>OGCI01001230.1_pt1 | contig 22588 bp, 22 predicted proteins | sample 1570021 | NCBI WGS metagenome assembly OGCI01 (sample SAMN06264664, study PRJEB24512) | hot springs metagenome | isolation source: Hot spring water | place: South Africa: Tshipise | collected 2015-06-21 | reverse complement strand
TCGAAGGCGTGAAAGCCGCGGTCAAAGTTGTAGCCGTGATTGAGCAGGTGCGGCGTGTCCAGGATCATCATGGTGGTGTAGCCTGCCTCCGACAGCAGTTGCGCCAGCACCGTTTCGTCGCGCGGCAGAGGCGACCAGTCCCTGTGAGGGAACGTCCACTTGCCCGTGAACAGGTCGGTGCGGGCAGGCACGGTCGGGAAGGAGCCACAGCAGGCGCGCTCGAACACCTGAGCGGTCTGCGCGAAGCGGTCGATGTATGGCGTGAGCACGTGCCTGCCGCCGTAGCAGGTCAGGTTGTCCCGTCGGAAGGTATCCGAGATGAACAGCACGATGTTGGGTGGTGTTGACGGCATCAGTCGGCGTCCTCCAGTGCGCGAAGTAAAAGGTCCACAGGGCGCACCCGGCAGCCAGTGCGTTCGGATTCGTTCGCTGCGAACGCGATTGCCTGCGAGCGTAAAGCGTCTTCCCCACCGGTAAGCGGCTCCTTCTCCTCGCGGACGCACTCCACGAAATGGCGCAGTTCGCTGGCAAACGGGTCCACAGGCTCCAGTTCCAGCGGCACGAAACCCTGCGACCACTCCGGTTTGCGGCGTGAGAAGACGTGCAAGCCGTTGCAGTTGTGCACGCAGCCTTCAGTGCCCTCCAGCCAGAGCTTGCGGTAGAAGGCAGGATAGGGCGACATCCAGTTGATACTGAGCGTCGCTACCGCACCGGTGGTGAAGAGCAGATTGACCACGCCAGCGATCTCGCCTTCCATGCGGTCGGGATTGTAGAAGGTTTCGGCGGATACCCATTCGACCTCGCCAATGAACCAGCGCAACAGGTCCAGCCGATGGCACCCCGCGCTGGCAATGGCTCCCCCGCCGAGCCGCTCGCGACTGCGTGCCCAGTGCCCGGGCGGTATAAACACATCTTGCAGGTGGTCAACCTGTGCCAGAATGGGCGCACCCAGCCAGCCCTCCTCCACCAGCTGTTTGGTGCGCTGATTCTCCGCCTCGAAGCGCTCCACGAAAGCGACCATCAGACGCACGCTCGCCTCGCGGGCGACGCGCACCATACGCCAACCGTCCTCCAGCGTGGTGGATATCGGTTTTTCCACGAAGATATGCTTGCCCATATGCGCTGCGGCGATTGCCACCTCGGCGTGCAGGTCGTGCGGAAGGCAGATGTCCACGGCGTCGATATCCGGACGTTCCAGCACTGCACGCCAGTCGGTGAGGGCGACTTCCGCTCCGGCGTCGCGGGCGCGCTCCTCGGCAAGTGCGGGTTCCACATCGCAGGTGGCGATGACGCGCACCTCCTCCGGACCGAGACTGAGCATCCCGCGCACGTGCGCCCGCGAAATACCCCCACAGCCAATCAAACCGATACGAACTGGCTGGCTCATGGCTCTCCTCCCTCTGAAGGCGTCCACCAGATGGCAAAGGTACCGAAGTCGTGGTCGGTGTGGTTGCGCACGGTGTGCCAGACGTTGGCAGGAATGACGACCACATCCCCCGTCCGGATCACCTCTTGTTCGTCCTCAATCTGCAGGGTGGCTTCGCCCTGACGTACGTAGTACAGCTTGGCGACAGACACCCGCTCGGGCTTTTGCGCCATGCCCGGTTTCAGCACGCCGAACGCGCAGCCAAACGGTGCGCCGATTTCATCGTTCGCGAAGACGCCCTGTGCGAGGATAGTGCCCCCATGCGCTGGCTGCAGTGCATCAGGGTGAAACGAACGGATGAGCATGGTCGTTCTCCTCTCAGAGTATTCCCCGTAAAGGTATTCGCCGTCGGTCGCGAATACCTGCCTGGAGGAGTCTCATCGCACCGGGCGACTGAGGCACCGCGTTTTCCACCCTCCACGATGCCGAAGCCGACAGGTCAGCCATCCAGCGGGAGCTCAGGCATCTGCGAAGAGGACCCGAAGTGTCTCTGCGCTACCTGCAGGAAGCGGGCGCGTCCCTCTTCCAGCCCCACCAGCGGGGGCGGATAGTCCGCAAACCTCCGGTGGAGGCTCGAGATGTCGAGCAGGTCGTTGCTGGTCGCGCCATAGAGCTCGGGCACGTATTGACGGATGTAGTGCCCTTCGGGGTCGAATTTCTGTGCCTGAAGGATGGGGTTGAAGATGCGGAAGTAGGGCAGAGCATCGGCGCCACAGCCTGCCGTCCACTGCCAGTTGCCCACGTTCATGGCGAGGTCGGCATCTACGAGGTTTTGGTAGAACCACCGCTCGCCCCAGCGCCAGTCGATGAGCAGATGCTTGGTCAGGTAGCTTGCCACCACCATGCGCACACGGTTGTGGATCCAACCCTCCTGCAGTAACTGTCTCATGCCGGCGTCCACCAGAGGCACACCCGTTTTGCCCTGTGTCCACCGCTCGAAGTCGCTTTCATCGTTGCGCCAGGGGAAGCCGCGCCAGTCCTCGCGCAGCTCGGTTTGCGGGGTATGGGGATGATGATACAGCAGATGCGAGTAGAAGTCGCGCCAGGCGAGTTCCTTCACGAACTGTTCGCTGACACCCCACGAGTCCCGAAGCATCTGGCGCAGCGAGACAAGCCCACAGCGGATGTAGGGACTCATGTGCGACACACCGGGCACAGCAGGCAGGTTCCGCTGGGTGCTGTAACGCGACAGGGCGCGCACCACAAACTCCTGCCAGCGTTCCTGAACCTCCTGCTCGGTGGAGTACCAGCGACGGGCTGGTGCAGTGTCGACCTGTGGCAGGGGCGTCTCGGGTACATCGAGCAGAGGCGTCTGCAGGCTTTGTGGGACGGGGATGAAACTGCCGGGCTGAACGTGCTGGGTGAAATGACGCCTGTAGAACTGCGTGAAGCTGGGATAGGTTACGTTGGGCAGAGGGCTGAGCAGGCTGTCTCTCAACACGCGAACGCGGATGCCTTTGCGGTTCAGCAACGCCTGCAACTGGGCGTCCCGTTCGCGCGAATGTGGCTCCACGTCCTCACAGAAACGCACCTCGTCCGGCTGGGCGATATCGAAGAACGTTTCCTGGTCACCCGAACAGACTACATACAGCTTGCCTCCAAGCCCCTCGATGCCCGCCCTCAGCTGGCGCAGGGCGTGGAAGAAGAGCGCACGCAGGTTATCGCCATGCTCCTCCTGGTTATAGGCATCGAGGAAGAAGACGGGAATGAACTGAACGTCCTCCGCTCCTTCCAGAAGCGGGTTGTCGGTGAGGCGCAGCTCGCGCCGGAAGATGGCTACCACACGTCTCATGCTATCTCCCCTGAGAGAGTATTTCGTGAAGCTGTGCTGTCTGTATTATACGGAAGGAAAAGGAGGAGCATCCCCCGCCGGAGGGCAAGGCGGGGGCATGCTGAGAGAGGAGGGGCTTCGGACAGAACGACGCTTCTCTCCAGTCGCCCCTAAGCGAATCCGACTTGAGTATACTTGTAGGGCATTAAGGGGGCATTAACGTTTGCGGTGGGTGGCTCATGCAGTTACGCGCCCACCCCCCCTTCCCCCTCTCCCAAAACTTCGGGAGAGGGGGGCAATACAGCGACGCGTCCTCTCTTGCGGCTCCCTTCGATTAACCAGCGAGTGCCTCGCTGGCGATAGTGTCGAAGTTCATCTCGCTGGCGCCGGTGGTGATGTAATGGAAGTATCCCGCCGAGGCGATCATCGCCGCGTTGTCTGTGCAGAGGATGAGTGGTGGTATCACCAGCTGGTAGCCTCGCTTACCCGCCTCCTCGCTCATCACCGCCTTCAAGCGCGAATTGGCAGCGACGCCTCCACAAACGGCGATGCGCGGTATACCAGATTCCTCCGCGGCGCGGATAGTCTTGCCCACCAGCACATCCACAATCGCCTCCTGAAAGCTTGCCGCCGTATCCGCTACGTTCAGGGAATCGCCCATCTGCCGAACGTAGCGCAAGAGGGCGGTCTTCAGCCCGCTGAAGCTGAAGTCGTAACTGCCCTCCTCCAGCCACGCGCGAGGAAAGGCAACCGCCTGCGGATTGCCCTCCTTCGCTTTACGGTCGATGACAGGTCCACCCGGATAGCCCAGATTCAGCAGTCGCGCCGCTTTGTCGAAGGCTTCTCCGGCGGCATCATCACGGGTGCTACCCAGACGCCGACGACGCCCGTGCCCTTCCACGATATGCAGGTCGGTATGTCCGCCCGACACAATCAGGCAGACGAACGGAAAGTGCAGGTCTGGCACCGTGAGGAAATTGGAGGCGATGTGCCCTTCCAGGTGGTGCACCGCCACGATGGGCTTGCCCAGCGCATATGCCAGCGCTTTGCCTGCGGACACCCCCACCATCAGCGCGCCCACCAGCCCGGGACGGTTGGTAACGGCAACAAGGTCAACATCAGCATAGCCGATTCCCGCCCGCCCCAGCGCCTCCTCGATGATCACACTAAGGCGTTCCACGTGCTTGCGCGCCGCCACTTCGGGCACCACGCCACCGGTCAGCGCGTGAATATCCACCTGCGAGGCAATCACATTGGACAATATCTCCACTCCGTCACGCACCACCGCAACGGAGGTCTCGTCGCAGCTGGTCTCGATACCCAGAATCTTCACCTCATCCTCCTCACCCCGAGTGTTCCTGTTGCACGCGAAGCAGGTTCCAGCGATTGGTGCGCAGTAACTGCTGGTACTCCGGCATCTGCATGTCGCCAGCCCACATAATCAATGCGTCTTCGCGCGTGTCGGCATAGTAGCCTTTGCGGATAGCAACGGTGCGAAAACCGTACTTGGTGTAAAGGTTCTGCGCGGCGATGTTGGAGATGCGCACCTCCAGCGTGGCTTTGCGAGCGCGACGGGCGATGGCGACCTCCAGCAGAGCCAGCAACAGGCGCTCGCCGATGTGGTGCCGACGATAATCAGGGTGCACCGCCAGCGTGGTGATGTGCGCTTCGTCCATAATCACCCACATCCCGCCGTAGCCCGCTACGCGCTCATTCACCTTCGCCACCAGGTAACAGGCTGGCTGGTGATGCAATTCGTTGTAAAAGGCGTTCTCGTGCCACGGCGTGACGAAGCACATCCGCTCGATGCGCATGATCTCCGGGATGTCCTCCGCCCGCATGGGCTCTATCGCCAGTTGGGGCAAGACCGTTGCCATCCGACACCACCGCCGTTTTATTATACCCCCCCACCAGCCAGTCCTGTTGGAGGCTCGCTATCGCCGAGGCAGGCAAAGCCCATTTCAGAGATGGTTATGTCCCAGTTTATTTTGCTATTGAAATACTTAGCAGGACTATGCAATACTCTTCATGGCGCATTTGTGAAAGCGGGAACAGTTTCGGCAATGGTTCTGCGGTCAACAGTCATCATACTGCTGCTGGTGCAGGGGGTGTATGACCTCACGCTCGGCGGGTGGATGGCAATCCTCCAGTGGCAACTGCTGGAGAAAACCACCGCCGATACGCAGGCGCGCCTGCATTCCATCTACTGTCATTGCAAGCACTGCCCGGACATCAACAACTGCTGTTGCATCCCCGACAACCAGCTATCCGGCGGCGAACGCATCAGCCAGTGCGAGCCTGCACGCGAAGCAAAGCTGCTCAGCACCTGGAGCAGCCGGGTGGCGTCGTCTTCAGAGGTCGTACTGTTCGTACCGCAGAGCCGAATCGAGGTGGGCTACAGTCCGCTCCATCCGTCTCTCTGTGCGTATCGCTTCGAGCATCCTCCGCGTGCGTGAGTACTCAGCGCCACAGTTAACGGTCTCAGTTCAAACACATTCACGCACCATGAAGGAGGTATCGCTCAATGATTCGTCGAGCCTTTACGCTTATCGAACTGCTCGTCGTGATCGCCATCATCGCCACTCTGGCGGCGATCCTGTTCCCGGTCTTCTCTCAGGCGAGAGAGAAAGCCCGCGCCTCAGCGTGCCTGTCGAACTGTCGGCAGATGGGCATGGCGGTGCAGCTGTATATTCAGGACTACGACGAGACCATGCCCAGCGTGCGCATGATGTGGCAGGGTTCGCCCCATCCCCCGGCGACCAGCTGGCTGGAGCAGCTCCAGCCTTACGTGCGCACACGCCTGCTTCAGCGCTGTCCATCCGACCGCGCCTCCACATGGAACGACAATCCACCGCGCGTGTCGTCCTACGGCTTGAACGCCTATTTTGACCCGTTCCATCCGCCCTACGGTACCCCACCCTACGGCGAGCAACTTCAGCCCCGCCCGATGATGCTGTCCGCTGTAGGCAACCCGGCACAGTGCATCTATATCGCAGAGCTCGCCGAGGTGAACCGCAAAAACGGCAGGCAGGTCAAGGGCGACCACTTCATGCCGATGTACTGGGGCAACCCGCCACGTGTGGTTGACGGGATGATGAACATGGCGCTGTGGGATGATGCTACCCACACGCCCACGACGCTGGCAATCATGCGTCACCAAGGTGGAGCCAACTACGTGTTTGTGGACGGGCACGCTAAGTGGCACCGCTTCGAACAGACCTTCCAGCAGATTCGCGGGCAGAAACCACACGTGGACTGGTACGACCCGGTGCAGTTGCCTTAGAAAGCAGGGGGCTGAACGCCCCCTGCCCTGATGCTAACGGGTGATGACCACAGGAACGGTGCAGGCGTTCAGCGTCCTGCCCTTCACATCGACCTGTGCGTCGGCGATAACCGCGATGGTGCCGTTTTCGGGCAGAGAGATTTCCGCTACATACCTGCCGCTGCCCGAACGCTTCGCATCCACCGCCTGCCAGCGCGAGTTGCGCAGGTCTTTGCTGGGTGACTGCGCGTACCACACCTGCACGCCAGCCACCTCGGCGCGGCTGCTAACCGTCACGGTGAGCTTGTTGCCCTCGCGCTTCACATCGGCGCTGACGCGTGGAAGCGGCTTCTTCTCGGCGACCAGCGTGTAGAAAGCCACCATGTTCGCGAGCACACGACTCAGTCCTTCCGCTAGGCTATGACCCGCATTGGGCACGTAAAGCAACATCTTGTCGCCAGGCAGGTCGTTGAAGTAAAACTTCGCCGCGTCGATCACCCAGTAGCGGTCGTTGGTGCCGTTGACAATCATCTTGGGCATCTTGAAACGCTCGCGATAGAAATAGGGGTCCACAATGGTGGTTAATGCCCGCCCTTCGGTGGTGGAGAGCATCTCGGTCAAACCTTTGGTGGAGTAGTCGGCGATCATCTCGCTGTAGGTGCCCCATGTCGCCACCTGGTGCGGCAGCTGCTTGGGAAAGTTCAGAATGTCGTATACCAGCGGTGCGATAGCGCGCACGCGCTTGTCCACGGCGGCGGTGAGCCAGGTGGTCCAGCCGCGCTTCGAGCCGCCCGTTACCAGAAACTCCTTCACCTCCACGTTCCACTGCTTCTTGGCGACCTCCTGCACGGCGGTCATTGCCTTGACCGCGCTCTTGGTCATGGGCAGAAGGGCGGGCCAGGTTTTATCGCCCGATTTGGCGAACTCCATGAAGGTGTAGGAAATCAGAGCGTCCTCACTCAACCCCCCGAAGAGCGGCTGGTTGGGCACGTCGTTGAGTACGGTGCAGATGGCGCCTACATCGTTCGCCACGGACGCAAACGCGCCGATCTCCGCCAGACTGCTGCTTCCCGTGATGTATAGCAGTCCCAGGTCCGCGTTCTTCATCTGTGCGGGCTTGATGAGGTACACACGGTGCGTCCACAAAATGTCGCGCCACTTTTGCGAGGTGAGACGCACTTCCAGAATGGTGGTGGCGCCCATCTCCCGGGTGTTCACAATCTCCCATTTGTATGCGCCATCCTCTGCGGCAATATAATCATCCAGAGGCGTCGCCACAGCCAGCAGCGCATTCAACGCAACAAGCAGGCAAACCGATAACAGGCGAATCATGCAGATACCTCCGTCGGTGGAAACTCGTTACTATCTGACGATTCGTCCGCTGAGAAGGTTTACCCTTCGTGCGCTGTCGTGACGAGCAGTGACCTGTGGCTTCGCTGGAACGAGATGGCATGGAACGAAGGCGCGAAGCTAACCCTTCAAACCCGTCAGCACCACGCCGCGGATGATGTGCCGCTGGAAGAGCAGGAACATCACCAGCACCGGCAGGGTAGCAATGACTGCGGTCGCCATCACCAGACCATACTGCATGCTGTAGCGCCCCAGGAAGATGGTCAAACCCACCGGCAGGGTGCGCATCTCGATCTCGTTGGTGGCGATGAGCGGAAGCATGAAGTCGTTCCATCCACCGAGGAACGAGAATATCGCCAGTGTTGCCAGCGCGGGTTTGCTGAGGGGCAGGATGATGCGCCAGTAGATACCGGCTCGTCCGCAACCGTCAATCAGCGCGGCTTCCTCCATCTCGCGCGGGATGGTCAGGAAGAACTGTCTGAGCAGAAACACCCCGAACGCCCCCGCCAGACCCGGCACAATCAGCGCATAGTAGGTATTGAACCAGTGCAGTTTCTGCAGGATAAGGAACACCGGGATAATGGTCACCTGCCCGGGAATGATGAGCGTGGACAGCACCACGAAAAACAGAACGTTCCTGCCGGGGAAGTCCAGTCGCGAGAACGCATAAGCCGCCATCGAACTGAGCAGAAGGTAGGTAAATGTGCCTGTCCCAGCCACAAAGAGGCTGTTCCAGAACCAGCGCATCACCGGTGCCTCCTCTGCCCGCTTGAACAGCTCGCGAAAGTTCTGCAGGGTCGGTTCCTGCGGTATCCAGTGCGGTACCGGCTGGAAGATTTCCGACTCGGGCAGGATGGACATTACCAGCATCCATGCCACCGGCATCAGAAAGAGGAGCGCCCCCACGGTCATCAGCAGGTACAGGATCACCCGTACGAACGAGATGCGCATCACTACTCCTCCCCCCTCGCCGAGAGCAGACGAAACTGCAACAGCGTGAAGCCCAGCACGATGACGAACATTACGTATGCCACCGCACAGGCATAACCCATCCGGTACAGGCTGAAGCCCGTCTGATACATGTAAAGCACCACCGTCAGCGTGCTGTAGTGCGGTCCGCCGCCTGTCAGGATGTAGCTCTGTCCGAACACCTGTGACGAGCCAATCAGAGACATCACCAGACAGAACAACAGCGACGGACGCAACAGCGGCAGCGTGATATGCCAGAACCGCCCCCACGTGCTGGCGCCGTCGATGCGCGCCGCCTCGTAGTACTCTTCGGGTATTCCACGCAGACCCGCCAGATAGATCAGCATGTTCCCGCCCGCGCCCCACCAGATGCTCATCAACGCCAGTGAGGGCATGGCGCTCTGGGGGCTGTTCAACCATGGCACCGGCTGGAACTCGCCCGGCAGGTTGAACATCTGCCAGAGCAGCTTCAGGTAGTAGTTCAGCAGACCGAACTCGGTGCTGTACATCCAGCGCCAGATAATCGCCACCACTGCCACCGACAGGATGACGGGAAGATAGAATACCGCCTTGTACACGTTCTCGGCGCGGATGCGTGCGTTCAGCCCCAGCGCCAGCAGAAGAGATACCACATTGCCGGGGATGACCGTCAGGAGCGCGAAGTAACCAGTGTTCAGCAAAGCGATACCGAACAGGTCGTCCCGAAGCAGGGCGCGATAGTTGGCAAAGCCCACAAACGGCTTCTGGTCGCCCAAAACGTGCCAGTTGTGCAGGCTGATGAAGTATCCCCACACCACCGGCACCAGCACAAACGCCACAAACAGCACCAGATAGGGAGCGATGAACAGATAGCCCACCAGCGCCTCGTGTCTCTTCTGTGCGGGAAGGGATAGAGCCTTCATGGTCGGTCCAGCACCTGTTGAATGCGTCTTGCCGCTTCGTTCAGCGCATCCTGCGGCGTTCTGATACCCAGCAGTGCCGCCTCAATCGCTGCGTCGTAGAAGGGCATGATTTCGGTTGACTTGTGCGATGCGGGTTCGAACACCACGTAGGGCAGTTGTTTGGCAAAAGCGTGCTGCACCCGCATCCGCCGAAAGCGCGGCTCGTTCAGCAGGGAGCGCCGCACCGGAACCTGTCCGCCCTCCGCCCAGTCCAGACTGTGGTCGGAGAGGTAGCGGATGAAGCGCCAAACCTGCTCGGCACGTTGTGGGGAGATGCCCTTCGGCATACAGAGCATGTGCGAGCCACCCCACACCGCGCGCTTCGGTCCGAAGGAGGGCACTGGCGCACCGGCGTACTCCAGCCCTTTCTGCTCCTCCACACTGGAGAGCATATAGATGCCCTCGATCGCCATTGCCACGCGCCCCTGCCGGAAGCCCATCCACGAATCGAACCCCTCTGGCTTGGGCGCAACGCGGTGCTGGAAGATGATGTCGCACATCTGCTGGGTCGCGCGCACCGCAGGTGGCTGGTTCAGCGCAGCCCGACGCAGGTCCTCGCTCAGAATGGAACCGCCGTGCTGGCTGATGAAGGTGATCCAGTTGGTGCGCAGCCACGTGAAAGCGAAACCCCACTGGTCCGGTCGCCCATCGCCGTCCTTGTCCACTGTGAGCTTGCGAGCGGTCTCCAGAAACTCATCCCACGTCTCGGGCGGCTTCGGGTTGCCCTGTGCATCCACGATGCCTGCCTCGCGGAACAGCTTCAGGTTGTAGTACAGCCCCTGCGGATGGCAATCGAGCGGCAGCCCCACCTGCTTGCCATCGTATTGTCCCGCCTGCCAGATGTTGGGCAGGATATCGTCCACGCGAAAGCCGCGGTCTGCCGCGATCAGGTCATCCAGCGGGCGAAACACCCCGTAGCGGGCGAACTCGGCGATACGGTTGGCGTGGCAGATGAACACATCGGGGGCATCACCATACGCCAGGCTGAGCACCAGCTTATCATAGTAAGTGCCCCACGGGATAATCTGCATCTTCACGCGGATGCCGGTCTCGCGTTCGAACTGCTTGACAATCTTCTCCATCGTCGCGCCGTCGGGACCGGTGAACCCGTTCCAGAAGCGGATTTCGGCGTTCGGGTCGCTCCTCAGGTTGCTGCGCGGCGAGCATCCCGCCAGCAGCAGGGCACCAGCCACCATCATCAGCCCAAGCAGGCGGCATAACCTACTCATACGCCACTCCAAACATCGCCAGCGTATGCAGTTTTGGCACGGTGAACGCGATGCCGTCGCGGGTTGCCCGGAAGCGTATCTCCTTGCCTTCGGGTAGCTGTTTCACCCACCTCACGGGCTGAGGCAGACGCAGGCGCAATCGGATACCCTGCACGGGGATGTTGGGCAGGTCATGCTGGAAGTTGACGAGAGTAAGGCGGTAACGCTGGCGCTCGGGCTGGTGGAACAGCGTTATCTCTACCGAGGCCGGAGCCTCCGCTTCCAGAATGGGGTCGGGACACAGCCGGCGTATCAATCGCACGAACACCTCGCGCAGGTTCTCCTCCATCTCCAGCGGCGTGGCGCAGTAGATTGCCTGCCCTTTGCCGTATCGGTGCCATACCACTTCCGGGTTGTCTGTCTCCTCCCAGGGTGGGTCGCAGTGGATGGAGGCGAACTGCGTCAGGTCGGCACTGCGCCACGGCAGGGTGGTGGTCGCCAGCACCTGCGCATCTGCATGAGCACGAACGCGAAAACCGACACCGCGTGCCATTGCTGGGTACTTCCGGCTCCAGCCAGCGAACTCCGCTGAACCCGCAGAAGTGGGCGCGACGTAGTGAATGTAGTCCGACCAGTCCGCTCGCACCACCGACACGCCGAACACCTCAGCCAGCAGGAAGTCCGGTTGTTGCCTGCCCTCAGTGGTCACCAGCGAAGTACCGCCACTGGCATAGATTGCCCCACCCTGCCGGACGTACTCGCGAAGAGCCTCTGCCTCAAGCGGGGAAAGATGGTGCACGTTCGGCAGGACGACCACGCGAAACCGCTGCAGGTCGTTCAGCGCCCGGGCGGTGATGACCGTATACAGCAAGTGATGATGCATCAGCGCACCAGCGACCTGGGTCGCGGCAGAGGTATGCGTATCACGTCCGCTCAGCTGGGTAACCGGTCGCCCGTTGTCGCGCAAGTCGAACTTCGAATCCAGAGAATAGTAGACGGCGACATCTGCCACCCGCTCCCCGCCGAGGTGCTCATAGAACGGCATCAGGCGGTCGAAGAGGCGCCCCATGCGGTCGTATACCTGCAGGTCGAGCGTGCCGATGGGGTCTATACCATCGATGAAGGTGAACGCCGTGTTATCCGCAATGGCTGCGCTTGCCTTTGCCTCCAGCAGGGGTTCCGGTTTCCTGCCTGTATGCTCGCTGAGCGCCAGTGAGAGGCTGGTCTCGAAGCCACAGGGGCGGTTGGGGGTCAGCTCGTCCAGCAGTTTTCGCACGAAAGAGCCCTGCACCGCGTCGCCGTAGAAATCACCCTGCAGGAAATCGTTGTGCGGCACGAGAGCGTGAGAGACTCCGGTGCCCCAAATTGCCGGATAGGTAGACGCCTGATGCTCCACAGAGGCGTCCGGGCGCAGGTGCTTCACGGTGCCGGTGGCGATTGCCGCGAATTCGCTCAGCCACTGCTCGCGCCTGCGCTGGAACAGTACCCAGCGTTCATCCGTCCAGTCCACCGTGCGGGGCGGCTCTCCACCCACCTCTTCCATCCAGCGACGGCGACAGTGGACGCAGTAGCATATTCCGGGCCAGAAGGTCATGTCGAAGCGCACTCCGTCGAACTCGTAGCGCTGGCACATCTCTTCCACCCACGCGCGCACGTACTCGCGGTAGGGTGAGTTGGGACAAACCACCCCGTAGCGGCTGTTGCGCCCAAACTCGTTTCCATCAGCATCGCATCCGCGCCACTCGGGATGGGTGTCGTACGCCCAGCGGTCGAAGATGAGGCTGGAGTACAGCACCACCGCTATGCCGTGACGGCGACACCGCTCGATCACCTCTGCCACTATGTCGCGCCCCTTGAGGTTCGCGTGCTGTTTGCCCACCTTCGTCGGATAGTTGAACAGCCCCGTGTGCGACTGCACGTACAGGTCTACAGACTGCACCCGTGCGCGACGCAACGCTTCGGCATACTGGTCGGCGCTGAACTGCGAGAGGAAGCGAGAGTCCCAATCCGATATATGCATGTCGATAACGGCGCGACGCCATGCCCTTTCATACCAGCGGGAAACCGAACGAGAGACGGTCAGGTCCTGGCGCATCTATCCCCTCCGTGCAACGCCTCGTCGGCTGAAGAATCCTTTTTCCGTTTCGAGGAAGAACACCAGAATCTCTGCCTCTTTCGCCCCTGATCTCAACACGCCCACGCCCGGCATATAGCATTTGTGTGTGTCGTTGTATACCGTCTGCGCCGGTCGGCTCCACGTCCTGCCGCGGTCGGTGCTCCATACGCACTTTACATCCATGTTCAGCTGAGGCGGCGGAGTGCCCGGCTTGTCCGGCTCCGCGCGGTCTTCATCGGTAATGAAAACACAGAGCAGGGTATCGTCCCACAGCGTGGTCACCCACGGTGCCAGCGCCATGAAACGGGTGTTGCGGGGTTCGTATACCACACCTCGCTCACGATTTCGCCACGACCACGTTCGTCCCCCGTCGCGCGACTCCACCCAGCGGATGACCCCAGCATGTGGAGGAAAGGTCTGCACGCTCTCCAGCACGCACACCAGCCTGCCGTCATGCAGCTGAACCACGCTGGGCATCCCATCTCGCGAGAGGTGCGCGGGGTTGTGCGCTCTGCTGACGGTGACGGGGTTTTCCCAGCGCCGCGTCTTCGGGTTCCATGTGTGCATCTGCACCCATTGATGTCCGGAGAAACCTTCGCGCCAGGGGGTGTACTCGTCGTCGTAGTAGCAATGCAGGACGCCAGGGCGGGTTTCCCAGAGGAACGGCGCCCACAATCCCCGGCTGGGTCCCTCGCCGGTCGGACGCACTTCCAGTACGGTGGAGTGTGGTTCCCACGTACTGCCGTTATCGGTGCTGACCGCGACTTTGATCGAGTAATAGGGGTTCCGCGCGTTCTCGCCCCGATAGCGGTTGTGGCGGTAGACGTATAGCAGTTCGCCCGCTCGCATGCGGCATAGGTTACCGTCGCCGATGTCGGTGGAGGGTTCGGGGTCGGAGACAATGGTGCTGAGTGGCTCCCACGTGCGTCCGCCGTCGCGACTGCGCGAGCAGACCACTCGAACGCCGTTCGGGCTTCCCTCCGTGCGTGCAGCAAGCACGTGGCTGTTTGGCAGGATGAGGAAGCCTTTCGCGCCTTCCGCGCGAGTAATCGTCTTTTCCCACTCCACCTTCATTATATGCAACCAGCACGATACAAGGGCAGGAGGATATTCCTTCTGCCCTGCGTTGTTTCGCCGTTCTCCCGTGCACAACCTGCTACTGGCGCTGTGGCGGAGCAGTACCGAAGTAATCTGGTGGAGGCTGGATGCGCTGAATATGCGGACCTGCCCCCAGATTCCGGTAGTAGATAAAGGCAACTACCGCCAGCACCACGACGATGGCGATCACCGCCCACACAGTCGGAACGCTTCGTTGTGCCATCCGTGACTATCCTCGCCACCAGGGGTCCATGTTGCAGTCATCCTGAACGGACCATTCGCACGGATAAGTGGTCCCCCAGATACGGCTGCTGACATGCCCGTCTACCCAGAGGATGTTGATGCGGTTGTGGAAGATGCCGTGAATCTCTGGCTTTCCGCCGGACCACTCCTTCCCCACCCCTGTCCAGGGCCACAGCCCTCTGGCATGCAGGAAGTCGGTGAAGCGCGCTCCCCACGACTCACCGTAGGTGTGTCCATTCAGCACGTGGATTGTGTTAGAAGGCAGTGCTATCTCAGCGGAGTGCGTGACGCATATCTGGTTGCCACACCAGTAGGTGCGGATACCCCAGTGGTTCAGGGGAGAATCTCTCCATGGTGTGCCGTCCCACAGCTCCGGCTCGATGTTGTTCATGATGTAGGAAACACGCATATAACGGTTCCCCACGATATTGATGTTTTGTTGGCGACAGACCCACGGCGTGCCATTCGGTTCGGCATCGAGGTCATACTCGAACACGTAGCCCGGAGAGAGGAACAGCTGTGCGTTCTTGACGTAGGGCATCAGCAGCTTGGGCCAGTAGATCAGCCCTCCGTTTGGGCACCCGGTGCCGGGAGTACCGATGATGTCCCAGGGAGTCATCGTCTCGTCGTAGTCCTGAGAGTACTGTGCCAGCGCCAGTCCAATCTGACGCAGGTTGCTCATGTCCGATGCCTGGCGCGCTTTGTTGCGCGCCTGGGCGAACACGGGGAACAGGATTGCCGCCAGTATCGCGATAATCGCGATCACGACGAGCAACTCGATGAGCGTAAATGCTCTGGTGCGGTTCATGACGGTTTCCTCCTTTTCTTCTGGCGTTGCAGGTATGGCCGATCGGCGGCGCCCGGCTGTTCGTGCGAGGCCGCCGATATCGTGCTCAGAGTATCGGGCGTTTCCCGGTCAGCAGTATCCACCTGCGTGCTGGGATCCGTGCGTCGCGGAGCGTAATGCAGTCTCAGGAGCAGGTCCTGCTCGTAGTTTCCAAAGCCTTTGCCAAACAGGTTGAAGCCACCAACATGCGTGGCGTCGGGCTTGTTGCCGATGCGAATGGTGACCGGATGCTGAGGTACGACCATGATGTCTTTCACGGTGACGTCGGAGATTCGCACACCGTCAATGAATGAACCGTCCATGTTCATCGCCCATACTTTCAGCACCCCATACTGCGTCCCGTGGTCGTTCCACCAGGGTGGGTTCAGCCTGCCCCGCTTGCCACCAAAATCGCCGGGACATGTCCATGTGCCTATCTCCACGCCATTGATCCAGAGTGTGATGTCCGAAGGCTGGTCGTTGTTGTAGTCCGGAGCCTCCGAGCAGATTTCCATTGCCACCTCCACCTGCGTGATATCCACAGAGGTCGGCAGGAAGTTGGGGAAGACGTATTCCACGAAACCGCTACCCATCCAGAGCAACTGCGCATTTGCTCGTTCTGGTAACAGGAAGGATTGCGGGTCGTCCATCAGACCAATGTACCCGTCCTTGCTTGCCAAGCCACACGTTGGCGATGGTGTAGCGAACGTGTACATACCGATAGCCATCTCGATCTCTTCCACCTGCTCTGCGAGGTCGGGAACTTCGAGAGAGAAGATGAGCTTATCCCATCGCAGCTTGCACCGCTTCTGCGCACCTTGCGTGCCTGCCATGTACTCACAGATGACGAACCCTGCCTGCTCCAGCACCTGAACGTGCTTGGAAGCCATTGGGTAGCTGAGGTTCAACGCCTGCGCGATCTCATTGATGTTGAGGTCTTTTTCCGCAAGCAGCCGCAAGATACGCAATCGGGTCTCCGAGGCGACCGCCTTGAGGATGTCGCAGCTCTCGAACAGGTTGCGTTCCAGAATCGTTTGTGACATGTGAATCACCAGTGAAATATATTTCTCTCTTTAGAAATTATAATACATCGTCGAGCAGACTTTGTCAAGAGGGTGAGAGCGTAATTCAAAAATCCTTGCAGATCCCAACTTTGCCGGCAGAAACGCTGTAGCAAGCCACCGCAAACCCGTCTCCGAACTCCCGCTTCTCGCGTCGGGAAGGGGGCTTGGGGGATAAGTCTGGTCGGTTCTTTACACTCTCAGAGGGAAAGAAGGGTATCTCCAGAATCCCGATTGGTCCCAACGTCGTCTGCAGAAACGCCGTCGCAAGCCCTTTCACCCCTCTCTCCCTGCCTCTTCCCGCGTCCCGGAGAGGCAATGAGGATGTTCTACCGGGATCATCACCGAGGTCGAGCACCGCTGTGCCCACGGCTCTCCCGCTCTGACGGCAGCCACAGCCGTTGTTGTAGCAGGACAGGTCGCTGGACTGTCAGGCGTTCTTTCTGTTCATCGCACTCTCGGCGCCGGTTTTGGCTCGGTGCTGGGTCCATCCACCACCGGTTTGCCGTTTCGCCAGTACAGCCTGTCCAGCCGAAGCGTGCGCCCGAGCGGGTTCGAGCCGTATAGCGGCTCGTTCTGGTTGTCCCACGCATGGTACAGCATCCACATCTCTCCAGACGGCAGGGTGACGATGCACTGGTGACCCGGGCTGTACACCTTATCCGGCACCGTTTGCAGAATCACCTCACGCTTGGTATAGGGTCCCTTCAGCGCAGAGGCGGTAGCGTAGGATACGGCGTAACAGGCATCCCGTTTGTAGCTCTGGAACCAGCCGCCGGAGTAGAACAGGTGATAGGTTCCGTTGCGATACAGCATGGTAGGCGCTTCCACGATGCCCTTTTCCCAATCGCGGTCGGGGCGCAGCAGCACGGTCTTCTCCTCGCTGATGCGCAGCAGGTCGGGCGACATTCGGCGCATCACAATGGCACGCGGGTCTTCCTCAGAATAGAGCAGATACGGCGTGCCGGCGCGGTCGAAGAAGATGTGGGTGTCGATGACGCCCACCCGGTTATCGTCGCCGCGCACCAGTATTCCCCTGTCGGTAAAGGGACCGAGCGGGTTGGTGCTGGTGGCGACGCCGATGTCATGCTTGCCTGTCTGTGGGTTCCGCGCCGAGTATGTCATGTAGAGGGTGCCCCGGTGCGCAATCACCTCCGGCGCCCACAGGTGTTCCCTCGACCACGGCGGGCGGAAGGCACTGCCCCGGTGCGACCAGTGCACCAGGTCTGACGATTCCATCACCTGAAAGTCATGACCGGACGAGTGCGTTGCGTAGGCATAGAACTTGCCACGCCAGTAGAGCACGTGCGGGTCAGGGAAATCCCGCGCATAGACCGGATTGGTATAGGTTGCCATAGCCCCTCCATGCAGTAAAAAGGGGTGAGGGAACCGCTCCCTCACCCTCAAATCGAACCACTTAGCGATTCTGTCCCTCGCGATAGTTGCAGCGGTCGTTCCAGCCAGAGAAGTTCTGGCGCCAGGGGGTCGGAGTCACGATCGCTGAGCCCTTCTGGACGTCGTCGCCGATGCGTCGCCAGGTCTGTCCCCAGGTCATGTATTTGGCATGACCGTCGGCAAACACGTAGTTGGAGCCGCCCTGGTTGCGCTGGGCGATGGTGCCGGTGCCGGTCTTGTTGTGCCGGTTGAAGGCAACATTGTTGGTGAAGTCGATGCACACATAGCCTTCATTCGCTTCCCAGGTGGCAACCTGATGCCACTGTGCGTTGTTGAATCCGGGCATGCTCTCCACAATCTGGATGGCTTCGGCAGGCTTCTCCAGCGCCGCCAGCTTCAGAGCGTTCCACGGACCGTTCGGGTAGTCGCTGATGTTGATACGGTACGACCCGGGAATGTTGTCGGCATCGGGTCGGTCGGGCAGGTTGCTCCAGCCGTCGTTCCACAGTCCGCGCTGCCACGATTCGGCATCGGACGGGCACTGATAGATCTGCTTGTTCTTGACGTAGGGCAGGAGTACATAGTCCCAGCCCCACATGGGGTCCCTGTAGCCCCAGCACCGCGGGCACGAGGTGTCCGGCTCGTCGTTAAACCAGGCTTTCGGCAGAAACTCGTCGTGGTCCTGAGCGAACATCTGCAGGGCGAGACCCAGCTGCTTCATGTTGGACAGACAGGATGTTGCTCGCGCCTTCTCACGCGCCTGGGCAAACACCGGGAACAGGATTGCCGCCAGTATCGCGATAATGGCGATAACGACGAGCAACTCAATCAGGGTGAAACCGTTGCGCTTCATTCCTGAGAAACCTCCTTTGGTTTGTTCAATCTTTGATGATCGTAGCCCATGCTACGAGCTTTGGCGACAACCGTTGTCGCCTGAGACAAGACAGGCAATGCCCGTTATCTCCCTCCAGTCGTTGCTTCTGAAGGCTGTGATGGCTGGGCATACCCGGGCGGTTGGTATGCCTCCGGCGGGTAGTCTCCGGGCTTGCGTGCGGCACCTGCCGTAAAGTAGCGGTATCCGGCAAACGCCAGCACAGCCAGAATCACCACGATCACCACCGCGGCGACCCAGCCCGGTATCTCCCGCTTCATGCCAGATGAGCTCACCTGTTCTCACCTCCTTCCTGTGTCACACTCGCTGCTTCCAGTCCGCCTCTTCCCTGAGTGATGCAGTGCAGGCGCAGCACCAGGTCCTGCTCGTAGTTGCCGAAGCCGCGCCCGAACAGATTGAACCCGCCCAAATTTCGAGCGTCTGGCTTCACCCCAATGCGAACCACGATTGGGTGGTGCGGAGCGAGCATCAGTTCACCGATGGTAAGGTCTGAGACGGGCGTGCCGTCCACGTAACTACCCTCTGCATCCACCGACCAGATCTTGAGCACGCCGTACTGCGTCATGATGTCGCTCCACCAGGTGGGATTCAGCCTGCCGCGCCTGCCGCCGAAGTCGCCCGGTGAAGTCCACGTGCCCACCTCCACGCCGTTCACCCAGACGGTGATGTCCGATGGATAGCTGTTGTTATGGTTGGGCGCCTCCGAGCAGATTTCCATCATGAGCTCCAGCCGATGGATATGTGTGCCTGCTCCCAGGGTGCAGGGGAACACGTATTCCACAAACCCCTCCGCCATCCACAACAACTGCGCCGTGGCGCGTTCGGGGTCGAAGAAGGACTGCGGGTCGTCCAAAAAGCCGATGATACGCTCGCGGCTTGCCAAGCCGCAGGTCGGGGTGGGGTTCACCAGCGTGTACAGTCCTATCGGCATCGCAATCTCTTCCACACGGGTCTCGGGAAGCTGCTGGGACTCGAACGAGATAATAAAGCGGTCGTAGGCGAGCCGACAGCGCTTCTGCATCCCCTGGACGCCGGGTTTGTACTCGGTGTGGATCAGCCCCATCTGCTCCAGTATCTGCGTGTGTTTGGTGACAGCAGGCTGAGAGATGCCCAGCGCCTGTCCCAGTTCGTTGATGTTCTTCTCGCCCTCAGCAAGCAGCTCCAGCATTCGCACCCTCGTCTCGGAAGACAGCGCTTTGAAGAGCTCCACGCTGTCGGGACCGTGCACTTCCAGAATATGCGCCCGCATGGCACACCTCAAAAACATAACATGATGGCTATCATTATAACGCTTTGTCTATCATTATGCAAGGGGCTGCAACGGCTTTTTTTCGCGCATGGCGAAAAACCCGTGTTTTCGCGGGCGCGTACACACCATAAATCACCCTGCCCGGAAACCTTGACAAACTCTAATGCGTCTTAGTATAATGTTTGCAAACGTTTGCATAGAAGAGATGCCATGCGAACGACCGTCCGGAAAATAGCCGAAGAGGCAGGTGTTTCTCCTTCGACCGTATCACGAGTTCTCAGCGGCAGGGGGGCGCACCTGATTTCGCCTGCCACCCGCGAACGCATACTGGCGATTGCGGAGCAGCTGGAATACACTCCCAACACGGCTGCACGCTCGCTGGTGACAGGGCGGACGGGACTTGTAGCCCTCTGGATGGCACAGATTTACACGCGGTTTCATGCGCGGGTGATTCAGCTGGTCGAGGAAACTCTGGTCTATCATGGTTACGATGTGCTGATCCGGCACATCGGGTTCGCTCATACGCAGCACCGATGGAATATCGGCAGCGTAGACGGCATCCTTGCTTACGAGTGCTCGCTTTACGTGGACAGTATCTGGAAAAGGCTCCATCGCCGGATGGTTCCCGTGGTCAGCATGGGTGCCTATTACAACAAGAACGTCGACCATGTTGGAGTGGATTTGCATACAGCAGGGGTGCAGGCAGTACGTCACCTCTCAGACGTCGGATGTCGTCGAATTGCCTATCTGGTGAATGCCGAGTCGAACGTTGCTGGCGATGCCCGACGCGATGCCTATGACACGGTCGCGCAGGAGCGCGGGTTGTTGCGTGAATACATTGTAGCAGCCGACCAGTCAAGGTCTGCTTCCAGCGATGCAGTGCAGCAGTATTTGCGAGAGTACGGCACGCCCGACGGCATCTTCTGCCACAACGACGAGATGGCTATCGGCGCGTATCATGGCTTGCGTCAACTCGGCGTGCATGTACCCGACGAGGTAGCGCTGGTAGGCTGCGATGGTATCGAGGATACCGAGTACCTGGATGTACCTCTTAGCACCATTTGCCAGCCCTTGGAGGAGATGTGCCAGGTGGGATGGGAGATGCTTTGCCAGCGCATGAGCAATCCTGAGCGGGAAGTGCACAGTGTCATTCTGCAGCCAAGGTTGCTGGTTCGGGCTTCCTCTATGAGGTAGCAGGCATCAATCGAGACGGGATCGCCCGAAACAGTCAGATTATTCTAAAACGGCGGTTGACGGTGAGATTTGCGTTGTTGAGCAAATCTCTTGTCAATATCAATCCAAACAAGAAGGAGGGTTTCCCGTGTATCGAAAAGGCTTCACGCTCATCGAGCTGCTCGTGGTCATCGCGATTATCGCGATACTGGCAGCGATCCTGTTCCCCGTGTTCTCTCAGGCGCGGACTAAGGCGCGCCAGGCGTCCGACATCAGCAACATGAAACAGCAGGGGCTCGCACTGATGATGTACTCGCAGGACTACGACGAGAAACTGCTGGGGTTCGGACTGCCCTACTACGGAGATCCCCGGTGTTCGCCCGGTCCGTGGGTTTACTGGCCCGCGCTCCTTCAGCCATACGTGAAGAACACCCGGGTGTTCCTCTCTCCACAGTTGGAGGCAGCGTACGACGCCAATGCGCCGTGGGTATGCAAGGCGCTAAACATCAACCTCAGCCGCGACGGCAATACCCTCTACTTCTCCTATATGCTCAACGGCGTGGGCACATGGAACTTCACCGCCTGGCGCGACAACAACCCTGGCGGGCACTATGGCATCGTCTGGGATCGCTTCCTCAGCCAGGGGGTTCTGCAGGAGCCGGCAGGAACCATCTATGTGGTGAACGGACACTGCCCCGACTCGTGGCAGGACGGACACCTGGACTACCCCCTGCGCCTCGGGTGGAACACCTGGACCTGCACGGGCACCGATTGGACTTCGCGCGATCCCAATGTGCAGGGCTTCTTCAACAGCATGCAAAACATCATCTGGACAGACGGACACGTCTCCACCCGCAAGTGGGGATACACCTTCCCGCATGAGTGGACCGTGCAGGCTGACCGGGATGTTGACCCGCTGGTCAACCCGTAAACGACGGACGCTTTGCCGAGGTGTGAGATGAAACGCGAGATACCGCCTGTGGTCGCGCTGATCGTGATTGTGGTGGTCGTGGCGATAGCCGGATTCCTTTACGCGCGTAAGTGGTTCGAGGGACCCAAGCGCGTCTCGGGAACGCCGCCGCCGGGCGTGAACCTGGCGCCTCCACCACCGGGGCAGTCCGGAGCGCCAATGGCACTCCCACCCGCACCAGGCGGTTACGGTAGGTAGCTCAGTCTGCCAGCCGCAGCCGCTGTCGAAGCAGCCTGCCCCCTTCCCGTCTCGGGAAGGGGGCAGTAGATTATCTGAGTACTGTGTCATGGCGAGCCTGCCGCCAGGCAGGCGAAGCAATCCCCTGCGCTTTACGGTAGTTGAGGGGGATTGCTTCGTCGCTGCGCTCCTCGCAATGACACGCAGGGTTAACGACGATAGCTTGTTCGCTACGCTCCTCGTCATGACACAATGCCACCGTGCCATTGCGAGCCTGCCGCCTGGCAGGCGAAGCAATCCCCTGCGCTTTACGGTAGTTGACGGGGATGGCTTCATCACTGCGCTCCTCGCAATGACACGCAGGGTTGAGGACGATAGCTTGTTCGCTACGCTCCTCGTTATGACACAATGCCACCCTGTCATTGCGAGCCTGCCGCCTGGCAGGCGAAGCAATCCCCTGC
>OGCI01001229.1_pt1 | contig 22591 bp, 22 predicted proteins | sample 1570021 | NCBI WGS metagenome assembly OGCI01 (sample SAMN06264664, study PRJEB24512) | hot springs metagenome | isolation source: Hot spring water | place: South Africa: Tshipise | collected 2015-06-21 | reverse complement strand
AGTAAGCAATGGATATCCTTTCATATTCTTTTAAAATACGCGGAAAGGACTTTGTGTCTAATTTTAGGGGTACCTGCTCCCTCTAAATAGGAAGTCTTAATGACTTCCTCTTTTTTTTGATAAAATACTTCTATGCCGGCAATTTTTGTTGGAAGATTTCAACCATTTCATAATGGACACCTTGAGGCAATAAAATGGATTCTCAAAAAAGAGAAAAAAATTTTTATTATCATCGGAAGCAGCCAAGAATTTTCAACCAGAGATAATCCCTTTTCATTTGAAGAAAGAAAAGAAATGATAAAGAGAACCCTTTTGGCTAAAAATATCAAAAATTTCAAAATTTGTGGTCTGCCAGATTTTCCAGATGATATTTCCTGGGCAAAAAATGTTTTGAAAATAACAAAAATAAAACCAAAAGATGCAATTGTTTTTACTCAGAACCCCTGGACAAAAGAGTGTTTTGCGAAAATCGGAGTGAAAGTAAAACCTCATCCGATATTTTTCAATGAACTCTCAGCTACCCAAGTTAGGGAGAAGATTCGGAAAAATAAAAAATGGGAAAACTTAGTTCCAAGAGGAGTCTCAAAATATTTAGCTGAAATTAGGGGATTAGATAAAATTAAGACATTCAAATGATTGATATCCATTGCCACCTCGAATTTATAAAAAATAAAGTTGAAGTATTAGAAGAGGCGAGAAAAAAAATGGAGGCGATAATCACCAGTGTTGCCGATCCAAAAAATGCCAAAAATATTTTAGATTTGGCTAAAAAATATCAAAATTTTCTTTTTATTTCTCTTGGTTTTCATCCCGAATGTCTTAAAGATTATAAAGATGAGGAAATTAGAAAATACCTTGACTTGATAAAAGATTTTAGAGATGAGATTGTAGCAATTGGGGAAGTGGGATTGGATTTTAGCCAAGAGTTAAAAAATATTGATAGAGAAAGGATGGAAAAAGTATTTTCTCTTTTCATAGATTTGGCAGAAGAATTGGATTTACCTTTGGTCATTCATGCCAGAGATGCCTTTCCAGAGACAATTGAGATTTTAAAAGAAAAGGGGCCAAAGAAAGTTTGCCTTCATTGTTTTTCCGGATCCGAAGGAAATCTAAAGGAGGCTTTGAATTTGGGATATTTCATTTCTTTTGCCACCAATATTTGTTGGACAAAAAAGCATCCTCGATTAGCTCAAAAAACTCCTTTGGAAAGAATGCTTTTGGAAACTGATTCTCCCTGGTTAGATCCGGAAAATCCAAAAGGATTAAAAAATCGACCCTGGAAGATTTCTCTCTCAATCAAAAAAGTAGCTGAAATTAAAAATATGAGTTTTGAGAAAGTGAGAGAAACCATTACAAAAAATGCCAGAGAATTCTTTAAATTACCATAAAAAGGTTAGTTTCTTTCAATTTTTACTCCTTCAACTGAGAATCTTGTTTCTATCACTTCCCCTCCGGCTTTTTTAATCATCCTTTTAATATTATTTTGGTTTTTTAGATTAGTGAGAGCAATCATGCAATCTCCTCCTCCTGCTCCAGACAATTTCGCCCCATAGGCACCGGAATTTAGAGAGGCTTTTATCAAATTTTCTAACTTTTTGGAACTTACACCAAGCTTTCGGAGTAAATCTTGATTTAGATTCATTAGTTCTCCAATTTTTTTCCAATTGGCTTTTTCCATTTCAGTTTTTGCTAAATTAACTATTTCCTCGCTTTTATTAAAGATTTCATTAATTTTCTGAGGATTCTCTTTTAATTTTCTATCAACCTGTTTTATTAGGGTTGGGGTATCTGCCTTCACTCCCGTGTAGCTAACTAAAAGGGGGATATTTTCAATTTTCAAAGGCTCAATAATTTTTCCTCCAGTCACAAAATAGAGAGTTCCCCCATATATCGCCGCGGCTATATCAAATCCTGAGCCTACTCCTTGAATATCTAAAATAGTTTTATAAGCCAAATCAAACAATTCCTTCTCAGTCATTTCAATTTTAAATAATTCCGCCAACCCTCTTATTGTTGAAACCGTGATAGCTGAGGAGCTTCCTAAACCAATTTTGGCTGAAAATTCACTCTTAGTGCTAATTTCTAAACCACTTTTTATTTTATATTTATTAAAAAAATTCAAAATTGCCCTAAGGACAAAGCTAACTTCTTTCGGGTTGGGCTTATCTAAATCATTTGTCAAAACAATATAATTTTTAATATTTACATCTGGTGCATTTAGAACAATTTTATTATCCTCCCTCTTTTCTAAAGAAACATTCAATCTCTGATCTATCGAGGTGACAATACAAGGCCTTCCATAGAGAACTGCATGGTCACCAAAAAGGATCAATTTTCCGGGGGCAGAAACTTTAATCATTTTTATTAAAATAAATGACTCTCAATTACTTTTGGCTCATTTCCTGGTTTAGAGATAATGATTTTCTTAACTTCTTTAATCTTTTTTAATCTTCTTTTAATTTCAGGGAGATCTTTTTCCAAACAAATCACTTTAACCTGGGGACCGGCATCAATTGTGAAATAAGACTTTAAACCTTCTTCTCTCCAAGCTAAGACAGCCTGGATTATTCTTAAGGTTTCTGGTCTCCAATAAATTAAGGCAGGTTTCGTTGTCATCATTACAGCATGCAGTTTCAAACAATTGAATTCCGCTGTTTTACCAACCAAGCTAAAATCCTTTTCTAAAATTCCTTTTTTTATCTTCTCTAAATCTTCCTCAATCGTCTCAAGCCAACTTTTATACATTGGGCAAGTTTTGAGAGTAAGGGCCATTGCTACTCTGCTTGAGATTTTTTTTGCTCTTGTTGAGACAATGGTGGCAATGATTCTAAATTCAGGCCAATGTTCTGGAGGAGCAATTTGGATTGCATAACTATCACTACCATCTCCTTTCTCTCCCTTTAACCATTTAACAAAGCCTCCCTGGCAACTTCTGGTGGCAGATCCGGAACCCTGACGGGCAAGAATTGATAACTCTTTTAAATCTAAGTCAATTCCGGCTGCTCGAGTTCCAGCCAAGCTCAAGGCAGCAAAACCACTGGCAGAACTGGCTAAACCAGCTGCCGTAGGAAAATTATTTTTGCTGACAATTTTTGCCTTTTCTTTAATTTGAGCCATTTTCCTGATTAAATCTAGATGTCTGACAACTTTTTCAAATTCATCACCTTCCTTGATTTTCCGATTATTGAGAATAAAAATATCCCTCTTATATTTTTTACTAAATTCCACGGTGGTCACCGTATTGAGGCCATCTAAAGTGAGAGAAATGGAGCTATTTTGGGGCAAAATTAATTTTTTATCTTCTTTGCCCCAATATTTTACCAAGGCAATATTTGTATTGGCGATAGCGGTTGCTTTCATCTCATTAACTCAAAAACACCTTTTTCTCTTAATGAAGATAATGCCTATATCAAGATAACAAGGTTTATCTCTGATTAATCTTTTTTCTCTTTGGTTAGCGGGGGAAGCTATACTCATTGGAGAAGATACCTTATTTTATCATCATTCCCATTAAAAATCACTAACTATGGGCGCTTCCAATAATTATTCTGGAAACCTCTTTTTCTTGACATTTAGGAAAGATTTTGCCATATTAAAAGAAGTTATGGAAGGGAAAGAAATTGTTAATTATAAAGAGATCATTAATAAAATTAAGCCAGAATTGGATAAAGCAATTGCCTTTTTAGAGCGAGAACTAGCCAAAATTAGGACTGGTCGGGCTTCGCCTTCTTTGGTTGAAGATATAGTTGTTGAATGCTTTGGCCAGAATTTTCCTTTAAAACAGTTAGCCGCCATCTCTGTGCCCGAGCCAAAACAGATTTTGATTCAGCCCTGGGATAAATCATATATTGAGGGAATTGTTAAGGCCCTGGAAAAGACAAAAATTGGAGCTAATCCAGTGGTTGACAAAGATTTAATTAGGATCAATTTGCCTCCTTTGAGTGAGGAATTTAGGAAAGATTTGCTCAGGTTAATATCTCAAAGGAAAGAGGATGCCAGAAAGACCGTCAGGAGATGGCGAGAGGAGGCCTGGGATAAAATTCAGGAAGGGTTTAAAGAAGGGAAAATCAGAGAAGATGATAAATATCGGGCCAAAGATGAACTTCAGGATTTAATAGATGAATATAATCAGAAAATTGAGGAGATGGGAGAGAAAAAGAAAAAAGAAATCATTGACTAAAATATGTTTCTCACAATTATTATTGCCTTTTTGAGTTTAATTGGTTTAATTATAATCCATGAATTTGGCCATTTTATTTTAGCTAAGAGGTTTGGGGTGAAAGTAGAAGAATTTGGAATCGGTTTGCCACCAAGATTAATTGGAAAAAAAATTGGTGAAACCATTTATTCATTAAATCTTTTGCCCTTTGGTGCCTTCGTCAAACTTTATGGTGAACTAAATGAGGAAAGAAAAGAATATTGGAGTTTTACTCAAAAACCAATCTGGCAAAGGGTTTTAATTGTGATCGGCGGAGTGGTAAGCTTCTGGATAATTTCGGCAATTTTATTGACTATTGTCATGGGATTGGGAGCACCAACTGCCATTTCTGATGAAGAAAATGAAAATTTAATTGAGTCTAAAGTTCAGGTTGTGGCAGTTGCTTCCAATTCACCGGCCGAAATTGCTGGAATAAAACCAGGAGATACCATATTAAAATTAGGAATTAGGGATTATGAATTAGGAATTAGGAAGGTAAGAGAGGTCCAAGATTTTACTAATTTACATAAGGGCGAGGAAATTACTTTAACAATTGAGAGGGGTAAAGAGGTTTTTGAGGTTAGTTTAATTCCCCGGATTTCGCCACCAGCAGGGGAGGGAGCAATGGGGGTAGCCTTGGTTAGGACAGCTATAAAATCTTATCCCTGGTCTCAGGCTCCAATTCAAGGAATAGTTGCCACTGGAAATTTAACCATAGCTGTAATCCAAGGCTGGGCTCAGGCATTACTTTCAGCCATCAAAGGATTGCCAACCGGAGTTCAATTGATGGGACCTGTAGGAATTCTTGGTTTATTTACCCAGGTTGGTCAACTGGGAGTAAATTACTTTTTGCAACTTATTGCCATCATTTCAATTTATATTGCTTTATTTAATATTTTGCCTATTCCAGCCTTAGATGGGGGAAAACTTCTTTTTTTAGGAATTGAAGCAGTGAGAAAAAGACCGGTTTCCCAAAAAATGGAGCAAAAAATTACTGCCATTTTCTTTGCCTTATTAATTGCCCTAATAATCTGGGTAACAATCAAAGATATTGCCAGACTATTTTAAGATGAGACAATCATCCCTTTTTACTAAAACTAAAAAAGAAGCTCCAAAGGAAGCGGAAATTATTTCTCATAAATTATTGACTCGGGCTGATTTCATTGAACAAACAATCAGCGGAGTTTATCGATTTTTGCCTTTAGGATACCGGGTATTAAAAAAAATTGAGGGGATAATTAGGGAAGAAATGATATCTTTGGGAGCTCAGGAATTGTATTTGCCAGTTCTTCAAAATAAAAACCTCTGGTTAGAAACTAACAGATGGCAGACCATTGACCCACCTCTTTTTAAATTAAAAGATCGTCATCAAAAAGAAACTGCCTTGGGTTCTACTCATGAGGAAGAAATCACTGATATTCTCCGCCATCGGATTAAATCTTATCGAAATTTGCCCCTTTCACTTTTTCAAATTCAGGAGAAATTTCGGAATGAAATGAGAGCCAGTGGAGGTTTATTAAGAACTCGGGAGTTTATAATGAAAGATTTGTATAGTTTCCATGCCAATGAAAAAGATTTGGAAAGATTTTATCAAAAAGTAAAAAAAGCCTATTTTAGGATATTTAAGAGATGTAATTTAAAAGCAATTTGCATTGAGGCCGATCCAGGAACAATTGGTGGCAAACTTTCTAATGAATTTATGGTTATTTCGGAAAGTGGCGAAGATAGAATTTTAATTTGCAAAAAATGTTCCTGGGGAGCAAATGTTGAAAAAGTAGGAGAGATGAAAAAATGTTCTCAATGCCAAAGTAATTTAGAGAAAAAAAATTCAATTGAGGTTGGTCACCTTTTTTGGTTGGGAACAAAATATAGTCAGGCAATGAAGGCTAATTTTTTTGACCGGGATGGAAAAGAAAAACCAATTATTATGGGATGCTATGGAATAGGCCTTCCCCGTTTAATGGCAACAATAGTTGAAATTCATCATGATGAAAAAGGAATTATTTGGCCACCAGAAGTAGCCCCATTTCAAATTCATTTGATTCCAATTGAAAAAAATAAAAAGGTAAAAGAGACGGCCGAGAAATTATATCACCATTTACAAAAACAAAATCTGGAAGTATTATATGATGATAGAGAGGATAAGACTGCGGGAGAAAAATTTGCCGAAGCTGACTTAATTGGAATTCCAATAAGAATGGTAGTGAGCCAAAGAACTCTATTAGAGAAGAATTCAGTGGAAATAAAAAAAAGGCCAGAAAAAAAGAGGAAGTTAATTAAAATTAAAGATTTATGCTTTCTAAAATTTTAAGATTATTTTCCGAGGATATTGCCATTGATTTGGGAACAGCTAATTCTGAGGTTTATGTGAGAGGTCGGGGGATTGTTATCCAAGAGCCCAGCGTGGTGGCAATTAATCAGAAGACCGGCCAGATTTTAGCCATTGGTTTGGAAGCCAAAAAAATGGTTGGCCGAACTCCAGCTCACATTGTTGCCACCAGGCCCTTGAGGTCGGGAGTGATTTCTGATTTTGAAGTGACAGAACAAATGCTTAGATATTTTATTGAAAAGGCTCAGAAAAAAAGATTTATTTTAAATCCCAGACCAAGAATAATTGTTGGCATTCCTTGTGGAGTGACTGAAGTGGAAAAAAAGGCAGTTATTGATGCCGGAAAATCAGCTGGAGCCAGGGAAGTTTTTTTAATTGAAGAACCGATGGCCGCTGCTCTCGGTGCCAGGCTTCCAGTTCAGGAAGCTGGCGGTAACTTTGTGGTTGATATTGGCGGTGGAACAACTGAGGTGGCAATAATTTCTTTGGGAGGAATTGTTTTGGCAAAAAGTTTAAGAATAGCCGGAGACAGACTTAATGAAGATATAATTCAATTTGCCCAGGAGGAATATAAATTATTAATTGGAGAAAGAACAGCCGAAGCAATTAAAATTGGAATAGGTAGTGCCTATCCTTTAAAAGAAAGACGAGAGTTGCCGATGCGAGGAAGGAATTTAGTCACCGGCCTTCCAGAGGAAATTTTGGTTTCGGATGAAGATATTCGAAAAGCAATGGAAAAATCAGTGAGACAAATTGTCACTGAAATTAAGGCAGCGGTTGAAGAGACGCCACCGGAATTATTAGCCGATGTCATGGCTAATGGAATTTATTTATCCGGAGGAGGCTCCCTTTTGAGGGGATTGGATATTCTGATTGAAAAGGAAACAAAAATTCCAACCAAAATTATTGAAGACCCAATGACAGCGGTTGTCAGGGGAGCAGGTCAGGTTTTGGAAAATTTGGATGAGCTCCATGAAGTTTTAGTGGAGACGGAGGAGCTTGAACCACCACGTTAAAATTTCTAACATGATTTCGAAAGAAGAAGTTAAACATATCGCTAAATTGGCTCGTCTTGGTTTAACTGAAAAAGAAATTAAGAAGATGCAAAAGGAGTTGTCTTCAATTTTGGATTATATTGAAAAATTGAAAGAAGTTGATACTTCAAAAATTGAGCCAACCAGCCATTCAATGAGATTGGAAAATGTGATGAGAATTGATCAAAGCGAAAAACCTCTTAAGAGCCAAAAACTATTAGAATTAGCCCCGGAAACAAAAAATGGATATTTAAAAACAAAGCCAATTTTAAAATAGAAAAACCAAAACTTCTGTGCTCTAGAGCACAGAAGTTTTATTCTAATTTATGGAATTAAAAGATTTAACAATTAAAGAAGTTCATCAAGGATTAGTAAAAAAAGAGTTTTCGGCTTTAGAACTTTGTAAAGCTTATTTGGATAAAATTAAAGAAAAAGATAAAGAGATTCAGGCTTTTTTAATAGTTAATGAAGATTTGGCAATATCTCAGGCAAAAAAGATTGATGAAATGATTTTGGCCGGCAGAGAAATTCCGATTTTAGCTGGTATCCCTTGTGCTATCAAAGATAATATTTTGGTTGAAGATGTTAAATGTACTGCCGGTTCGAAAATTCTTGAAAATTATATTGCTCCTTATGATGCCACAGTAATAGAGAAACTTAAAAAAGAAGGAGTAATAATTTTGGGAAAAACCAATCTCGATGAGTTTGCCATGGGAAGCTCAACTGAAAATTCGGCCTTTTTTCCAACTAAAAATCCAATTGATTTAAAAAGAGTTCCCGGAGGTTCTTCTGGAGGTTCGGCAGCAGCGGTGGCAGCTGATTTTTCTGTTTTTGCCTTGGGTTCTGATACCGGCGGTTCCATTAGACAACCAGCTTCTTTTTGCGGAGTGGTGGGATTAAAACCAACTTATGGCGCCGTTTCAAGATATGGTTTGATTGCCTTTGCTTCATCTTTAGATCAAATTGGACCAATAACAAAAACAGTTGAGGATGCCAAAATCGTTTTTGAGGCAATCAAAGGAAAAGATGAGTTAGATTCAACCAGTGTTAAATTAAATTCCAAATTCCAAATTCCAAATTCCAAACAAATTCAAAATTCAAAATTCAAAATTCAAAACTTGCGAATTGGTATTCCAAAAGAGTATTTTGTTAAGGGAATGGACCCGGAAGTGGAAAAAGTGATTAAAGAGGCAATAAAAAAATATGAAGCGATGGGGGCAAAAATTGAAGAAGTTAGTTTGCCTCATACTGAATATGCTTTGCCTTGTTATTATATAATTGCGCCATCTGAAGCCAGTGCTAATTTAGCTCGATATGATGGGATTAAATATGGCTACTCGGCTAAAAGAGTTAGAGATTTAATGGAAATTTATTTAAAATCAAAAGAAGAGGGATTTGGCGATGAGGTGAGGAGAAGGATAATGCTTGGAACTTACGCCTTATCAGCCGGCTATTATCAGGCTTATTATCTGAGGGCTCAGAAGGTAAGAACTTTAATTCGGGAAGATTTTGATAGAGCCTTTGCCAAGGTTGAGGCAATTTTCACTCCCGTTTCACCAACACCGGCATTTAAATTGGGAGAGAAAATTGATGATCCTCTGAAAATGTATCTTTCTGATATCTTTACTGTTTCAGTAAATTTGGCTGGGTTGCCAGCTGTTTCCATTCCAGTTGGCAAAGCTGGCAATTTGCCAGTCGGCCTCCAGATTATTGGCAAACCATTTGAGGAAGAAAAAATCTTAGAAATTGGTCGGCTCTTCGAACCTTTGGCGAATAGATATTCATGATATATTCTGTCAAAATTCGTGGAAATTAGCGAGATTCTCAATAAAATAATTCAGTTTATATTTTTTCCCCAATTTACTGGTTGGCTGCTGGTTTTAAAAATTCTCTTTATAGTTTTTTCTTTAATTTTTCTTGGCTTTATCATTTTTACTTTAGTTAAAACTACTTGGCTAAAAAGACTGATAATCTGGGATTTGCAAGAATTTTTAACCTATCGACCTTTTGGATTAAGGAAGGTGGAGAAAGATTGGCAGAAAATAAAAAGGAGATTAGAAAGCGAAATAGAGTCAGAATGGAAGTTGGCCATCATTGAAGCTGAGAAAATGATGAATGATCTTTTAAACCGAATGGGTTTTGGTGGAGTGAGTTTGGGTGAAAAATTAGGGAGATTAACTACTGCCTCTCTGCCAAATATTGAGGAAGTAAGAGAAGCCCACAAAATTCACAACAATATTATTCATGACCCCACCTATAGATTAAGCCTGGAGGAGGCAAAAAGAGTAATCGCAATTTACGAAAAAGCCCTTACCCATTTACAAGCCTTATAATTTGTGATAAAATATTTACGCGGGGTAGAGAACCGGTTATCTCGCCAGTCCCATAAGCTGGAGAAGTTGGGTTCGACTCCCACCCCCGCAAGCCGGTGTAGCTCAGTGGTTAGAGCGATAGCATCATAAGCTATGTCGTCACAGGTTCAAATCCTGTCACCGGCAAAAAATTTGGGAGCGTAGCTCAATTGGAGAGAGCAATGGCTTGTCGAGCCATGGGTTGCGAGTTCGAGTCTCGTCGCTCCCGCCAAAAAGGAAAGGGCGGTTACATTCCCAACAAAAATAAAGAGGTTGCTAGACAAAGAAGCTCTCTTAAATAGGAGGTGATAAAGAGCAACAAGCCCGAGGCCTCCAGCTAGGGGAGAAAGAGTGGCGAAATTTTAAGAATTGAAAAATGAAAAATTTTTTTAATTTAATGATGGCTTAGGGAATGAGTCAATTCCTCAATTTAAAAAAACTCCTCTGGAGGCAGCAAGGACTCCCAATTTAGATTTTTTTAGCCAAAAAATTGAATTTATGGTTTAATGAAGCCATCTTTATCTTATCAAAAAGCTATTCCTACCTCTGAAGATAACCATTTTATCCTCTTTGATTATCAACCAAAAATTTTTAATCTGGGAAGGGGAGTTTTGGAGGTTTTGGGAATTGGTTTGAGCAAATAAATTTGTTGAGAAAAATTTTAAAATTGGCAATATGAATCAAAATTGGATAAGAGAAATTCAAAATCGGGTTAAAAAAATCCCTATTTCCAGTGGTAGGTCAAATAAATTTGGGAAAATTAGTTTTGATGATTTGGTTTTCCTCCCTGCCCAATTAAATAAAAAACCGGTTGATTATTATCGAGAAAAAATTTCTTCAAAAACAATTATTGGAAAAAATAGTAAAAAGCCAATTGAAATTGAGACCCCAATTATAATTGGAGCCATGAGTTTTGGCGCCATTTCCCGGGAGGCAAAAATTGCCTTGGCCAAAGCCTCAACAATGGCTGGGACTATTGAAAATACTGGCGAAGGTGGTATGCTTTTAGAAGAGAGAGAATTTGCCAAATATTTAATTATTCAATATGCGAGTGGGAGATTTGGGATTAGTGAAGAAATTTTAAAAAAAGCTGATGCCATTGAGATAAAAATTGGCCAAGGGGCCAAACCTGGTTTTGGGGGTTTTCTTCCAGCTAAAAAAGTCACTGAAGAAATTGCTAAAATTAGAGGGGTGGAAATTGGAAAAGATCTTCATTCTCCCGCTTCTCATTTGGATATTAAAAATATTGAGGATTTAAGAAAGAAAGTGGAATGGTTAAGGAAAATTGGCCAAGGTGTCCCAATTATTATTAAATTGGCAGGTGGTGATTTAGAAAAAGATTTAAAATTGGCAATTAAAGCCAATCCTGATATCATTGCGATTGATGGAAAAGAAGGGGGAACAGGAGCAGCTCCGGAAGTAATTTTGGATGAAGTCGGAATTCCAACTTTAATTGCTTTAGTTAAAGCCAGGAAATTTTTAGATAGAATTGGAGCTAAACAAGAATTATGGATTGGTGGAGGATTAAATAAAGGCGGAGATTTTGCTAAAGCCCTGGCTCTGGGAGCTGATGCCGTCTTTTGCGCTACTTCTTTATTGATTGCCATAGGTTGTAATTATTGTCGGTTGTGTCATCTTGGAAAATGTAATTTTGGAATTGCTACTCAGGATCCGGAATTGAGAAAGAAATTAGATATTGAAACAGCCTCCCAGAATGTTGCCAATTTTATTAAAAATTGTACTGAGGAAATAAAGATGATTGCCGGTGCTTGCAGTGAAAATGATATTCATAAATTAAATAAAGGTCATTTAAGAGCCTTAAATTCAGAAATGGGCAAAATAATAGGAGTTAAATTAATCTCCGATTAGAAGTATGGTTAGGATTAATAAAGAAAAATGTATTGGTTGTGGATTTTGTATTAGTGCCTGTCCGGATGTTTTTGAAATGGGAGAGGATGGGAAATCAAGAATAAAAGAGAAAGCAGACTTGGAGAAAAATAAAGAGTCGATTAAAGAGACAAAAGAAGGCTGTCCAGTGGGAGCGATTGAGGAATAATGTTGGAATTAACTGATGAAAATTTTGAAAAGGAAATTCAGAATGCTCAAAAACCAGTTCTGGTTGATTTCTGGGCTTGCTATTGCAGTCCCTGTCTTGTTTTGTTACCAATTTTAGAAAAATTGGCCAAAGAATATAAAGAAAAAATTATTTTTGCCAAGGCTAATTTAGATTTAGCTTCCCTGACTGCCCAAAAATATGGAATTGATAGAATACCAACCGTAATTCTTTTTAGAGAAGGAAAGCCGGTGAGTGGATTTATTGGAGCAAGATCAGAATCGGAAATAAGAAAATGGCTAAAAGAAAATTTGAAAAATGAAGAAGGAAAAATAATTAAAGAATACCAAGAATATGCCCAGAAGAATAATTTTAGGTTAAATCCAGATCGGGGAGTGGTAGAGAAGATAATTAGGGGGTTGTTAGAAAGAGAAAAAAAATTGGGAGCTAGGTATTGTCCCTGCCGTCGAGTTACAGGAAAAAAAGAAGAAGATAAGAAAATTATTTGTCCCTGCCAATTCCATCGCTTAGAAATTGAAAAAGAAGGTCATTGCCTTTGCGGATTATTTGTAAAATAAAATTTCAATCCTTTAAATAATTCAAGAATCGCCGAAGGGGCGATTTTTTGCTAAAATGAAGCTGAGATGGAAAGAATCTTGCTTAAAATTGAAAAATTAAAAGTTAAAGCAAATGAAAAAGAGATTTTAAAAGGAGTTAACTTTCAAATTAAAGAAGGAGAAGTTTTAGCTTTACTGGGTCCCAATGCTAGTGGAAAAAGCACTCTTTGTCAAGCCATTTTGGGAAATCCAAAATATAAGATAACTCAGGGAAAGATTTTTTTAAGTGGAAAAGAGATTACTAAATTTCCACCGGAAAAGAGGGTTAAACTGGGAATAGCCTTGGCTTGGCAAGCTCCACCAGCAATCAAAGGGGTAAAGCTCTCTCAATTAGTCAAAAAAATTTCTCAACCCCCCACCAAAAATTTGGTGGGGGATGAAATTGAAGAAGGAAAAGATTTATTGGAAAGAGAAGTGAATGTTGGTTTTTCTGGTGGAGAGAAAAAAATTTCTGAATTACTCCAAGTAATAGCTTTAAATCCAAAATTGGCCATTTTTGATGAAATTGATTCTGGCTTAGATATTAAAAGATTGGAAAGGATTTCAAAAATAATTAAAAAAGAACTTTTAGATAAAAAGGTTTCTCTTTTGTTAATCACCCACTGGGGTCAGATTTTAAATTATTTAAAGCCAAATTTAACTTCAGTCATGCTTGATGGAAAAATTATTTGCCAGGCTAAGAATCACAAAAAAGTTTTAAAAATTATTAAAAAATATGGTTATGAGAAATGCAAAAAGTGTCCATTTTTGGCAGGTTGACCATGAAGTCAGAAATATTTTTGAAGTGAAAGGAACAGTTATTTTATCAAGCCCTCAAGCCTGGCAGAGATTTAAATGGACAAAGAAATTTTTTGAGGAAAAGCCAAAAGAAGGTTTTTTTATTTGGATTAAAGAGCAAGTCAATTTTCCATTAGCTACTTGCTTTACTATTGCCTCTCCAAAAATTTTTCAAGATTTGAGAAATTTATTGGTGATTGAGAAAAATTTAAAAATCAAACTCAGTGGAGTTTGTCATACCCAAAAAAATAATTTAGCTGGGAGGCATCTTGCCAAAGGGAAACTTATTCTCAAGGAAGGTTCGGCTTTAGAATATAATCATTTTCATTACTGGGGAGAAAAAGATTTTGTTTTGCCAGATTACCAATTTATTTTAGGAAAAGAGACTTCTCTTATTTATAACTATCGAAATTTATTTCCACCAGAAAATCTTCAATTGGTGACAACAATTTTCAGTGGAGAAAATTCCTCTTCAAATTTGAATTTGGTTATCAATGGAAAAAATACCAAGGTGAATTTGAAAGAGACTATTTTTCTTGAGGGAAAAAATTCCCAGGGGATTGTCAGGTTAAGATTGGTTGGCAGAAAAAAGACTGAAATTGAAGCTATTTCTAAAATTTTTGCCAAGGCTCCAGGAAAAGGCCATTTGGATTGTCAAGGTTTATTAATTGATAAAACTGCCAAAATTTCCTTAATTCCCCAATTGATTTGCCAAAATAAAGAAGCCCAAATTACCCACGAAGCCTCGATTGGGAAGACTTCAGAAGAAGAACTAACCTATTTAAGAATGAAGGGATTGACTGAAAAAGAAGCAATTGATTTAATTGTCAGCGGGTTTTTAAAAATATAAAGATAATGGACAATAACAATTATACCACATTTTTTTTGCGATCGCAAAAAATATGGTATAAATTTGAATTCAAATTTTAATCAATTTTAAAAAAATAAACGAGCCAAGATAGATTTACTTAATTACGCATTAATTTCTATGAAAAAAGTAATCTGCGCAATCTCAGGAGGAATAGATAGTTCGGTAGCGGCCGCTCTTTTAAAAAGGGCTGGTTTTAATGTGACTGGAGTTTTTATGAATTTGGTTAATTTACCTCGTTTTCAGGAGGTTGAAAAAAGGGCAAAAATGATTGCCAAAATTTTAAAAATTCCCTTTTTCAGTTTGGATTTAAGAAAAGAATTTAAAAAAAGAATTATCAATTGTTTTTTAGCTGGCTACAAAAAAGGGATAACACCTAATCCTTGCGTTGCCTGCAATAAAGAAATAAAATTTGGATTATTATTAGAAAAAGCTTTAGCTTTGGAGGCCGATTTCATTGCTACTGGCCATTATGCCAGAAAAAATTTGAAAAAATCTACAGGTGGAGAAAAATTCAAATTTAGTTTGTTGAGGGCAAGAGATAAAGAGAAAGATCAGTCATATTTTTTATGGATGTTAAATCAAGATCAATTAAAACGAATTCTATTTCCAATTGGGAATTTTACTAGAGAAGAAGTGAGATCAATGGCAAAGAAATTCAAATTGCCAGTTTTATCAATTTCAAAATCGGTAGAAATCTGTTTTATTCAGACGACGATTAACGATTTTCTGAGGAAGCATCTAAAAGAAAAGGTAGGCAAGATTGTCACAAAAGACGGAGAAATAATCGGAGAACACAAGGGCCTCTGGTTTTATACAATTGGTCAGAGAAAAGGGATGAGGCTTTCTGGAGGACCTTATTATGTTTTAGATAAAAATCTGAAAAAAAATCTTCTGATTGTTACTAAAAATGAAAAGGATTTATACAAAAAGGAATTGGTTGCCAAAAATGTCAATTGGATTTCGGGAAAAGAACCTAAATTACCTCTAAAAGTTAAGGCAAAAATTCGCTATCGTCATATTTCGGCGATCGCCGAAATACGACGACAACTAATGAGCAAAAATTACGTTGTCTTTTTTGATAAGCCTCAGCGGGCTATCACCCCTGGCCAATCAGTAGTTTTTTACCGAGGTGAGGAGCTTTTGGGAGGCGGAATAATTTGTTAAAATAAGGAAGGGATAAAAATGGTCAAATAAAAATCCTCTGGAGAATAAAATTTCAAGATTTCTTGAATCTTGGATAAAAGAGATAGCTTTTAGCTGGATTAGATTTCCAAAACTAAATAGACCTTCAATTTTCGGGCCAACAAATATCTCTTTCAATGGCCTCTAAATTTTTCTTCCTTGGTCATATTTTTTTATTAATTTATTAGCCATAATCTCTCAAGTCTTTGGGAAAGCAGGTTTTGGGTGGAACTTTCCAATGGGGTAGTAAGAAGCAGGCTGATCTTTCCAAATGTTAATAAAGCCTTAAAGTAAAGGGTAGTTGGGAGAAAATATCCCACAGGTGGGGAGCTTCACCATATTCAAATCTGCCTTGGGAGTGGGTGTAGAGACAATCATCTCCTCCCCTTACGGAAATTTGATAAATTTTATCATTCTTTGAAAGGAAAGTCACCATATCAGGTCTACCAGGGAAGACAACACTAAATCCGATATAATAGCCCACAACAGTAGGTTCCATCTTTACCCAGCGCTCAGCTTTTGCTAATTCTTCTGGAGATAATTCATATTCATAAATTCCAAGGACCTTTCTCTTCTCTTCCTGAACAAATTTCTCTACATATTCCAAAAGAGAGAGCTTAGATTTTATCATTTCTATCCGAAAGCTTCCTTCTCCTTCTCCTAACTCAATGCCCTTGTCAGTTTTTTTAGCTTACACGGTTCAACCTCGTCATACTCTTTGGGATATTTAAACTCAAAACCGTATTTTTCACTCCGATAAGTTTTCCAATTGGCAGTTCGATCTGGTGGGGAGGACTCAAAAAAGAGAGATTCAGGTCTTTTCTCTTCTCCTTTCATGAAGTAAGCCCAAATTCCTATAACATTGATGAGGATGAGGACTAAGAAGGCTATAAGGACAGTCTTCTTACTGATGGTTGGTAGGTGATTGGAAATCTTTTATTAGGGAAAAGACTTTTGTCGACCTTTGAAAAAAATTGATAACTGCGATCTTCTTTAGCGATGTTTGCCTTAGCTTAGTTATTGGCCTTCTCTAAAGAGCGGGTGAGATTAAGATCGATCTTTCAAGAGATGAGATAGCTCCTCTGGGAAACGATAATCCCAAACACTCCTCATGATGGAAGGAAGCCTTGATCGGTGACAGGTCCACCAACTACCAAAGCCAGAATATGCCTATTTAATTTAGCCGAGATAACAATCTGGAAGTGAATAATAGCTCATTCACCATTCACGATAAAACAATAATTCATATAATTCACGATCAGACAATAATTTATATTCACAATCACTATCTAATTTATCTTCACATTTGTATTTAAAAATGTCTCTCACTTGACCTTCTTCCAAAGTCACATACTCACCTTCAGTTACTTGGAATTTTTTTATCACTCCCGTGTGAATAATTTCCAGAGTACCATCTCCATCAATATCTTCAAACTCAACATTGTAGTGAGCTTCTATTCCCTTGGAGCCAATCGATCCTGAAGTTCCAAAATCTTCTAAGAGACCTTCCCAGATCAATTTCAAAAGCTCATCTCTACTCTCATCTATTAAGTAAATGCTTAGTGATTTCCCAAACAATCCTGTGCCATATCTCCCTCCTTTTTTGACAATTAAGGATTGATCTGTTTCTAGAGGGAGATTTCTGAATGACATTTCTAAAACAGCATCACCGCCAAGGTTCTCCCAATAAGAGAGGAGGTATCTTTCCTTCTCCTTCTTAATTAGACCAATCCAACCCATAGTTGGGCCTTCAAAACCGAGGCCAATAATTATTTCTTTTTCGCCATCTCTATTTAAATCCTCTCTAATAACTTTGCTGAACTCAAGACCCACTGGACTGTATCTCTCTCCAGTTTTAATAATCTTCTGCTGGATTAAAAACTCCGCAAGAAGTTGATCGTGAAGAGCAATAGCAGAAGGAATTTCTAAACAGGGAGAAATTTCTGGAGAAGGTTTTAAATGACGAGGAAAAATTTCTAAACAAGAAGGAATTTCTAATTCTGTTTCTCTCTTTTCTACTTCTGTTTCTCTCTCCTGTTGCCTATTTTCTTGGATAAGGAGGACCGAAGCGACAATAATTATAAGAATACCAATAAAAAGCGCTCCCAGTGTTGTTCTCTTATTTATGATTGGCATATTATTGATGATTTTTTACTAACGGAATGAGATTTTTCGACTTTTAAGAAGAAGTTGGAGAGGGTAATCTTCCTTGGTCTGAAGTTTGCCTTAGCTTGCGAGTGACCTTACCAAACAAGTTTAACAAAGATTGAAGGCAAAGGCAAATTTTAAAGATTGCCTCGGCTCCTTAAAAGCCAAATGCTGGGTTGTGAGAACCCTTCTTTGCCTGTTCTGTGACTTAGGTTGTTGTAGAATATGAGATACCTCGGTAATACCCCTAAAATGCCAAACCGGGCTAAAATTCGGGTAGGAAAAGTTTCAAAAGTAATATTTAAAAGACTGAGGCCGGAGCTTCAGAGAGGTATCTGACCAGCGATGGATCTCTATAAAGAGACCACATCTGGTGAGGAAATCCAAAAAGAGAATTAAAACCTCATTGGTTCCTCAAAAATAGATTTGTACACAAAGTTGACATTATATTTTCAAGAAAATACAATAGCCTTAGAAACGATAAATGTAATTTGTTCAAAATATGCTTACATTAAGAAGACATTCAGAGAATCATTGAAGACAATCGGGAAGTTTTTCCTACTAAAGAAGATTTTGAGGCATTCAGAGAGGAAATGAGGAAAAGTTTTTCTGATTTACAAACTGGAGTTGATGCCTACGTTAAAAAAGCTGACGATTATTTTAAAGAAATGGTGGCCTTATCTCATAAGATGGCTCGCCAGGAAAAGTGACTCCACCAAATTGCCGAGAAACTTGGAATAAAGTTAGAATACTAATTTTTAGTTTGTTTTATTTTTGTTGAAACTAAAAAGCCTATCACTGGGTAATTTTTATTTAATTATCAAGAAAGCGGTTTTTTGATAGTCTTTATACTCAAGCTTAATTTTTAAAAACGGCTAAAGGCTGCTTTTTTAATTACTGAAATTATGCTATATTTAAAAAAGTTTATGATTAAAAAAATTATTTTACCTCTTCTTATTATTTTTTTAAGTTTAGTTCTAAAAGCTAATTTTGTTTTGGCTCAAGAAAAAAAGGTAGAGATTAATTTTTTCTCCAGTGCTCTTTGTCCTCATTGTGAAAGAGAAAGAGAATTTTTAAAAAATTTAGAAAAAAAATATCCCGAAATTGAGATAAAAGAATATGAAGTCCTTTACCATCCGGAAAATAAAAAAATTTTAGAAGAATTTTATGAAAAATATAAAGTACCAGAAAGAGAAAGGGGTTTTCTGCCAGTAACATTTACTCCCACTGAATATTTTATTGGTTTTAATGAGAAAATTGGAAAAGATATCGAAAATTGTATTAGAGAATGTTTGATTGGAGAAAAACCTCTTCCTCAAAAAATTAAAATTCCGATTATTGGCGAAATTGATATTTCCAAAATGTCTTTGCCAGTTTTGACAGTTACCCTGGCAGCCCTCGATGGATTAAATCCCTGTGCTATGTGGATTTTGTTATTTTTGATTGCCCTTTTAATTAATACTCGTTCAAGAAAAAGAATGTGGTTAATTGGTGGAACCTTTATTTTTGCTTCTGGCATTGTCTATTTTTTAATTTTGAGTGCCTGGTTAAATTTATTTTTAGCCATTCCCTATGTTAATTTAACTCGGAATTTAATCGGGATTTTTGCCTTGGGAATGGGAATTTGGCAAATTAAAAATTTTATTACCTATCATCCAGGGGTTTGTAAAGTTCTTGGTTTGCAAGCCAGAATTGGGGCGCGATTGAAAGAAAGGACGGAAAAAATAGTTGCTTCTCCTTTAACTTTTGGGATAATTGGAGGTTTAATTCTTTTGGCCCTGGGCGTAAATTTAGTTGAATTTTTCTGCTCAGCGGGATTACCAGCCATTTTTACTCGAATTTTAGCCTTAAACCCCCTAACTACTTTTAGTTACTATTTCTATCTCCTGCTTTATACTTTTATTTTTATGCTTGATGACTTAATTGTCTTTTCCTTAGCCGTAATTACCTTAAGTAGAATCGGTTTTACCGAAAAATACAATTACTGGGCGACTTTAGTTGGAGGGTTGCTAATTTTTACTTTGGGAATTTTGCTCATCTTTAAACCCGAGTTTTTAATCTTCGGGTAGAAGATCAACAAAAATTAGCGCAGAGAAGGGAGGTGAAAATAGCAAGCGAGAGAAAGCCTCCTCTAAGATCAAACATATTTTGGAAAACTCAAGGGTTTAAGACCCTGGGAGTTTTTTAATCATCTTCTTTGAAAGAGGAACTGGTCAAATCTTAGAAGTTTCTCCACCTTTTCCTGGAAGTTGGCATGATTACAAAGTTTTTCAAGTAACCAAAGCAGGAGAAAGATTAGCCAGAGATAAACCTTGTTAATTAGATAAAGGTTATCAAGGAGCTAAAAGAGATTATCCCAATCTTAACCTTTTTATTCCTCAAAAGCTACCTAGATGGCATAAACTAACTGAAAAAGACAAACTTCAAAACAAACTACTCAATAAAATTAGAGTTAAAATTGAACCTACCATCTTAAAATGAAAAGGTTCAAGATTTTCTCTCAAACATATCCTCATTCCTTGAATAATTATGGTTCAAGGTTCAAAATTATAGCTGGTTTAGTTAATTTCAAAGGGCAAGAACTTGTTAAACAACTATTGATTCAATCTTTTGAAATAATAAATACAAAACAATTAATAACTGCTCGGGCTTAATTTCTGGAATACTGGGGTAAAGGGGCAATTCTTCTCCTTCCTACTCTTCCTGAGAAGTTTGTCAAGAGATTGTTTTGAGAGAGCCCATTTTACTTAAGTATTGGATGGTGATTATTTTGCCCTCAGTTCGGCTTTTAACCAATTAAAATATTTCAAATTAACTCTTTTTATTGGAATTTCTAAAATACAAGGTGTGGTATAACTATGCAATTTTTCCACCTCTTTTCTTATTTCTTCAAAATTTCTCTTTAGACTTTTAACAATTAAAACAACTTCTTTCTCTTTAACGATTTTTCCTTTCCATCGATAGATTGAGTCAATTGGGAAAATATTACAACAACCCGCCAGTTTTTTCTCAACTAATTTTAATCCAATCTTTTTCGCCTCCTTTTTATTTTTACAAACAATATAAATAAAAATCATATTGAGCTGAGAGTTGATTTGAACTGACGAAAATGAATTAATATTTGGGTAGATTTCGCTAACTCTTCTCTAGAAAAAGAGCTCTCTAATCCTCTATTTCCTGAGAATATCTCTTTAAACTTTCAAAAGCTTTTCTTCTAGCTAAATTAAAAGATTGCCATTTTTGATTTCTTGCAATATCTCGGAGGTTTGCCTTCATCCGATAACTGAGACGAAAAGCTATTTCTCCTTTTATTTCTTTATCTATGTCGATTTAAAAAATTTTTACTATTTCCGGAATAGCATCGTCAGATAGCCAAACCAAATACCAAACATCTAATTGTTTTCCCTGAAGATATCTTTCAATATTTTTCTTGGCCGCAAAAGCATCGGGATTTAAAAAATTTATTCCAGCCCAAAATAAAATTGTTAGCCAAAAGGCAGAAAATATGAAGTGGGCTTCTTTTTGTTCTGAGAGAATCTTGTAAAGAAAAAATAAGAAAATAAAGAAAAGCCAAAAGAGAAAAATGAATCCCAAAAGTCTTGAAAAAGTGTAACCATAACCATCGACATAAAGAGAAAGTCGAGTAAAAGCTGAAGTCATTATTACAAATGTAGCAAAAACAAGAATGCTGCTTAGAATTTTGAAAAGTCTTTTCTGACTCAAATTCTCCCTTTTTCCAAATTTATCAATTCCATAAATTAAAAGAAAAGAAATAATAGAAACAGCAATTAACTCACCAAATCCCTTTCTAGCATATTCAGAATAAGTGATATATTCTTCAATTCCCCAGACATATTCTTTTCCACCGAAGAGATAAACAAATTGGATTGAAATAAAAACCAAGAATAATAGCCCGACTGTTCCTAAGATTATCGAAGATTCAATAAAGCCTAAAAATTTAGATTGATTATTTTCTATTGATGAATTTTCAGATTTTTTGTTAGTAAAGGCCTGAGCAAAAATACCTATAAAAAAGTAGGAAGCCACTAAGACTCTCAATATTCTTGAAACTATTTCTGGGTCAATACTTATTTTCAATAATCTATCCAAATATTTTTGAAAAACTATATCTGCCGAAGCAAACAGCCAAATTAAAAGAGCTAAAATTGGGATAGAAATAATGATTCCTCTTAATGTACTTCGAAATTCTGGGGAACCAATTTTTTTCTTAGCTTCAATTTGTTTTATATTTTCTTCAATAAACTGAGCGGATTTTCTAAAAGATTTTAGGAGAAAGGAAAGAGGAGAGAGAAGATATTTTTTAAAATTAAAATTTAAAAGATTTTCCCCTGAAAATAAGATAAGGAAAAGAGAGGTTAAAAATAAAGTGTTAATAATATTAAAAAAAGTTAAGAATCCACTCGTCCGTAAAAAGACCATTACTGAAAACAGGATTATTGGAATTAAAAGAAGATACTGAATTTTAGTTAATTTTTGCCCAAACTTTCTAGCTAAAATTAAAGAAAAAATAATAAAAATTGAGACAAAAACAAAAAAGGAAACACCAATTGGCTTTCCATAAAATAAATAGTCAACCAATATTCCCAAAGTAAGGGCGAAAATAAAAATTAAATAAAATTTTAGAAATTTTTTATTCATAACCTATCAAACAAATTTGAACCAATGGGATTAAATTTTGAAGCCGTATTTATTTTACAAGTAATCTAGATAAAAATCAATTCTTCAAGAAGAGGTTTTTTGAAGAATAAACTTAATGCCCAATAAGATGTCAGTTCTTTTTTGGCCATTTTTGGCTGATTTTATTCAGGAAATTTCTCAAAATCCTCCCGATTTTAATCCTTTTCTTTATCAGGCTCTATCTTTGATGTAAAAAGTTCAAGATTTTAAAAGAAATCTCTCGCCATTCCTTAAAAGATTATCACCAAAGATTTCAAATCATTGCTGGAATAATTAACTTTCAACTCCAAAATAAGGAAAATCTTATTCCAATAACTATTCCTACTTTGGCCA
>OGCI01001228.1_pt1 | contig 22599 bp, 14 predicted proteins | sample 1570021 | NCBI WGS metagenome assembly OGCI01 (sample SAMN06264664, study PRJEB24512) | hot springs metagenome | isolation source: Hot spring water | place: South Africa: Tshipise | collected 2015-06-21 | reverse complement strand
CCTTCCATTTTACCGATCAGGAGGTCTTTTTTTTCTTCTTCTATTCGGATGTCTACCCAAAATACGATACACTGCCCCAGAAGAAAGTTGAAGAATTCAAGGCGAAGGGTATCGAGGTCATTCAAAGCGGTAAGTTCGACGAAGATGAGCACTATTATCTCGACACCGAAAAATTCTATGGCATCCTCATAGAAATTGGTAACAATGGCTCGATGAGGCCTCCAGAGAGAGTTTTTCCTGCTTGAGAACTTGTGGGGTGGCGAAGCCACCCCCTCATCCCTCTTCTTTTCCTAAGACGAGGAGGAGCTCGAACAAGAGCTCTCGTTCTCTTCCTTGAGGATTTCCTTGATGGATAAAGCGTATTCTTCCTCGCGGATCAACGACCACAATGTTACTCTTCTTCTTGCTCAAGCCAAGGGTGTCGCGCAGTTCGCCCTTCCAATCGGCATAGATGGTCACTCCATATTTTCGGGACTGCTCGCGCAGTTTGCGCTTCCAGATCGAGCGGGTGAGGAAATTGGCACTTGAGGCATCGATGATCTGGATGATGTGCATTTTTTCTAAGAGGGGGAGATGTTCATCCCGGTAGCTTGCCAAGTGGTGTTTCAAATGGTTATTGAGGTGGGCGGTGTGTCTCGTATCGTAGAAAATAACGCTTATCGAGCCAAGGAGGTCTTCGGCGGAGAGTTCCTCTCCTGTAGCTGCAGTAACCGTAAAAGGGGGAATGGTCTCTCCGATTTCGGAGGCAAAGAGAGGGAAAACGAACATCGAGAAACTGAGGAGAGAGAAGAGGAATTTTACCGATTTTGCCGAGAAGGTGGCTGACATGGTTATCCCCTTTCTTCTTTTTTTGGTAAGAGCAATTTCCATTCCAACCGGAGAAAACGGGGAATATTCCCCACCGAGGCCAAAGAGAGTCTTCGGCCTTCCTTGAGGGGAGATTGACCCCCTTTCCCAAAAGGACAACGGTTCTCTTGAGTTTTCAAGGAGAGAGCGATACAATGAACAAAAAAGACGAGGGAGGGACAAGCATGCGTGTGATTTCTCGGGGGTTGGGGATAGCAGTTCTTTTACTCTTCCTTCTTTTTTCTTTTGCTTTTGCCGAAGGAGCGTCACGGATCGGGCTCATTTTGGCGACCGGAGGATTGGGAGATAAGTCCTTCAACGATATCTCCTACGCGGGAGCGCTGAAGGCCAAAGAGGAGTTAGGAGTTGAGCTTGATTACGTAGAACCCAAGGCGATTGCCGAATACGAGGGCTATCAGCGTGATTTTGCTTCCTCGGGAGAGTATGAAATCATCGTCTGTGTTGGTTTCGACCAGGCCGATGCCCTGAACAAAATCGCCCAAGAGTTTCCCAACCAGAAGTTTGCCATTGTGGATATGGTAGTCAATCAGCCCAATGTGGCCTCACTCCTCTTTAAAGCCAATGAGGGTGGGTTTCTTTTGGGGGTAATCGCAGCGTACATGACCCAAAGTAAAAAGATTGGTATTGTAGGAGGTATGGATATTCCCCTCATCCGAGATTTCTTCATCGGCTTTGAAGAAGGAGTGAAATGGGCGAATACCGGAGCCACCGTCCTTCCTACCGTATATGTGGGTGGTTGGGCAGATCCCACCAAGGGGAAGGAATTGGCACTTTCGCTCATCGATGCGGGATGTGACGTGATTTGGGCGGCCGCCGGAAAAAGTGGCCTCGGTGCCTTGGAAGCAGCCAAAGAGCGAGGGGTGTACGCCATGGGTGTCGATGCCTGTCAGTGTTACCTTGGAGAGGGGAAGCATATTTTTGCCAGTATGACGAAGAGAGTGGACGTGGCCGTTTATGAAACCATAAAAGCAGCCTTTACCGGTACCTTCCAGGGTGGAGTGATGGAAAAAGGAGTTTCCGAAGGATGGGTAGGAAATTGCCGACTCCCCGAGGAAGAACCTTTGTGGGAGGAAAAATTCCAGTTTACCCATTCCATAGAAATTCCTGCCCAGGTGCTCGAGCGAGTCAAGGAAGCGAAAGAGAAAATCACCCGAGAGGAGATCGTCGTTCCTCGTCCTCCCGAGTTTCAATAGACAAGAGAGAATATGCCCCCCCTACTCGAAGTTCGGGGATTAACCAAGAGCTTCCCCGGTGTTTTAGCTAATGACCATATCGATTTAGAAATTGAAGAGGGAGAAATTCACGGTCTCTTAGGGGAAAACGGGGCGGGGAAGTCAGTGCTCATGAGTACCATCTATAGCCTGTACCGCCCCGACGAGGGGAGGATTTTCCTTCGCGGACGTGAAGTACACATGGTGAGTCCCGCTTCGGCCATTCGTTGCGGAGTTGGCATGGTCCACCAGCACCTCACTGTAGTTCCTCATCTTCGGGTATGGGAAAACATTGTTTTAGGAGAGGAACCGCGACGGGGGGTTTTCCTTGCTCGGAGGGAAGCTTTCCGTCGCATTGAGGCTCTGTGTCGGGAGACTGGTTTACAACTCGATTTACATGCCTGGACGGGGGAGCTACCCATCGGTCTCCAGCAGCGGGTAGAGATCCTCAAAATGCTCTACCGGGGAGCTTCGCTCCTCATTTTTGACGAGCCGACCACGGTGCTCACCCCCCAAGAGGTGGATCAGCTCATTGCCTACTTGCTCCGTCTCAAAGAGGGAGGGAAAACCATTATTTTCATTTCTCATAAACTGAGAGAGGTTTTTGCCCTCTGCGATCGGGTAACAGTACTCCGTCGAGGGAGGAAAGTGGGAACCATAGTGATCGCCGACGCCAGCGAAGAGAAACTCGCCGAGATGATGGTGGGGAGAAAGGTTTTTTCTCCCAAGCGAGGCGAGGAGAAGCCGAAAGAAACGGTAGTTTTGGCGGTAGAGCATGTTTCTACTCTCCCTGAACGGGGCAAGGCCCTCCACGGCTTGAACTTCGTGGTGCACAATGGTGAAATCGTGGGTGTGGCCGGCGTGGAGGGGAACGGACAGACCGAGCTTGCCGAGGTGCTGGTCGGTTTGCGAAAGGTTCGTCAGGGGAAGATCTCTCTCCGGGGAGAGGATATTACCTTTGCTTCTCCCAAGGAGCGAATCAAAAAAGGCCTCGCCCATATTCCCGAAGATCGCCATCGCCGAGGAACGGTGTTGGATTTTACCGTTACCGAGAATCTCCTCTTGGGTTTTGAGGACGAACCTCCCATACGTCGGGGACGGTGGACTATAGACCTCCCTCTCTTGCGTCGCTTTGCTCTTTCACGGGTAGGAGAGTTTGAGATTGCTACCCCCGGGGTGGACGTGCCGGTGCGCATTTTGAGTGGAGGAAATCAGCAAAAGGTGGTTTTGGCTCGTGAGCTCTCTCGCCCGGTTTCCCTGCTCGTGGCCTGTCAACCGACTCGGGGATTAGACGTTGCTGCTACTGAGTACGTCCATCGCAAGCTCCTCGATTTGCGGAAGGAAGGGAAGGGTGTGATCTTGATTTCTGCTGATCTTGACGAGATTCGGGCCTTGAGTGACCGGGTGCTCGTGCTCTACGAGGGGAGAATTATCGGGGAGTTGGCTCCCCAAAGCGATGAATACCAATTTGGGCTCCTCATGGGAGGAAAAAGCCTTGTCGCTCAGGGATAGTTGGCGAAAATGCCTTTCCTTTCCCTTTCTTTCCGAAATCGTGGCTATTCTCATTGCCTTCCTCTTAGGGTCTTTAGTGCTCCTTTTCACCGGATATCCTCCAGGCCAAGCCCTGCGAGCACTTTTCCGCGGAGCCTTTGGGAGTCGTAATGCTTTTGGGCAGACCCTCACCCAGGCTACCCCGATTCTCTTCACCGCGCTCTCTTTTCTCGTCTCTTTCCGAGCGGGTATTTTCAATATCGGTGTCGAGGGACAATTCCTCATGGGGGCTTTGGTAGCAGCTTTGGCGGGAACCTCGATCAAGGTGCTCCCCTTCCCGGTGCATCTTTTGTGCGCTCTCCTTGCCGGGGGAGGTGGAGGAGCCTTATGGGCTCTTTTCCCTGCTTGGCTCAAGGCTCGTTTTGGAGCCCATGAGGTGATCACCACCATGATGATGAGCTACATCGCCTCTTACTTCACCAGTTACCTGGTGAATTACCCCTGCAAGGCGCCCGGGTGGGTGGCGCAGACTCATCCGGTAGAGCGTAGCGCCCTCTTGCCCAAAATCTTGCCTCCTACTCAACTCTCCTTCACTTTTGTGGTGGCCCTTGCCTTCGCTTTTTTCGTGTTTTACTTCCTCTTTCGGACTTACTTGGGGTTTCAAATCCGCGCGGTAGGATTGAATCCTGAGGCTGCCTCCAACCGGGGGATTCCCATCGCTTCGCACCAGATTTTGGCGTTTCTCTTGAGTGGCTTTGTTGCTGGAATTGGAGGGGCAGGTGAAGTACTGGGAGTCCACGGGAAATTCGTGGACGGATTCTCGCCTGGATATGGATGGGATGGAATCGCGGTGAGTTTGGTAGGGCGGCTTCATCCTTTTGGTTGTGTTTTCGCCTCCCTCCTCTTCGGTTTACTGCGTGCCGGAGGGATGACCATGACTCGAGTGACCAAGGTTCCTCTCGACCTCTCCCTCATCATTCAGGCTCTGGTGATCGTGTTCATTGCTGCGCCTCGCTTCATTCGTTTGGTGTTTTTACGGAGGAAGGAGTAAGGTGTCTTTGTTCTCGATCCTGAACTTGAGTCTTTTTCAGGCCACGGTTCGTATGTCGATGCCGGTCCTTTTTGCCGCCTTGGGAGGAATGTTCTGTGAACGGGTGGGAATCGTCAATATCGGTCTTGAGGGAATTATGCTCAACTCCGCCTTTTTTGCCGTTTTCGCTACCTATTTGAGCGGTAACCCGTGGATCGGATTGCTCTTAGGGGTCCTCTCCGGAGTAGGGTGGGGATTAGTCATCGCCTTCCTCACCGTGAAATACTATGGGAATCAAATTGTGGTCGGCACGGGAGTAAATGTCTTTGGCCTGGGTTTTAGTGCTTTTATGTGTCAACGCATTTGGGGGTCACGGGGAGCTTCGGAGAGCGTGGTGGGACTTCCTCTCCTCCGTATTCCTGCCCTGGAAAGAGTGCTGGGGGAAAACACCGTTTTCGTGTATCTTGCTTTTCTCTTGATCTTTCTCTCCCACCTCTTTCTCTTCTCTACCCATTGGGGTTTGCGCATACGGGCAGTGGGGGAAAGCCCTCAGTCGGCGGATGCGGCGGGCATCAATGTTCATGGTTATAAAATAGTTTTTGTAGTGGTGGGTTCGGCCATTACCAGTCTCGGAGGGGTATTCCTCTCTTTGGCTCACCTCAATTTCTTCGCCTGGGGTATGACCAGTGGACGAGGCTTTATGGGTTTGGCAGCCATGATTTTCGGGAAGTGGACTCCCTTGGGGTGTTTTTTAGCCAGCTTGCTCTTTGGCTTCACCGATGCTCTGCAGATGCGTTTACAAGCCTTGGGGATTCTTCCTGCCCAGATCATCCTCCTCTTCCCTTATGTAGTTACCATCTTGGTATTATCGGGATTGGTAGGTAAGGCCATCCCACCTTCGGATTATAAGCCTTACGAGAAACGGTAACCATTGGTTATGTTATTAATGTGAGGGGAGGAGTAAAGGAGAGGAGTAAAGGGGAGGAGGGGCGAAAGTGCTACGAAAAAAGTTTCTCTTCTTTCTCGGTCTCTCTTTCTTGGGGATTCACCTTCTCTTTCTCTTCGCGTGGTCTTTTTACTCCCTCTCCTCGTGGTGGTGGAGGGTAGCGCACGGGGTTCTTTTGGGGATAGGAGGAATGCTCTGCTTGTGGGGTTTTCGGGAAGAGGAGAGGAAAGGGAGAGGAGAATTCCCTTACCTCTCTATCGATGGAGAGGGACGCATTCTCTCAATAAATAGGACTCTGGAAGACCTCTTTGGATACTCTCGCGAGGAGCTCCGTTACCGTCCCTTCTGGGATTTCCTCCCTCTTGAGGAGAGAGAAACCGCCCGCTCTCGTTTTGAGACATGGGCTCGCAATTTGAAACGACGTCCACGAACCTTTCTCCTTCCGGTAGTGGCGAAAGACGGCTCGCAGAGAATAGTCAGGGTTCGCCCGCTTTTCTCTCCCAGAGATGAATTTCTCGCCTTTACCCTGGAAGACGCTACTCGCCACCGCTTGGTGCGAACTTTTCTCCACGGGGAGATCCGCCGTTTGCGGAAGTACTTAGACGCGGTGCAAGATATCCTGGTGGTCTTGGACGCACGAGGAAAAATTCGTCACATCAATGCCATGGGGAGTCGACTGTTGGGGAAAAAACGGCGTGAGCTTATAGGGAAAGACCTTCGCGACTTCCTTTCCGCCCGAGAAAGGGAGAGAGTGACCCAAGTTTTCCGTCGTCTCCTCGCCGGAAAGACGCTCCTCTCCGAGGAACGGGTGGTAGAGTTCCTCACTCCTTGCGGGAATCGGCTCCTCCGTTTGAATCATAGCCTGTTCCACGACAAAGAGAAAGAGACAGAAATAGCCATTTCCGGGGTAGATATTACCGAAGAGGTTCACTATCGGAAGATGCTCGAGAGCGAGTATGATTTCCATGGAGAGCTCCTTGCCCTCATTTATGGGGCGCTGCGGGAACATCATGGCTCGGATGAGGAGCTCCTCGGAAAGATTTTGCGCATGCTCCAAGAGCTTTTCTCCGCTCAAGAAGTGGGCTATGTAGAGAAAAAGGAGAACACGCAGCTTGTGGTCAAGGGATATATCGGATCCCGGGAGCGTAGGGGGCATAGGATGACCGTTTTTGGGGAGAGCTTTTTGAGTCGCAGTGTTTTTGTAGGCGAGATACGATATGACGATCACACCCTTTCTCTCTTTCCCGAGAAAGGGACTCCTCCGGCGTTAGTGCTCCCCGTCTTTCCTCTACACGGTTTTATGGGTTTTTTCTTCCTGGTGGGAAAAGAAAAGAACGATTTCGATCTTTACCTGCAAAGGGCGCAGATCGTTGCCCAAATGCTTGAACTCGTCTTTTACCGCCGGAAGACCGAGGAAGAACTCTTTTGGCTCTCCTCGCACGATGTCCTCACCGAAACCCTCAATTCCCGCGCCTTTCGCCTGCAGGGAGAGGAAATGCTTGCCATAGCCCGTCGCTATGGGAAGCCCTTGAGTCTCCTTTTCCTCGACCTCAATGACTTTAAGAGCGTAAATGACCGCTTCGGACACCGCTTCGGGGATAAAATCCTCTACCTCTTCGCGCAGCATTTGCGTCAGAATCTTCGCCAGAGTGATATTCTCTTCCGTTTGGGGGGAGATGAATTTGTGGTGTTGCTCCCGGAGACTCCCCGTACCCGGGCAGAGGAATTCCGCCTGCGCTTAGAGGAAACCTCTTTCTTCCTTGAAGAAGGGGAGGAAGTGATCTCTCTCTCTTTTTCGAGTGGAATTGCCTCTTTCCCCGAAGATGCCGAAACACTCGATGCGCTTATCGAGTTTGCCGATCAAGCAATGTACGCGCGAAAGAGGTGCAAGAAAGGAGACCGCTAATCCTCATCGGACCCTCTCTCCGCTTATGAATACCCCTTGTACCCTGAAAGAGGAGTCGAAGATCACAAAATCAGCAATTTTCCCCACCGCGATGCTTCCCAAGTGCTGGTCTATTCCCAAGAGCTTAGCGGGGATGGTGCTCCCCATCCAAGCGAGTTCTTGCAGGGAGAGAGAGGTAGTTTCTCGGAGATGGAAAAGTACCTGAGAGAGGGGACACACGCTTCCGGCAAGCATTCGGCTTTTCGCAAGCACCACTTTTCCCTCTGCAAGCACCACGGGTTCCGGGGAATAAGGGTAAACCCCATCGGGAAGTCCACCCACTTTGATGGCATCGCTCACCGGAAAGAGGTGGTGAAGACCTTTACAGGAGAGGGCAATGCGCAGTATCTCCTCCCTCACGTGAACGGTATCGGCGATGATTTCCGCATATATTTCTCGCTCGTCGAGAGCGAAGGCGAGGAGATTAGGTTGGCGATGGTGAAGGGGGTCCATCCCGTTGAAGAGGTGCGTGACGAGGCGGGCGCCGCGCAGGAATGCTTCCTGAGCTTCGCGGTAAGAGGCTTTGCTGTGCCCCAGCGAAACGAGAACCCCTTGGTGGGCAAGATATGCTATGCTCTCCAGTGCTCCCTCAAGCTCGGGGGCAATAGTCAGACGCTTAATGCATCCTCCGCCATAAGAGAGGAGGAAACGGATTTCCTTGGGGGTAGGTAAGCGTAAGAAACGGAGTTCGTGGGCTCCTGCCCGATGGGGGGAGAGATAGGGACCTTCGAGATGGAGGCCGAGAATGCGTGCTCCTTTGGCGGGAGCTTTCACCTCGGCTACTTCCCTGAGGAGGTGGAGGAGATTTTCCCAGGAGGTGGTGAGAGTGGTAGGGAGAAACCCCGTCACTCCCAGGGAGGGAAGGAGTTTACTCAACGCCCTCACTCCCTGGCTTTGGTGTTCGGTGACATCGTAGCCCTGCCATCCGTGGAGGTGGAGGTCGATGAGCCCGGGAAAGACCACCTGTCCCGGAAAACGGTGCAGTTCTCCGGAGAAGGAGGGAAAATCCGCTTCCTTTCCGACGGCGAGGATTCTTTCTCCTTCAAAGTCAACAAATCCCTCCTCGATCACGCCTTGGGGGGTAACGATGTTTCCGGAAATCCTTTTCACAGTTTCACCACTTTGGTGAGGTGACGCGGTTCATCGGGATTGAGGCCCTGGTGTTTGGCCCGGAAATACCCAAGGAGCTGGAGGAAAACCACATCCAGAATCAGGCGAAGGGGGTCTTCTTTTCCTGCTTCCCCGAAGAGGATTTCCGTGGTGCGAGGAAGAGAAAGAGATTGAGCCCCCAAGTGGAAAATGCTCGCACCGAGGCCAACCATCTCTTGCAGCACCTCTTTTTCGTACGAGAAGGCAGAGGAAGAGGTGAGGGCAACGATCAGAGTGTGCTCGTCAACGATCGATTTGGGACCGTGACGGAATTCTAAGAAGTGGAAGGTTTCGGTAGGAGCGAGACTCATTTCTTTCAACTTGAGGGAGCCCTCCCAGGCGATACCGTAATAGGGACCATTCCCTAAGAAGATGAACTTATGGAAATGAGAGGAAGAGGCAAGGTCTTGTACCGTTTTTTCTTCGTGGAGGAGAGACCGTTCCACCATCTCAGGGAGGGGGGAGAGAATTGCCTCCCGTTTTTGGGAGGTAAGGGCTCCGAAGAGGAGTCCTAAGAGCATGGTGGAGAAAGACTGGGTCATCACTACACTCTCCTCGTGGGCGGAAGGGAAGACGAGCGCGGATTCCGCTCTCTGCGCCAGGGTAGAATGCGGTTCACAGGTAACTCCTACCGTTTTTCCCGTGCAGGAAGAGGCAAAAAACTCGAGAGCCTTCACCGTTTCCGTGGTTTCCCCCGAGCGGGAAATGGCGAAAAAGAGGTAGCGCCGCGCGGGGAGGAGAATGCCTTGAGGAAAGAGGAACACTTCTGAAGCCGGCACCCCCCGGGCCGGAATGTAGGCGATGCTTTGCCATAGGTGCGCGGCGGTGAGAGAGAGGTTATAGGAGGTGCCGCATCCAGTGAAGATGAACTCGTCAAACGATTCTTCAAGGAAGGAGAAGAAACGATTTTTCTCCGCGTTAAGAGCGTGAAGAGTCTCACGAAAAGTCTGGGGTTGCCGGTGGATTTCTCTATAAGTCCAATCCATAATCCATTTCCCTCCGAAGATGAGTGTTTTGGGTACCTGTGTCTATTTAAACACGCTCTCTCCCAATAATCAACTTAATAGGCGTTGAACCCGTGAGGTATTGGGCGTGATCTTTTGGTTCTTTCTAAGCTCTCCTCCAGAGCAAAAAAGGTTTTTTGGAGCACCTCTTTCGTTTTTGGTGTTGAGATGTTCTCTCCTTGTTTCGCCATGACCTCGGCTTCAAAAGAGACAAAAACCGCTTTCTCCAGGGCGATCCTGGTAGCGGTTCCTTTGAGGAGGGGGATCCTTTACTCTACCTTGCAAAAGTTTTTGATTGAGAGATTGGTTCAAAAAGCTCAGCGGAGCTCTGAGCCAAAAGCATCTTGCAGGGCATAAGCAGGGTATCCTACCTCGATAGTCACCTGGGCGGTTGCCCCATGGAGGGAGGAGGCCACGATGGTGTGGGTTCCAAGGGAGAGGGTGGTAAAAAAGGCTTGCCCTGGTTGGCTCTTCCCCACGAATTCCCCGTCCACGAACCAGTAGACTTCTTCTTTCGTTTCCGCCTTGAGAGGGAGGCGCAGGTTGTTGGTAAGGGGGTTGGGGAGGTAGCGTTTCCCGTGCACCGGGGAGACGATGGAGAGGAAAGAGGGGGTAAGGGGAGAGGAAGGAGGAAGCGATTTTTGCCCTTCCAGGAAGGGAGCGAGTTCTCGTGGCCAAACGGTCACTACTTGACCGTTTACGAGTTGATGGAGATCGCAGATCGCAAGAGGAGAAATCCCTTTTAAGAAGGGCGCCTTCATGCGATGGGGGCAGAAGGGGGAGGGGAGTTTTCCCGAGAGGGCACAGACTTCTCGCCATTCGATGTCCGGTGGCTCTTCATACCAAGGGGAGGCACCGCGAGTGAGCTTCTTCATAATTTTTGCCGCGAGAGGCGTGGCGGTTTGCAAGCCTACCAATTCCTGGTGGGGTTTCCCCGTAGGGTCGCCATACCAGACCACCACGGTGTATTGGGGGTTGTAAGCTACGGTCCAGGCGTCGCGCAGTCCGTAAGAGGTCCCCGTTTTGAAGGCAAAAAGAGGGAGAGAACCCTCCTTCCTTTGGTAGAGAGGAGCGAAACGAGTCCGATCCGCCAAAATGTCGGCGATGAGGTAAGTAGCACCGGGAGAGAAAACCCTTTTCCGCGGAGGAACTGCGTCTTGCGAAAGACTGAGTTCCACACCTTCTCCAAGACGGGCTAAGGCGGTGTAGGCCTGAGCCATTTCGAGCGCGGTTACTTCACATCCTCCGAGAATGAGGGAGTCGCCGTAGAAACTCGCCTCCCGATCGAGATGGGCAAAACCGAGTTGCCTCAGGGTGGCGAGAAAGAGAGAAGGGCGCACGGCACGCATCACTCGCGCGGCGGGCACGTTGAGGGAGTGGGCTAAGGCGAGCCGGCAACTCACCGGTCCCCGGTAGCGTTCGTCAAAATTGCGCGGGACGTGTCCCCCTAACCCTAAGGGGGTGTCGGCGAGGAGCGAAGAAGGGGTGAGGAGACCTTGTTCGAAGGCTAAAGCGTACACAAAAGGCTTAAGGGCCGACCCAGGAGAACGGGGTGCTTGGGCACAGTCCACCCAGTTATCTCTATTGTCTAAGAAACGACCGTTACCCACGTAGGCGAGGATGTGTCCGGTAGCATTTTCCACCACCAAGCCACAGGCGATGATCTCCCGGGGGAGGGGCTGGAGAGACTCTTTTACCGCCTTTTCTAACCAGGTTTGCAGTTCTAAGGAGAGGGTGGAGGAGAGGGATGCCAAGGAAGAAGAGGAAGCGAGAATTTCGGTAGCGTGATAGGCGTATTGGGGAAATCCAAAGGCGTTGCCAGGGAGGGGTTCGTTGACCGCAATGGCGTATTGGGTAGGGGTGATGATCCCTCTCTTGCGGAGGAGTTGTAAGAGGAGGGCACGTTTTTCTCTTGCCCGCTCGGGATTTTTGTCCGGTCGGAGTCGTTCCGGTTCGGGGAGCATACCCACAAGGAGCGCCGCTTCGCCCAAGGAGAGGGATTGGGCTTTCTTCCCAAAGTAAAAGAGGGCTGCAGCCTCCACCCCGCGAATATTGCCTCCTAAGGGTACCCGGTTGAGATAGCTTTCAAGGATGGTTTCCTTACTGAGCATGGTTTCAAGCTTGAGGGAAATGAGCATTTCCCTCATCTTCTGCCCCAAAGTTCTCTTCCCAGGCTGGGTCAAGCGGACGAGCTGGGTGGTGATGGTGGAGGCTCCGGAAACAACGCGACGGGCTTTCAGGTTTTGCCACAGGGCGCGGAGGAGCGCGAAACCGTCCACTCCCGGATGGCGAAAAAAGCGGCGATCTTCAATCTCCACTGCAAGGAGAGGGAGCCACTTCCCCATTTCTGGGAGGGAAATGGGGAGACACCACTCTTCGTCCGAAGAGAGAAAGACCCGTAAGAGTTTCCCCTCTCGATCGTAGATCGCCCGGGAGTGGGGATAGACGAGAAATGACTCAAGGTGAGGAGTAACCCTCTCCCAAAGGGAGAGGAAAAAGAGAGGTGGCACGATGAGAAAGAGTAACCCTAAGTGCCACCTCTTCACCCTTTTACCTTTTACCCCACGTCGTTTCCTCTCTCTTCACTACCAGTTTCCCTTCTCCTTGCAAACTGGAGATAGCCGGATTGTACATACATTCGGCCTTGATTTGGGGGAGAGCAAACTCTCCCGCCGTGACTGCTCGAGCCGTGTACTGGTATTCGAACTCATGATCGAGGAAGGGGACAAAGAGGATCAGACGATCATCGCGCATTTCTACATGGAGCGAAGAAGGTTGAAACGCGGGAAGGTCTTGGGGGGAAGTATAGCTTGTGCTCAGGCGGGGATTTTCGATTTCCAATCCTCCCGGGATGAGGTCCACGATCACCACGTTTTCTAAGACTTGCCCGGAACGAACCCGCAAGAGTACTTTCACCAACTCTCCGCGGGTAACGGTGAGAGACTCCAGGGGCTTGTCGTTGGCGTCAAGGTATATTCGTTCTACGCTCATCCCCTGGGCCCAGGGTTTGGGAGGAGTGAGAGGAACACCGCTTGCGCTCAACAGGTAGAAGATCTTTCCCGAAACTTGATTTTCCACTTGTAGAGAAAAAGGGATTTTTTCTAACGGTAAAATCACCTTTTCCTGGTTCACGAAGTGGTACAGCTCTTTTCCTCCTAAATCGTAGATGGTGAAGGTAAGGTAAGGAGCCGATTTCTGGGTGGCGAAGTACTCGTTGAGCGCCATCACCACGAAGGCGCTCTCTTGGGTGGAGAGGTCCTTGGTTCGGTGGAGAAGGTCCCGCAATTTATTCGCGAGTACCGTTGCCTCCCCTGAGGTCGGATCGAAGCGCACATGGAAGAGGAGCGATAACGCCATTTTGCGCAACGGAGATTCGTAAATGTCCCCGGTTTGGGGTGCCTCTTCCAGGGAAGGAAGGTATCCTCCGGCAAGCTCCAGAGCCACATCTTTCTGACCGGCGTGGAGATAGGCCAAGGCGAGGAAGAGAGTCCCCGAATCGGAGAGAAACTCGGTTTGCTCACGGAGATGTTCCATCCAGGCAAGTGGTGTTTCTCCGCTTGAGGCGAGGACATAGGCTGCATACGCTTGGGTAGAGTAGAGGCTACGCAAGGTCGCTTCTTCCGAAGAGTAAGGCTCCAAAGTGAGGAGTGAGAGAAGGAAATCCCGCGCGGCATAGAGGGTACTTGGGGGGATACCCCATCCTGCCTCTTCGGCACAGTACAGGAAGTGGGTAGCGTATACCGCGTCCCAGTACCGGACGAAGGAATCTCCCGGCCAGGCGGCAAAACCTCCTTCATAGGTTTGCATAGAGAGAATGCGCACGATTCGCCTGCGCATGGCTTTTTGTACCTCTTCTTCTTGGGCAAGAAGGGGATCCACATCGCGCAAAAGATCGGGGAGGAGCAAGAGAACCCAGGCCGAGGAAACCGTTTGTTCTAAGCACCCGTAAGGATACTCAAAGAGGAAGGTAGCCAAACGCGTGAGATCGATCCGAGGAGAGGTAGAGAAGAGGAGGTATCCTTGGACACTGTGGGGAAGCCATTCCCCGGGAATATTGATCTGCATCCGTTCCGATGGTGATATCGATCCCCCACCGGAGAAGGTCACCCGAGGGGTGATGGGTCTTACCATTACCGAGACCCGATCCACTCGTTCTCCCTCAAGAGAGTGAGTAGTGATGGTGATCATCCCCTCTCCCAATAATTCTTGAGCGCGGACAAAGAAACGGTGGGTACTCTTCCCTCCTTTGGGGATTTCGACGTGCAACTCTGGGGGTCCTTCGAGAGAGAGGAGTCCGTTTGTGGCCAGATTCACGGTCACGTTTTCGGTTTGTTCTGACTGGGAGAAGAGGGTGAACACCACTTCGAAGAGGTCCGAAGGCGCAACGGCTCGCGGTGCCACCACTTCGGTGACCACTTTTCCCCGCACCAGGATTTCCTCTTCGGCGGTAGCGAAGTTTTCACCTCTCACTCCTACTACAGTCAGGCGGAGACGTCCATCAAAGTCGGAGAGGGTAAATTGCGTTTCGGCAACCCCTTGGGAATCGGTTACAAGCCGAGGCTCGAAGAAGGACACAATGGTAAACACCCGCGGTCGAAGCGGAGCGAATTCTTGAGCGAGCATCTCTGCCGCTTCACCTCCCGCCGGATGGAGGAGAGGGGTAGTCGCCACCTCGGGAGTGAGGAGTTGGCCATAGGGGTCGAAAGTTCCTACCATGAGTTTTCGCTTGGCATTGAAGAAGCCCCACGGGTCAGGGGTTTTCTCCGCGGTGAGGTCTAAGAGTCCGACGTCCACCAAGGCAAGAGAGATTTCCGCCTGGGGTACCGGATTGCCCCGGGCGTCGCGAACAGTCACCCGTATCGGGAGTTCACTCCCCGGGCGGGCATCGGGAGGCGCCTCGATGGAGAGATGAAGACGGGTATGACTTCGGTCGAGGAAGAGGGGGATAGTTCCTAAGGCTCGCTGGGGGAGGGGCGAGTTCTCCGTGGCGGCACGGATGAGGATCATAGAACAGTAGGCGTTGGGACTCATCGCTTCAGTGATGGGAATCCGGAGAGTCCCTCGCTCGCTCGAGAGTTCCAAGAGCTCTTGCCACACCACCCGGTCAGTTTCCACGGTGACTAGTGCCTTTCCCAGGAAGGGCGCTTGATAGGTGATGGTGGCCTCATCACCAGGGAGGTAGCTTGTTCGGTCGGCATTCATGGTGATGCGATCGAACAGTGTCTCTCCTTGGGGGAGGAATCCGTACTTACCGTACACTCTCACTCGCACCGCAGAAGAACTCCCGCTTTCGGGGTGGGATACTTCTACCAAGTATTCCCCGTAATCAGAAGGGGTAAAGAGGTAATGCCCCATGCCCTCCTTGAGGGGAAGGTGGTCTTCTCTTTCCCTCACGAATTCCTCTTCTATTGAGTATCTCGCCTTGCCCTCGATTTCACTCATCACGTAATGGCGAATGACCCGCGAGACCCGCACCACCACCGAAGGAACACTTCGCTCAAGCGACCCATCAGGTTTGACCGCTACCACTTGAAAGTCAACGGGTTGTCCGGGTTCGCGCTCTTTTTCCGTGTACTTGATACCCAAGAAGAACGGATAGGGGTAGAGCGGGAGAGAGAGACGTTGGCTCACGGGGCGCCCCGCTGGATCGTTGAGGGTGATCACAAACTGAACCTGGAGGAAAGAGGGAGCGAGGAGATCCGCAGGTAGGGTAAAGGTCACCGTTCCTTCGCCGTTTTCGTCTAAGATTCCTTCGCCCAGGGGGAAGCGAAGCGGAGCGAATTCTCGCTCTTCGTTGGCAAAGATGAATCCTTGCCAGTTGGGGTGTTGGAAGAGCCGTGACTCGATGGAGACTTCCCCACTATAAGGGATTTGCGCTGCCTTAGCTCCAAACACGTATTCTCCTCCTAAGGAAATGGCGACCACTTCTCCGAGAGCGAGCGCCTCACGATCGCAAGAAAGATTCAATCTCATGCGGGGAGGAACGAAGTCTTCCACCAAGAAGGACTTTTCCGCCAAGAATTCCTCTCTCTCCCCGGGGATGGCGCAACGCAAGAGATAGGTTCCTGTGGGAGCTCCCTCGGGAAGGGCGAAACTCAGGTGGGCAGTCCCTTCTTCCGAGAGGAGGATGGTTTTTTCAAAAAGCGTTCGTCCCATGGAGGTGATGACTGAGAAGGCGAGAGGGAAGGGAGGAGGTACGCTCACCTGGGGTGCCCGTACGATGGCTTTGGCATCCACCATTTCTCCGGGTCGAAAGACCCCCCGCGGGAGGTAGAGAAAGGCTTCGTATCCCTTACGGAGGTACTCTCTCCCCGTGGTGTCGAATCCACCGAGAGAAAAGAGCTCTTCGTGGAGGAGCAAGAAAGAGGTATCGTTTTGGAAGGACACTACGGCAAGGTAGGGGCTCAAATTCCCTTGGGGCCATGGTTCCTCCCTCTCCAGGGAGAACACCCCTTTTTCATCACAATATCCCTCGGCAAGGATTTGATTGGCCCGCGAGAGGATGGTGACTTTGGCGCCAGCCAGGGCTTGACCGGTTCCCAAAGAATTGACCCACACCAGCATCCCCCCGGGGGAGAGCTTCACCGTAGGAGCGATGTCGGTGAAGACCACCGCCTGTTTTGCCCGTACCCAACCTTGAAGTTCGTCTTCAGCGATAATGAGGTACACTCCCTTTTTCCCCCCACAGAGAGTTTGGAGGTCGATGGCTTTACGCGTAGGTGTATTGGGCTCACTGTCGTTGAAGAGAGTGGCCTCGTATACCAGTTCCGAGAGCATCTCCGGAGGTATCTCGTAGTAAGGGTCTTCTAAGAAGGCGAGGGGAAGATTGTTTTCGTACACCCTCCACACGGTGAGTTTCACCCGTTCTACGTTGACCATTTCCATGGGCAGCCGAGTGCCATGGGTGGAAGAGAGGTATATGCCGGAAGTGGGGAAGAGGAGAGAAGGATAGAGATCAGGGATGAGGAATGCTTTGGTGAAATCTTCCTGGAGTTTCGCTCCGGTGAGAGAGGTGAGTCCCTTTTTGAGGGTCACCACTACCCGGCTCCGGGGAAGGAAATTACCGACCACCTCAAAACCGTAACTCAAGGCGCGAACAGTGAACGACGTGGGAGGGTCGACTTGGACGAAGGAACTCAGGGTACGGGGTTCGGGTGGGGAAGAAGTGCTGAAGAAGAGCGCGGTTTGAGTCATACTCACCGGATAGGTGTAACTTCCAGTGATTTCAAATGCGTAGCGAACCTCGATTTTTTTCTGGTAGGTGCTCTCTAACCCCAAAGGTCCTCGTTCGCTGGTGAGACCGGCTAAGATTTCCACAAAGAGGACCGGATTTTCAAGCGGTGCGGTGGTGAGAAAGAGAGTGGAATTGGCCGGACCGAGGTTGAGAGTGTAGGGGATTTCCTGCCCTTCTTGGTTTTTGAGGAGCAAAAAGCCTCGTAGCTTTTGGGGAAGGACCGGAAGGGAAAAATCGACCTTTAAAACCACACCCCCGTTGGGATAATAATCCACTTGTTCTACATTCACCACTTCGAGGGGCTTGGTGTGAAAGGAAAAGTCGTGTCTTCCTGCCAATAACCGCCCTCTTCGGTCTACCACCTGGTCATGGAAACGGATGGTATAGGCGGTAGCCTCCCGTAGAGGGACTTTCGGTTTCATCACTAAGGTTCGGGCATCGATCCACTGGTATTGCCCGGGGAGATGAGGGGTAATACGAAAAATCGCTTGCTCGAGCTGGCGGGGTTTTCCGATCTCTTCTTCGCTCACTACGTCGTGAGAAAAAACAACCTTTATCTCACTAAGATTCACCGGTACCAGGGAATCGGGGGAAGGGGTTATCGACACGATGGTAAATTCGGACGCTTCTTGCGCCCCGAGAGAGACACAAGCGCACATGATTCCCACTATCACCACTAAGGAAAGGAAAATTTTCACCGTTTATTCCTCCTTCCTCTCATCATAGCACCTCGTGAGAGGTCTGTAAATGAGAGAGGAGCTATCCTTTTTGAAGAGATGAAAGAGGAGGAATCCTCCGATACCCAAAAGCGCATAATAAGTGAAAATTCGCCACAAGAATACTACCGTTCCCGCGTGTGCCTCTCCCAAAAAGGGGGTAAAAGCCGAAACCAAAGAGAGTTCTACCCCTCCACTTCCCCCGGGAGTGGGGGTGAGACGAAAGAGAAAGAGGGGAGGGATATGCACTTGGATCACGGTTTCAAGGGGGAGATAGAGTCCTAAGGCTAAGATGATGAAGTAGGTAATGGAAAAGAGACAGAAGGAGTGAAGGGCGTAGAGGGAGAGATTGAGGAGGAAATAGGAAAATTTTTGCCAAAAGATGAGGGTGAAACCCTTTTGTAACTCGGTGAGGAATGTTTGCGCTCTCGCGGCGAGTGATTCTTCGTAGTAGGTAACATAGGTGGGGAAGAACCCTTTGGGGAGGCGCAAAACACTCCCTATGACTCGGGAAAGAAGGAGAGGTTGGCGGGCGAGGAAAAAGATGAGAGTGAGCCCCAGGCTGTAAACGAGGAAAATGACAAGAAGAGTTTGGGCAAAAAGGGACGAAGGAATCGAGGGAAGAAAGACCAAGAAGAGCACCACAAAACCCACTTGATAGAGGATACCGCAACTGAGAGAGAGACTACCCGCCTCACCCCAGGTGAACCCCAGGCGGTGTAAGAGGTAAATTTCTATCACTCCCCCTCCCGCGCTCGAAGGAGTGATGTGGGCGAAAAAATGGGTCAAGAGAACCACGATGAGTGCTTGACGGAAGGGGATGGGCTTTTTCCAAGCTCTCACGGTGAGAAAGAGCCTGGTGGCATCAACAAGCCAAGCGAGCACGAGAAGGAGCGCTCCCATGCCGAGGTAGAGCGGGCGGGGGAGTGAGAAGACCAAGGATTCACCCCGTGAAAGGAGCCAGAGAAAGAGCGCGAGTAAACTCCCTCCGCTTGCGAGGAGGGCAAGGAGCGATTGTCGCGCCACCTTTTTTGAGGTGAGAGTGGGTAAAGTTGATTGATGATTTGGATCAGTGGTGGCCATACGTAAGGTAACAGTAGGGGAACCACAAGGTGGCAAGAAAAGCGGCTATGAAACTACCGATCCAGGGAATGAGCGTGATGAGGAAGAGGATGACCGCATAGAGGAGCAAGGGTAAAAAGTTTTTCTCGGCGAAGACGAAGCGATGGAGGAAAGAGAGGGAACGGTCAAGGGTGGTTTTCTCTACCGCGGTTTGAGGAATAGTGATGAAGAAGAGCGCGAGAAGAAATATTCCCGGAATGAGGTACAAGAAGAAACCCAGACTCACGATAACGGCCACCATGATGAGAGCGGGAAGGAAAAGGCCAAAGTTTTCACTCAGTTCGATCCAGGTTTCGCGCAAGCTTGCTGACTTTCCTTCCTCGTGGTGGCGCAAGAGAAGGGTTACCCAAACCATGTTGACGAGGAGGAGAAGATAAACAATCGCCATGACTGCAAAGAGCATCCAATTCATGAGTAACCATCTCCGACTTACCAATAGCGAGAAGAGGAGATTGAGAACACTGGCTCCGAAAAGGGGTATAAGGATTGAGGGGACTTTGCCAAGCATGGCAAAAGACCCTTGAAGCGATTCTTCAAAGCGTATTTGGGCCATCTCTATCCCTCCTTTATTTTCTTGAGTCTCATTATAACCTAATGCGAGGGATGATGTCTTGCCCAAAGAGGCAAACTCACCGATAATAAGAAAAAGGGGGTGAGGGTATGGAGAGGAGAAAGTTGGGACGTACCGATCTTGAGCTCTCGCTTTTGGGGTTAGGTGGTTTCCATCTCATTGAACTCCTCCCCGAGGAGGCCATTCGCTTGGTGCATATGTACCTTGATCGCGGGGGAAACTACCTGGAAACAGCGGAGAGCTACGGGCACGGAGATTCGGAGAGTAAGCTCGGGGAAGTGCTGAAAACGAGGAGAAAGGAATGCCTGGTAGCGACCAAATCGGGAAAACGATCGAAAAGCGAGGTTTTGCAGGCCATCGAGGGGAGCTTAAGGCGCCTGCATACCGATTCGGTGGATCTCTTTTTTGTCCACGAGTCGAATCGCTACGAGGTCTTAGAAAAAATCACCGCCCCCCAGGGGGCGTTAGAGGGCATTGAACAGGCGAGGAGAGAGGGGAAAATACGCTATGTAGCTTTCTCCAACCATGCTACTCCTGAGGTTGCCGAACAGGCGCTTCACGTCTATCCTTTTCACGCCCTGATGATCCCCCTCAACTACTTCGATCGGTTCAACTTTCCCGGTTGGGAGGAGCGGGTTATTCCCCTGGCGCAGTCCCAAGGGGTGGGGGTCTTGGCCATGAAGCCCTTTGCCGACGGTTTTCTCTGGCGTCATGGGGAAAAAGCGCTCCGTTACACCCTCTCTCTCCCGGTAACCTGTGTGGTGGTCGGTGCGAATACCGAAGAGTATCTCCTCCAGGACATAGCTTGGGTAGAGCACTTCACTCCTATGGACGGAGAGGAGAGAGAGCAGTGGTTCCGTGAGGCTCCTGAGCTTGGGAAGTACGTGTGTCGGCAATGTGGGGAGTGTCTTCCCTGCCCGCAGGGAATCGATATCCCGAGGATTTTCCTCTTAGAGGGCCAGTACGACCGTCAGATGAAGGATTGGGTGGTGAGAGACCCCGCCGATTACGCCCTACGAGACCGTCTTCGCTTTTGGTTCGGGAACCAAGATTACGCCCAGGAAACGTACGCCCGGGTAGCACCGAACGCCTTAGCCTGTAATCGCTGCGGAGAGTGTGAGAAACGGTGTCCGTATGGCCTTTCGGTAGTGCAGAAATTATTTTTTGCCCATCAGAAACTCGTGGATCGCCGTCCGCCGGGGTACACGAGAATTCTGTGATCTCGTGAGAGGAAGAGTCAAGCACGGAGCGGTCCGATGACTTTCAGGATCGTGATGATCAGGGAGACCCGATTGAAGGGGGTCATGAGGTAGAACCCATCAACGTGTTGGCGAAGGAGAGCCATGAGTTCACAAGCGATGGCAATACCCACCTCTTCGGCCTCGGTGCGGCTCATGTCTTCACGAAAACGGGTAAGGTAAGAAGGAGGGATGGTGATCCCGGGAATTTCGTTATTGAGAAACTGGGCGTTGCGGTAGCTCACAAGAGGCAGAATTCCTCCCAGTATGCGGGTCGGATACCGTTTCTTGAGCTCGGCGAGATAGGCGATTGCTTCCTCGGTGAAGATGGGTTGGGTGAGGAAGAATTGTGCCCCGTTTCGGATTTTGCGTTCCATTTTGAGTGTTTCGGCGCCCTGGTTTCCACTGTTCACGTTGAGGGCTCCCCCGATGAAGAGAGGATCGTCATGGAAGAGTTCTCTATTCATTTCTCCCACGAAATTCATGAGGGTCAGGGAGTTGAAGTTGAAGACCCCTTTGATGGTGCTTCTGCCTGTTCCGGGGACCGGGTCCCCGGTAACGATGAGGAGGTTTCGGATGCCCTCAACGTATGCGGCAAGGAGGAGGGATTTTAACCCGATGAGGTTATAGTCGCGGCAAGAGAGATGGGGAATAACCTCGATACCGACCTCACGCTTTATTTTTGCTGCCCCGATGAGAGAATTCAGTCTCGGTCGGGCCAAGGGGGAGTCGGCGACCGTGATGGCGTCGACCCCATGTTGCTTGAGGAGAGCGGCTCCCTCCAGGATTTTCTCCATATCGGTGTCGAAGGGGGGATCGAGTTCCACCACCACGGGAAAGCGGTTTTTGAGGAGTTTCTCGCGGAAGCTATTGGTGATTTTTCCCATGTGCCAGACCTTACGCGGGAGAGAAGGAGGTGACTCGAGCTGTTTTTCCAAGGGGAAGGCGAGTTTCTCCTTGATTTTTGTGATATGGAGGGGAGTGGTACCGCAACATCCTCCCAGTATTTTTACTCCTAATTGGGCGATACTGGCCATTACTTGAGAAAAGTAGTCGGGGTTTTGGGTGTATACTGTTCTCTGGTGTACAATTTCTGGGTAGCCAGCATTCGGCATCACCGAAACGATATCCGAGGTGAAATCAAAACCTCGCAGGAATTGGTAGAGATGAGTTGGTCCTGCGCCACAGTTGAATCCATAGACATCGATGGAAGGAATGCCCCGGACCTCCTCAATAATCCGCCGGAGCGAAATTCCTCTACGGGTGTATCCGTCTACGGTAGTGGCAAACTGGGTCAGGATGAAGGCAGAGGGCTTTCTTTCCTTGAGGTATGCGGTGACTTCGCGGAGGTATTCAGTACTACTTAAGGTTTCCAAGACAAAGATTTCTGCTCCGAGTTCGAGAAAGATATCGATGAGGAAACGGTACTCAGCGAGAATTCTCTCTGGTGTTACTTCCACATTTTCTCCGACCATCTCGGGGAGAGGACCGAGGTCGGCAGCAACGAATACCTCCTTATGCTGCGCAGCCTCCCAGGCTAAGGCGTATCCTCTTTCGATGATGGTTTTCGTCTCTTCTTGAGAGAGGCCAAGAGCGATGGTATTGGCGGAGAAGGTATTGGTCCGGATGAATTGGGCACCGGCTTCGATGTAGGCGCGGTGGATATGGCCAATGACCTCCGGTTCCTCTCGATTGGCGAGCTCGGAGAGATTGGGGTCTTTTCCGGTGAGCTGGGCGTAATAGGTGCCCATCGCTCCATCAGCGATGAGACGATGCTCTCTCAAGAATGCTCTCAAAAGTTGTGCTGTTCCCCCATTGGTTAAAGCCATGTCTTTCCTCTTTTGGAGTCACAGTCTCCACATGCCACGGATTTTCGCGGTTTCAAGTGAGAGTATTATACCATCCCTCCGGATTCTTTTGGGGAAGGCAGGTCGGGAACAAAAGAGGAAAAATAGCGTATCGTAGACGAGAGGAATACTCAAGGAGAAGAGAAGGATGACTTAGTGTAAACTTATCGTAGGGGTTCCAGGATAAAGAAATGAAGAGACCTCGCCATCCAGTGTTTGTTATACAAT
>OGCI01001226.1_pt1 | contig 22646 bp, 22 predicted proteins | sample 1570021 | NCBI WGS metagenome assembly OGCI01 (sample SAMN06264664, study PRJEB24512) | hot springs metagenome | isolation source: Hot spring water | place: South Africa: Tshipise | collected 2015-06-21 | reverse complement strand
ATAAAAATAAAGAGGATAGATTTTTATTCTACCCTCTTTATTTTTGTAATTGGTTGAAAATAACTTTTTATTATGCTTCACCCGGAACAGGGATAGGACCTATTGGATAGGGTTTGTTCCAATCTAAATCTTCTGGGACAATACTCAAATCCGCATTTAGAGCCTCATCCCATGTTAATTCTTTCCCCGTATAGGCCGACATACGCCCCATAATTGCAGTCATTGTGCTTTCTGCACATTCGATTCCTGTATTTAAGTAGGGGGCTTCACCGCGAATGGCTTTGATGAGGTCGATATGTTCTTGAACATAAGGGTTCATTGTATCTTTACCCATGTCATTGCACATACTCTTTCCTTTTGTCCCAAAAACTTGCTCAAAGACATCATTTTTGGAATTATTCCAGTGACGGGAGAAACTGAACATGTGTACCCCATTTGGATATTCAAAATCGCATTCAAAATGGTCCCAGAGGTCTCCATATCTTTCTTCGCGAGGTTTCCATGCTCTTCCACCGGAAGCCACTACTTTTACAGGGTGCGTACCCATAATCCAGTTGATAATGTCAATATTATGCATGTGTTGCTCAACGATATTATCTCCACAGGTCCATATCTGGTTATACCAATTACGGAGACGATATTCTAAATCGCTCCACTCCGGTTTACGTTCATGGCTGAAGGGTAATTCTCCATTCCAATAGACACGAGCAGAAATAACTTCGCCTATGGCTCCATCCTGAATTTTCTTTATAGTTTCACGATAGGCATTGCTGGAACGTCGTTGTGTCCCTGTATGCAGACATAAATTTTTTTCTTTGGCTTTTTGTGATGTTTTGATAAATCTCCGGATACCCGCAGGGTCAACCGCTAACGGCTTTTCTGTAAAAACATGCTTACCTGCATCAATTGCCGCTTCAATATGTTGGGGGCGAGCAAACGGTGGTGTAGCATGAATCACTACATCAATATCTGTTTCCAATATCTTTTTGTACGCATCTAAACCAGTAAAGCAGTGCCCATCATCGATTTGTACTTTCCCTTTATACATTCTTCCCTGCATGGATTCTAATTTTTTCCTGCATTCTTTAAGTCGGTCCGCAAATACATCTGCCAATGCTATAATCTTTATATTGTCGTTTCCTTCCATGCAATCCTTTAAGGCTCCAAAACCTCTGCCTCCACATCCAATTAAACCGATTTTAAGAGTTCCGCTATTTGTTTCTGCAGATTCTATATTCTTCGAAATGACCGCAAAGGTAGTCAGTGCGGCTGCTGTGTTAAATTGTCTGCGTGTTAATTTGAAATTTTCGCTCATAAAAAATCTCCTTATTTTATTGGAGTTAATATTTGTTTTTTTATTGAGTCTAATACTAAATACCAGAAAATTTTATAGATATTTGAATAGTATGGATATTTTATCTTTCTATTTGCAAATTGTATAAGTGTTACTATCTGATTATATTTGCTATTATTTAGTCCGATGGAGTAGAAGAGCATAAAATAATGAAATCTATAAAAAAAATAAATAGTGAATACGGAATGAGAAGGAATGGTTGTCAATCTGAACAGACTGTATTTTTTCATATCGTCAAATTATTCATTTTTTATAGTTTCTTTAGAATAAGAAGATTTTGTATTCTACTTCTTATAATATGTCCATTCCCTGCAAGTGCCGATAACAAACAAGAAGTTCCTGAGGAACATTTACAGGAGGAAGAAGCCCGTCCGTTTCGTATCAAGAAAGAACAAGTCGCTATACGAGGTATAGACGATGAGAATACAGAAGAAGGCATTGAAGAAAAGTATAGAGATAAAACAAAAGGGTTATATTTATTAATCGGACATTATGCCTATTTTCCGGAACTGAATTCAGAAAAACCTGTATATATAGTTGATGAAATAGGGAGAGGAATGGTCCCGGGATGGCAGGATATTGTTACATTTAAGGATATGCGGAAAATAGGACTTTTTGGGGATATATGGGCAGGTGTTGGTTTGCATTGTGGGGAATTTTTTTCTTTTTGGAGTGTTGTTGGAGGTGGTTTATGGAAAATTAATAATAGAAATCGTTATGGTCCCTTGAAGTTTCAATTAGACCTGAAAGGAGTTGAGTTTCTTGCAGGGGTAGGTTGGGATTATTATCCTTTCGGGAAAACGAAATTTTCTCCGGTCGGGAAAGAATCTTTTGGGAAAAAATTAAAGCAAGTCCTATCAGAAACAAAACCTTACTTCTCTTTATTTATAAATTACTCCCATTTTGAGGCATCGGGTAATGCGAAAGTAGGGTTTTTAGGTTCCCCAATAAAATACAGTCGGAAAAAAGAGATAGATATTATATCAATTACCCCTTTTGTTGGTTTTGATGTGCCTGTAACCCGACGGACAGATATTTTTATGGGTTTAGGGTATTTGTTTGGTTTTGATACAGAGAGTTTTGAGCGGGAACACAAGAACGAAATTGAAGGACCTGTAGCAGCTACAGGCGTAAAAATCTATTTTTGAATTTTGGGAGCAATCTATTAGAGACAATTATTATAAATGTTATTTGTCCCGTGGGTATTTTATAATATAGACATTATATAAGTATGAGATTTAATTAGAATTTATGAAGACATCTCATAAAATTATTATTGGTGATTCCCGCAGGATGAAGGAGATTTCTGATGAAAGTGTTCATCTTGTGATTACTTCTCCTCCTTATTGGCAATTGAAAGACTACGGAACCGAAAAGCAGATTGGTTTTAATGATTCTTATGAAGAGTATATCAATAATCTAAATCTGGTATGGTATGAGTGTTTTAGAGTTTTACATAAGGGATGCCGTTTGTGTGTAAATATTGGCGACCAATTTGCGAGGTCTGTGTATTATGGTAGATATAAGATAATTCCGATACGAACCGAAATTATAAAATTTTGTGAGACAATCGGTTTTGATTATATGGGGGCGATTATATGGCAGAAACCGACTACGATGAATACAACAGGTGGTGCTTCTATAATGGGGAGTTATCCTTATCCGAGAAATGGAATTATTAAAATCGATTATGAATTTATATTGATATTTAAAAAACCCGGGGAATCTCCTTTTGTTTCAAAAGAGTTAAAAGAGAAATCGAAACTTGACAAAGAAGAATGGAATGAATATTTTTCCGGACACTGGAATTTTAATGGTGAAAAACAAACTGAACATCTGGCTATGTTCCCGGAGGAATTACCGAAGCGATTAGTAAAAATGTTTAGTTTTGTGGGGGATACGGTTTTAGATCCTTTTTTAGGAAGTGGGACAACAACATTATCAGCGAAAAATCTTCACCGGAATTCTGTTGGATATGAAATTAATGAAGGATTTCTTGCAATTATAAAAGAGAAGTTGGGTATCGATAAGAATTTGTTGTTTCCCGAAGCCTATTTCGAAATTATTTATCAAGAAGATCTGAGGATAAATTGGGCTAAAGAGATGGAAAAACTGCCTTATATATTTAAAGACCCTGTTCGATTTGATAAAAAAATTAATCCTAAGATGCTTAAATTTGGTTCTAAAATAGATTTGGAGAATGAATATGAGAGAGAGGAATATTTTATTGTAAAAGAGGTTATTAGCCCTGAGAAAGTATCTCTTAATAATGGTTTAAAAATAAAATTGTTGGGAATTAAAACAAGAAGTGATTGTGAATCTGAAGCAGTGAAATATCTGACACAGAAATTAAAAAACCGAAAAGTATTTTTGAGATACGATAAAACAAAATATGATTCAGAAGGTTTTCTTTTAGTATATCTTTATTTAAAAAATAAGACTTTTATAAATGCTCATCTTATAAAAAGTGGATTGGTAGATGTTGATTCTTCGCTTGACTATTTTTGCAAGGATAAATTTATGAAAATTAAAGGACAAATCTGTGCCCAAAGAATGGATATTAAATAGTGCTATTAATAGATGGGGATTACAAAAGACAAAAATGGTGGGACGTGTGGCAGAGGAGATAAGGAGATGTGCTCCGAAAACAGTCGAAGATTGGGAAAATTATTACTACAAAAATGTCCGTTCCAAAGAACATCTGGAAGATATTGGACGAAAATTATATGTTAAGATTAGTGAAGTACTTCGAGCGGAAATAGATGATGTAACGGAAGAAGAGTGTATTTGTTATGTAATTAATTTGGTTATACAGCGAACCTTTGATGGTTACATAACGGAAAAGAAAACAATTTATGAACAATTGCAAGATATTCTGGGTGTAAAGATAGAACCCGCTCCTGATGAATGGGATAGAAATTTTAATGTAGATTTTTTTATAAAGATCAAAGACAAATATATAGGGTTACAAATAAAACCAGCAGGATATGCTTTTATCCCTCAGATAATAAATGAAAAAAACAATCAAATAAAAACACATGAAAGATTTACCGAACTATATGGTGGAAAAGTTTTCTATGTTATATCGGTTAAAGACGGTGATAAAAAGCGAATATATAATGAAGAAGTTATTGAAGATATAAGACAAGAGATTAAAAGATTAGAAAATACCTAATTGGGGTTGGCAAGTTATTAATCTATAGAGTTATGGTCCCGTGTTATTCGTGATGAAGTTAAAAAATTATGTTTTGCTTATGATTATATTTATTTCCGTATCCATGAAATTTCGGATGGCAATACAAATCTATTCTTTATTAAGATAATCTCCATTTCCCTCCTAATTTCATAGGAAAGCATTTAAATAAACATTGGATTGATTATTTTGGTTAAAATATTAGGGAAATAGGAACGATTTTAAATTTACTATTGGCGATTATAGGTTATATGGACTTTATACAAGAGTATTTTTCAAAATTATGAAGCGTTTTGACGATGAGATTATTTCAGGGAATGTGTTGAATTCCCTATGGAAACTAACTTGGCCATTAGTTCTATTGAATTTAATTAATGGAATGCATGGATTTATTGACCAGGTATTGATAGGTCATTTTGTTCCTGGAAAACATAATGAGGGGAATGCGGCGATTGGTGTTGCATGGCAATTATTTATCGTGATGGTGGTGTTAATTGCGTCTATTTCTCATGGGATGAATGTCCTGATAGCCCGATATGCGGGACGGCAGGACCGGAAAATGGTAAGTATGATTTTCTTTGATTCTTTCCGGTTAGGTGCGTTTTTTCTGGTAGGGATAGTTGCTCCTCTTGGGTATATTTTTTCACCGTATTTATTACAATTTGTCGGTGTTGAGGAGATTGTTTATAAACAGTCTTTGCCTTATTTACGACTTCTTTTCGCGTTTAACTGGACATTATTTCTAATGATATTGGTTACAGGGGCCTTTCAAGCGGCGGGCGAACCCAAATTGGCGTTGAAATTGAATATATTGAATGCAGTGCTCAATATTGTTATCAGTTTTATCCTCATTACAGGGATGGGAATTTTCCCATCATTAGGAGTAATTGGAGCAGGGATTGGGACTGTTCTGTCGCCCGGAATTTCACTATTGTTGGCTTTTTATTTGATGATACGAGGAAAAACATTAATACAATTACCCCTTCGTTGTCGTTGGTTCCCTAACTTTCAAGTATTGAAAACTATTATTCGTGTGGGTTTGCCGACAGGAATACAGGGTGTTGTGCTAAATATAGCGGGTGTTCTTTTAATCAAATATATTGGGAGCATGCCCAATAGTACAGCGGGACAGTCTGTGTATACTATTTGTTATACACAATTATTTTCCATAGTAACATGGACATCTTTTGGGCTTCGTTCAGCATGTTCTACGGTAATGGGACAAAATATAGGGGCTGGAAATCCACAGCGAGGTAAGAAAGCGGTTCAAGCAGGGGCTTATTTAGGAGCCTTATGGGGAGCTACTATTGGAATAATCTTTGTACTTTTTCCAACCCCATTGCTATATGTTTTCAATGCTCAATCTGAACTACTTCTGGATTATGGTAGGGCTTTACTCCAGTGTTTGGCTTTTTCAGGGATTTTGCTCTCTGCAACACTGGCAATGACAGGTGGAATTCAAGGTTCAGGGGCAACTCGATTACCGATGATAATCGCTATGGTATCGCAGTTTGGTGTTTTATTGGGAGTATGCGAAATTCTCTACCTGCTGGATATGCTGAATATTTACCGTATCTGGTATGTTATTCTTCTGGCTCATTCGGTTCGCTATGTATTAACACTATATGTCTTTCGCACCGATGGTTGGACGAAAACAAAGGTAGAAATTTCACCGCAACTGGAAATTGTCGAATAAAATTACAGGAATTCCCTTTTAAAGTGAATATAAAAAAATGCCCTTGAAAATTAAAATTATTCTCAATTCGATTATATATTTATTTTTGTGATATGATTGAACATTTAAGTGAAATTAATTTCTTAATTAATCTCAAAGATAACAGGATGGAAAGTAATGTTTTGTCCGATTGATAGAGATGAACTTTTGTATCTCACGCTCCAGGAGGATATAGGACTTGGGGATAAGACGACGAATGCTATAGTTTCGATAAATACAAGGTGTAAGGTGAAGTTGGTTGCAAAAGCAGATGGAATTATAAGTGGTATCGAGGTATTCCGTCGTTTATACGAAATAAACGGTGCAGAAATAGAGAACTGGGAATCTGTTGTAGATGGGACCCATCTAAGAAAGGGACAAATTATAGCCTCTTTCGAAGGGAATGCTCGGACTGTGTTGAGCACAGAACGGGTATCTCTTAATTTTTTGAAACATCTTTCAGGTGTGGCAACACTTACGCATAAATTTGTATCTCGTGTTAAGGATTTGCCTGTTCGGATTTGTCATACCCGTAAAACCATGCCATTACTTCGGGCTATGGAGATTGATGCGGTAGTTCATGGAGGAGGCCATCGGCATCGCTTTAATTTATCAGACGGTGTGTTGATAAAAGAGAATCACTTGGAAGTCGCGGGCGGTATAGCCTCTGCAATTCGTAGTATTCGTGAACGAATATCTCATTTAGAGCGGATTGAAGTAGAAGTAATTACCCTGGAACAGGTCAAGGAATCCTTAAAAGCAGGTGCAGATGCTATCTTACTGGACAATATGAAGTTAGAAGATATAAAGACTGCAGTAAAATTGTCAAAAGGATATCCCGTTTTGCTGGAAGCCAGTGGTAATATTACCTTAGAACGTGTCCGTCCAATAGCAGAAACCGGTGTTAATATTATTTCAGTAGGAGCGATAACCCATTCCGTTTCTGCGTTGGATATTTCGTTATTAATAGAAAGGATATAATAGAAAAAGGAAGATAGATACTTTTTGTTGTCATTGGCCCAATGGGTAGGAAGGTAAAACGATGTTGTTGGTTATTGATGTTGGAAATTCAAATATAGTACTTGGTATCTATCACAAAAACAAGTTGATAAATCATTGGAGGGTTGTAACATCGAATTATCGTACCGGAGACGAATTCCATTTGTTGATAACGATGTTGTTTTATGCCTCCCATATAAAACCTTCGCAAATTCGGGGCTGTTGTATTTCCAGTGTAGTGCCGGATATTAACCCGTCTTTACACCAGCTGTGCGAACGGGCTTTTGGTTTTGAACCTGTTATGGTTGAACCGGGAATACGCACCGGAATTGTTCTACAATGTGACAATCCAAAGGAAGTGGGTGCCGACCGTATAGTAAATGCAGTAGCAGGGATTGAGGAGTATGGAGGTCCTTTAATTATCGTCGATTTTGGTACTGCTACAACCTTTGATGTAATAACGGCAAAATCAGAATGGTTAGGAGGAGTTATTGTCCCCGGTATTCAGTTATCAGCAGATGCTTTGTTTGAACACTGTGCCAAGTTGCCGAGGGTTGAGATTAGTGTTCCTCCCTCAGTCATAGGTCGGGATACCGTAACCAATATCCGTTCCGGGCTTACTTATGGTTATGCGGATTTGGTAAATGGTCTTATTGAACGAATAAAGTCGGAAATGGGCACGAGTGCTCGTGTGATTGCAACCGGGGGACTTGCGGAAACGATAGCACAATTGGCGAAAAATATTGATGTTGTTGACCCCTTGTTGACATTAAAAGGACTGAAAATTATCTTTGAGAAAAATGCCCGAGGCCCCCTGTAATGAAATGGATAGTAATCTTTATAACTAGTATAACCCTCCTGTTTTCTTGTGGTAAAAAGAATGCTCCTGCTTCAACTACCTCCGATACGCCTATTGTAAACAAACAATCTATAGAGAATATGAATGTCTCCTCAGTAGATTTATATCATCATGACCCACGCCCTACCATAGGTGAGGCGCGGAAACCTACTTTATGGTTGCATGCAGAAAAGTTTGCAGTGATTGACGAGAACACATGGAAGGTAGAGGATGTTCATGCGGTTATTTATGATGTTCAATCGGGCACAGAACATATCAAAATTTCTGCAAATGAGGGTCTGTTTGAGAAGATGAATAAGGCCTCGCTTACTGGAAATGTAGAGGCCCAGATGAGTGATATAACATTTAATACAAATGGAATTGAATGGAAAAATCGTTCAGACAAAGAACAGGCTCAAATATGGACACATGGAAAAATTGTTGTTCAGGGAACAGACCTACATCTTAATGCGGAATCATTACGCATCTATCCGGAAACAAAAGAATTTGAATTAGAAGATGTAAGCGGACAGGTCCCGCTTATATTGAGGAATACAACATGAAAAAAATAATTATCATAGTATGTATTTTCTTGCTGGCTATTTTTGTGTTTGATAGAGGATATGCACAGGATATGAGTTTGGGGAAGTACTCATCTATGAGGATCGAGAAGGTTGGTAAGTTAAAGGGGACACTTAGTCAGGGGATGAGCATTCGTGAAATGAGTGGCGGGGTAAGTATTGTTTTACTTTCTCAGGAACCCCATACCCCAAATATGCCGATTAAAGCAGATAAGATGACCTTTGAATGGGAGGAGGGAAGAAATTCGCCCGCACTTATTCGTATGGAGGGGAAGGTTTATCTGGAACATCCCGAAGGTAAATTAACAGCAGAAAAAGCTGTTTGGGATTTCAAAAAAGAGGTTGTAGAATTTACAGGAAATCCCACGCTGGATAGTCCAAAGGCACAAGGGTTAAAGGGGTCTAAAATTATTATGGACTTTAAGAATAATACTATTGATATAGAAAATCTTCAAGCGGATATGATTCCGCTTCAAATTGAGGGAGGAGGTTCGGAAGGTAGGGTAGAAACAGGACTACCCCTCCTTGCGGAAAATGATGTCTCGGATTGGAATGGTTTCGTTGTGGAGTTAAAGAAACAGGGACAGGCGGAGGGGATGACTCCTGGCAAATATCTGCTAAGCAAGTTTGATGGTGACGCAAGAAGTCAATTTTTATCTGCACCCAATGACCTTATTCTGAAAAGAAAGCAGGATTTAGTAAAACAGATAAATCGACTCTTGCGGAAGCCGGACTTTTATAACAAAGAAGCATGGGCCAAGATAACTCTCCCTGCAAATGCGACCGAACTATTGAAAAAAGGAAATTTAACAGCAGAGGAACAGGTTCGATTGAACCGTCTCCTGCTCCAATGTGCTTTTCCTGATGTGATAAAGCCACTTTGAGAGAGGGTTTTATGAATTCCGAAAAATTGTTAGAAACCCAAGGACTGGTAAAGTCGTTTCGGAAACGAGTGGTCGTTAGAAATGTATCATTATATCTTAATAGGGGAGAGATTGTTGGACTTTTAGGTCCGAACGGGGCTGGGAAAACTACAACATTTAATATGGTAGTAGGTTTGTTCAAACCGGATGACGGGAAAGTGTTCCTTATGGGAGAGGATATTACCCGATTTCCGATGTATCGTAGAGCCCGAGCAGGAATTGCCTATCTGGCTCAGGAGCCTTCTGTATTTCGCAATTTAACAGTAGAACAAAATTTACTGGCAATATTGGAGTTTTTACCGGGAACTCGGGTGGAACATAAGGAACGGGCGCGCCAGTTATTAAGAGAGTTAAATATTGAACATTTAGCAAATCAATATGCCTATACCCTTTCTGGGGGTGAGCGTAGAAAAACAGAGATTGCCCGTGCTTTAATTACAGAGCCCAGGGTTTTTCTATTGGATGAACCTTTTGCAGGTATTGACCCAATTGCAATTAGTGAACTGCAAAACATGGTGAAAGATTTGAAAGAGCGGGGTATCGGTATTTTGGTAACCGACCATAATGTGCGGGACACACTGGCAATTACAGACCGTGCCTATATTATTAGTGAGGGGCAGGTTATTTGCACCGGAACTCCCGACGAAGTCTCTGCTGATGAACGAGTGCGAAAAGTTTATCTGGGAGAACAGTTCCAGTGGAATGTGTGATTACATAAGCGATGTACTGAAATAACGCTCGGCTCGGTCGGGTAATACGGTTGCAATATTACCGGAAATTTTCTGAGCCATAACACGTGCTGCCCACACATTCGCTCCGGAGGAGATACCAACAAGAAGACCATAATCGCGTCCTAAGGCACGGGTTGTTTCGATGGCATTTTCATCTGTTACTTCCACAACTTCATCAACCATGGATACATCCAGTATCGGTGGAATAAAACCATCCCCAATGCCCTGTATTTGATGCAAGCCGGGTTCGTGTCCTAATAACGCAGAAACATTTTTAGGCTCTACTGCAACAATACAAACTCCGGGTTTATGTTCCTTTAAGAATTTACCAACTCCCTGGAGCGTTCCGCCACTGCCTACCCCGGCTACAAAACAATCAATATTTCCACCCATTTGACGCCAGAGTTCGCGGGCTGTTTCTTCGTAATGGACACGGGGATTGTCCGGATTTTCAAATTGTTGAGGAACGAAAACATTTGGGTCGCTCGCCTGGATTTCCTTTACTTTGTTTACAGCCCCCATAATGCTCTGTTCGGCCGGGGTTAAAATAAGTTCTCCTCCGAGTGCTTTAATCAACTTTTTTCGTTCTGCACTCATATTTTCAGGCATAACAATACAAACACGATACCCTTTTAATCGGCCAACTAATGTTATGCCGATTCCCGTATTCCCAGAGGTTGGTTCCACAATCACACAGCCCGGTTTCAGTCGACCATCCCGCTCCGCCCCTTCTAACATGGCTAATGCAACACGGTCTTTTATACTACCGCCTGGATTTAAAAATTCTGCTTTGGCAAAAATAGGTTCTCCCTTTAATTGAATAAGGGGCGTGTTACCAATTAAGTCCAGAATATTATCTGTTAACATGGCTATAACCTCAATTAAAATCTATTCAGTACCTGGCCAGAATGCTTTCATAGATATGCTTAAACGCTTCGTATTCCTGCATGGACAATCTTTCACGATTTTCAAAATAGGGATTATTTTCAATTGTTCGAGGGAACTCACTCACAGGATACCCTTGCTCTGTAATGTAGCGTTTGAAAAATTCTACTGCGTTAGGGCATTTTCTCACAAGAATGTTGACATCTTCCTGTGCCTGCATACAACCTTCTAAATCACCTGATTCATATCGTTTTACCATCGCGTGGATAATTTGAGGATTTAGTGTGGTGCCCTGTCCAATACACGCACGACAGCCTAACATGAGCCCTGCATAAAATATAGTCTCATTTCCAACGATTAATGAAAAATTCTCATTACGAACTACACGGGCTAAGTCGAATAAATAACCACCGTCAGCGATGGATACTTTTCCTGCGACAAGATTGTCTATTTTTGATAGTTTCTTTAGGAGTTCGGGGGTTAGGCAATATTCAGGCCTTGTCCCGGGGGGTTGATAAAACAAAACAGGGATATTTACAGCAGAACATACCGTTTCAAAATAGTCGTATATTAAATCAGCAATTGTTTCATTTCCCTCAGGTAACAGTGCTTCGGGAATTGTCAAGACGGCACCGTCTGCGCCTATCCCTTCTGCAAAACGGCTTAACTCAATTGCTTCTTGAGTATATTTTTTGCGGGAAGGACGGCGATCATAGTTTCGGTCCCAGATACCACTACAGCCAATTAGAACGGCTGAATATCCTTTTACTACTTTACATGCAATTTCTGCTAATTGTTTGACTTCTTCAAAGGAAAAAGCATACATCTGGCCCATACCCGAACGGATAAAAAAGGCAGAAATAGCCCCTTTATTTATCATATATTCGAGTAGTTTTATTTGTCCATCAGGGTCAAGAGAACCATTTTCTTTAAATACAGTAAAAGTTGGGGCCATACTCCCATAAACATAATTCGGTATTTGCATGAAAAAAAACTCCACTACCAAGAAAGAGTTGAACAAAATTAAAATGATAGTTATGATTACATATTTCTAAATAATATTCCAAATAAGTGATTTATACAAGTGAATCGCCACAATTTTTTTGTGAACAATAGTGTTTTTATTGAAGAGGGATAGGATAGTCCGTTTTATAGGGTGGGTTTGCTATTATCGGGGTTGTTGCTTCCCGTCGGAATGAATTCTAATGAGGCGGAGTTAATACAATAACGCAGATAGGTCGGTTTGGGTCCGTCTGTAAAAACATGTCCCAGGTGTCCTTTACAGTTGGAACAATGCACTTCTGTTCGTATCATTCCATAACTTGTATCCGTAGATTCCTCAATGGCCCCTTCTGTTATGGGAGCCCAATAACTAGGCCAACCGGTTCCCGAATCGAATTTATGTTCAGAAGAAAACAATGGTTGACCACACCCAGCACAAATATAAACCCCTTTATCTTTATGGTTCCAGTATTTTCCGCTAAATGCAGGTTCTGTCCCATGACATCGCAAAACATAGTATGCTTCTTTACTTAGTTCTTTTTCTCTCATCTTATGAGTTTCCATTCTAAAAAATTTTTATTGTGATATAAAAAGTAAAACAACCTTCTGGAACAGATTTATTTCTCTTAAAAAGAGAAAACTCTTCTCTAAAGATTGGAAATAATTTATTGTATTGAAACATTTATACTATAAGAGTTAGAATATTTTACTATTTAATTTCTTTTTGTTCTATTTTTTTGTTTCGTGTCCTTTATTGATTTCCTATGGCCCTAAAAAAGGAGACTTATTTGAAGTATCTTATTCTTGTAGGAGACGGGATGGCGGATTTTCCTATTCCTGAACTAGAAGGGAGAACGCCGTTACAAGTAGCCCAAACCCCAGCAATGGATGAAGTTGCTCAAAGGGGGATGATAGGGCTTTTTTGTCCCATTCCGGAAGGGATGCCTCCGGGCAGTGATATAGGCAACCTTTCATTGTTCGGATTTGATCCACGCACCTGTTTTACGGGTCGTGCTCCTCTGGAAGCGGCAAGACAGGGAATTCGCCTGACCTCATCACAGGTGGCGTTTCGTTGTAATGTTGTGTCCTTACAGGAAGGGAAGATGTATGATTTTACAGCGGGGCATATTCCAACGGAGCAGGCCTCGCTACTGATTAAAGATATTGGCGAACAGTTAGAGAAAGAATACCCTGTTCGTTTTTATCCGGGGGTTAGTTATCGGCATCTTGCGGTGATAGAAGCAGATAGCACCTTTTCTGTTGAAGACTTGGAACAAACCAATTGCACTCCTCCCCATGATATAACGGGTCAAGCGTGGGAGGATTATTTGCCAGAGGGTTCTGCAAAATCATTGATACAATCGGTGATGTTTTCTTCACAAAAATTATTACCTCAACATCCTGTTTCAAAAGAAAGGGTAAGGCAAGGGAAACCGGAACCGAACTCATTCTGGTTATGGGGGCAGGGAAGAACGCCCCGGATACAGTCTTATCAGGAAAAATTTCAGTTAAGAGGCGTTGTTATATCCGCAGTAGACCTTGTAAAAGGGATTGGAATTTGTGCTGGATTGGAATCGATAGAGGTACCGGGAGCCACAGGATGGATTGATACAAATTATCAGGGAAAAATACAAACGGCCTTATCTGCTCTTTCGCGTGTTGACTTTGCCCTGGTTCATGTGGAGGCTCCGGATGAATCGGCTCATCAGGGCGATTTAAAGTTAAAAATAAAAGCGATTGAGGATTTTGACGAAAAAATTGTCCGTCCTGCATTAGAGTTTGCAAAACAATCTGCGGATAATATTCGGTTGTTTGTTGCTCCGGACCATATCACAGCCCTCTCTACACGAACACATGCACAAGGTCCCGTTCCTTTTGCAATGTTGGGTCCCGGTATTGAATCTTCGGGGATTGCTGAGTATCATGAAGCATCGGCCCAAAAGACAGGCATTTTTTACCCGGAGGCTCATGAACTTATCCATCATTTTCTAACAGGGGCTCCGTTTTACATAGGAAGGTAAATCTTCCGTTTCATCCTGAACAAAGAACCCTTATCCTACCCTTTTCATATATAATATATAAACTTTAATTGTATTGGAGGTTTAAAAATGAACAGTCCCACACAAAAAGAAAAAGTTGAAATCTATGATACAACTTTGCGAGATGGTGCACAGGGACCCGGTATTAAATTTTCTATGGATGACCAGATTCGGGTTATTCATGCGTTAGATGATTTAGGTGTGCACTATATTGAGGCGGGACAACCGGCTTCTAATCCGAAAGCGGAACAGATATTCAATAAGGCGAAGCAATTCAATCTGAAAAACACAAAGATTGTAGCATTTGGGAGTACGCGTCATCCTAAATCTCATATTGAAAAGGACCCCAATATTAATGCATTACTTCGTGCAGAAACAGAAATCATAACAATCTTTGCCAAGACTTCTGCGCTCCATGCAATCGAAGTGTTAGGTATTTCTCTGGATGAAAATCTTAAGCTTATAGAAGAATCCGTTTCTTATTTGAAAAAACATGGTAGGAAGGTATTTCTCGATGCGGAACACTTTTTTGATGGTTATGATTTAAATCCAGAATATGCGTTACAGTCGTTAAAAGTAGCCTTAGATAATGGTGCGGATTTGTTAGTACTTTGTGATACGAATGGTGGACACTTACCTCATCAGGTCGGGATGATTACCCAAAAGGTAATAGAGACATTTCCATGTGTACCCATTGGAATTCATACCCATAACGATACGGGTTGTGCCGTTGCTAATAGTTTGTTATCTGTTTATGCAGGAGCAAGACATGTTCAGGGGACGATTAATGGTTATGGGGAACGGACAGGAAATGCCAATCTCTGCACTTTAATCCCTAATTTGCAATTTAAGATGGGTTTTGATGTTATTAGTGAAGAGCAGATGCGGAAACTGACCTATACGGCGCATCTGGTTGCAGAACTTGCCAATGTTGCACCGAAAGATTCAGACCCGTATGTTGGTAGAGATGCCTTCACTCATAAGGCGGGGATGCATGCAGACGCGGTTCGTAAGACAAAATCCAGTTATGAGCATATTAACCCGGAATGGGTAGGGAACCTTACTCATATTGCGATTAGTGAACTTTCGGGTAGAGCAAACCTGATTCAAAAAGCACAGGAGTTGGGAATCCATCTTGATAAGGACAGTCCCCAAATCCGCAAACTCCTTCAACGAATCAAAGTTTTGGAAACGGAAGGATATGAGTTTGAAGGTGCTGACGCATCGTTTGAACTGGAATTGCTAAAGACAATAGGTTTATACAACCCCTCTTTTCAGGTATTGAGTTTTCATGCACGGGTAAATCAATGGGCTATGGACCGACATGCGGAATCCGAAGCCACAGTTAAAATCCAACTTCCCGATAATTCTATAGCCCATACAGTGGCTAATGGAGATGGCCCTGTGGACGCATTGAATAACGCTTTGCGTAAGGCATTGGAACCCTATTTCCCCGAACTGAAAAATGTACATCTTGAAGATTATAAGGTGCGTATACTTAATGGTCAGAAAGCAACAAAATCAAAAACCCGTGTACTTATTGAATCCAGTGATGAGAATCAACAATGGTGCACTGTTGGCGTGTCCGAAAACATAATTACGGCATCTTTTACGGCTCTAATTGATAGTATATATTACAAACTTTATAAATGCGTTAAGAAAGAATCCCATAACGAACACACAACCTGTTAAATAATTCGGAACGCACTCTAAATCCGGACTGTTTTATACTGTAAAAAGGATAGATAAGGAAGGTACCATGAACGAAGATGTCTATATCGATTATTTTTCTGTATTAGGGTTGGATGAAGAATGTAAAACGGGGGATGTGCGGAAAAATTACAAAAAGATGATGAAAGATTTGATTCTGGAGATCCATAGTTCAGAAGTAACGCCAGACCGATTAGACCAATATCTTCTATCTATGGCCAAGTTGAATGCAGGTTTTTATATTTTGCGTGATGATGAACGCAGAAATGCATATATTGAACATCGGAAAAAAGTGATTCAACTTGAAAAACAGTGGTGTGAAACATGGGAGAAAGACCCTACTTCACCCGATGCCGACCGGTTCCGCCGAGAATATGACCGTATTCTGCGAGATTTCCTGACGAAGTATATGGAAGAACTTGTATTGGAATCAGGACGGGATAAAGAATGTGTGGAAACAAGTAATTGGGATTCCCATCATGAACGACATGCAAGTCGTGTATTACGACATTATCGTCAAAAATTATATTCACAAATTCATGAGAGACTTCCGTATTATGATGTAACCCAACCCATTATCAATTGGTCAGAACGGGAACAAACGGTTAAACAGATTCTAAGGAGAGGTAAAGAATAATTATGGCTGGGAAAAATCATCCTATAGAAAAAAAAGTGGAACAGGAAGTTATTGACCTTGCATTAGCGAAGGCCATTGCTGACGGGGATATTGTAAACTTCCGTTTCTTGTTTCTCCCTTATTCTCCGCTTCGAGAAGACTCTACAGAGGATATAGACTCCATCAAGTATTCTTATCTATTACCTACGGAAGAGGAAGAGCAAAGTCTATTATTTAAATCCGCTCTGGAATTGGTATCCCGGGCGGATATTCGCGAACATGTACAGAAAGAATTACATAAAAAAGGTCCTGCACAATTGCCTTCCGACCTGCTATTAGCATTAGCCGATAACGCCGTTTATCATGAAAAATTTACTTCTGCTTCACAGGCATTTGAACTGTTGCGAATTCGACGACGCATGCAGGATTTATTTTTTGAAGAGGGTGAGAAGGAGCTGGCAAAGAATAATATTTCAACTGCTGTGCGTGCCTACCGAATGGCCTCCGCTCTGGAATATGATTATAGTGCTTTCCCGGAACCGTTGCCTGCGGTTCCCCGCTATCATGACCAGGCCTTGATACTACACGCAGAATATAAAATCAGATGGGCTGAATGTATCGGGAATTTACCATTGGAAAGTTTTCTGAAAGCAGGTTTTAACTATTTATTTTTACTCCCCGAACATGCAGGTAGAATAACAGTAAAACCATTAGAGATACAGGTCCCTTTTCTTGTTGAACTAATTCGACAAACAGACCCTAAATGGGAACAATTTGTCCTTCGTGTAAAGGAAGTTATCCCTCTAATGCATGATTTATATCAGGAATTAAAAATGCGTGTAGACCGTATAGCCGATGGACATCTATGGGAGGATGAATGGGATGAAGGATTAAACACAGAGAAGTACCTGGAAATATCAGAAAAATTATTGGGAAGAAAACTTGAACAAAAAAACTGGTGGACATATCTTAAGGAATTGGCTTACGAGCATGCCCCTTCCGCATTGTTTATTACCCGTCAGATGATTGGTAAAGAGCAAGAGATTATCATTCCGCGTTATAACTTTGACAATCCGATTGTACAACAATTAAGTTTGCCCCTACTACCTGAAATAAGTTAATTTCTCTTTTTTTAATCCTTTTGTTTCCAATATTAACTGTGTTTGTGTTAGTATGGAGATAGAATGTTTCCATATACATATATATGTAATTTATATTTAGGAAGGTAATCTATGTTTTTCTACAAGGAATTAGCAGAAGATTGGGATGTGTTGAATTCACTACCCAAAGAGGAAGCCGGTGCGTTAGAAGAAACTATTGAAGATGGAATTTTTCAGGGATGTGGTCAATTTGCAACTCAGTTAACAAATCAGTTGACCGACTCTTTTCCAGAGATAAATAATCTGGCCCATTACGAAATCAATAAAATAAAAGAAGGTATATCCAATTCGCTCTTTTCGGGTTATTTAATATATATCGCCTATCAACGAATTGCGAATATAAGGAGACCGAAGATTCGGCAGGGGATACAGTATATTCCGACATTGATGAACGAATATAATGACATAATAGCACCATATGAAAAAAACAATAAAAATTTGTCATTTAATCGGTTGCTCGATGAAGAACCTGCTTTAGAATTACTTATGGAAAAAGTTGCGTCCATTGAGATGAATATATTAAGGAAACATTACCCCCATATTGATGAGATCCCTTTTCGAATAGGACATAAGGTAAGAGAATTAATGGGTAGAGGGGTTTTTATCGGCTTCGGATTAGGCTATGCTGAAAATAGTTTGAGGAGTATCAATAATATACAAGATATGTAAATACCCCGAAAAGCAAAAGTATAAAATTTTTTTCTATTCAGGTATTAATTTTTGTTTAACAAATACGGGGTAATTGTTCTCCACTGAGCATAGGAAGGGCTAAGTCAATGCCGATGGTATTTTTTAATAATACAGGGATTCCTTTGTTTTCTGTTACTATCCCAATTTCTTTTGGGGTAAGTTCGGGATATAAGTCTTTCCATATTTGAAGCACATCTGTGGTGTATTCTTTTGGAACAAAGGCAATAAACCTCCCCTCATTGGCCACATATAGGGGATTTAGTCCTAATATTTCACAGGCTCCACGAACATTATCATGGATGGGTATGTCTTCTTCCCGGATATAGAAACTTAAACAACTTTCCTCGGCCAACTCGTTTAATGCCGAAACAAGTCCTCCCCTTGTGCAATCCCTCAAACAATGCACAGGGATGCCGGCATCTATTAGAGAAAGCACTGCGGGAATCAGATTCATACAGTCGCTATTCAATTCAGGCTCAAAATGAATTTCTTCACGAGCACTTAATACAGCCAGACCATGTCTTCCAATATCTCCATTAATCAAAATGCAGTCCCCCGGTCGGATTTGTGATGGACAAGGAGGAGGTTCTTGCTTGACAATACCTATCCCACTTGTATTGATGTATAAACCATCGCCAGAAGCATTATTAATTACCTTTGTATCCCCTGTTACAATACTAACCCCTGCATAGTCCGCTTCTCGTTTCATAGTTTGCACAATCTGTTGGAGAATTTCGACCTCGAGCCCTTCTTCTAAGATAAATCCTACACTGATATAAAGGGGACAGGCCCCTGCCATTGCCAAATCGTTAACTGTTCCACATACCGCCAATTTACCAATATCACCCCCTGGGAAAAAAAGAGGTTTCACAACAAATGAATCTGTCGTAAAGGCTAATTTAACACCCTGAATCTCAAGGAAAGCAGAGTCATGATGTTGTTGGAGCAGAGGGTTCTTAAATGTTGCTTCAAAAACATTCCGTATTAACTGATGCATGAGTGTCCCGCCACCGCCGTGGGCTAATACAATTTTAGACCGATCTACCTTCTCTATTGGACAACTCCATGTAAGGGGCTTTTCATCTTTTTTATCCATTCCTAACTCCTTTCCAAAATCCTTTTTAATATATGAGCTGTTCATCGGCGTTCATATTGATAATAGGCAGAGCAGGCTCCTTCGTTAGAGACCATTGGAGCACCTATTGGATTTTCAGGCGTGCATAAAGTTCCGAAAGCAGGACAGTCAGTAGGTTTTTTCTTTCCTTGCAGAATTTCCCCCGCAATACATACCGTTTGCTCTTGTCCATTTCCTACAATGTTCAGATTAAACTTCAGTTCCGCATCAAAATCTACATATTCCGATTTCAGTTTTAGTCCACTTCGAGGGATACAACCCACCCCCCTCCATTGTTGGTCACATACTTCAAAAACTTCTTTCATTAATGCTTGGGCAAGAATATTCCCTTCTCTGTGAACAGAACGAGTATAAGCATTTCGGACACCATACATCCCACGCTCTAACATACCAACACATTCTTTAATCCCTAAAAAAAGGTCAACCGGCTCAAAACCCGTAACGGCAATAGGCACTTTATATTTCTCGGCTATAGGCTCATATTCATGATAACCCATTACTGTGCATACATGCCCTGCGGATAAAAAGCCTTGTATCTGACAGTAAGGGTCTGATAATAGAACTTCCACAGCCGGCGGAACCAATACTTGTGCACAGAGTAAGGAAAAGTTTTTTAGTCCCAATTCTTTGGCCTTTTTAACGGCCATCGCATTTACAGGGGCTGTCGTTTCAAAACCTACAGCAAAAAATACTACTTGTTTGTTAGGATTTTGCTGGGCTATTTGAACGCTATCTAAAGGAGAATAGACCGTTTGAACACGAGCACCCTGTCCCCGCGCAGTAAGGAGGGAAGTTTTTGTCCCGGGGACGCGCAACATGTCCCCGAAACTACATAAAATCGTATCCGCTTCAAAAGCCAATTGAATAGCGGAGTCAATTTTTTGCACCGGCGTAACACAAACGGGACATCCAGGACCATGTATAAAATGTATTTCAGGCGCTAATACACGGTCTATTCCAAAACGGAGAATAGCATGGGTCTGTCCTCCGCAAATTTCCATAATGTTCCAAGTCTGATGCACCAAGTCCTTAATCTCTTGAATTAGTTTTTGGGATACCTGCGAATTTCTATACTCATCCATATATTTCATAAATGAGACTCCTCCGGAGGTATTTTTTCATCCAATTCGGCCCTGTCAAATTCATCTAATATCCGCTTTGCCTCGTCTTCGTCCACAACTCCAATTGCCATTCCTGCATGAACTAAAACATACATCCCCTCTTTAGCCTCCGGAGTTAAAGCAAGAGAAACTTCTTTTATTACCCCTCCAAATTGGACCTTTGCCATACGCAAGGTTGGGTCACTTTCATCTATGAGAATAACTTTACCAGGGATAGCCAAACACATACTTGTTCTCCTTCACTTTGTCGCATGTTTCATTGCATAGTAAATTTGCCCCAAAGAAATACATCCATCATTAGGTGGAATTTGTTCTGCAAAAAAAATATTATATTCCAGGTTTAACAGTTCAATAGTATACTTAAGCAACATTCGGTTTTGAAAACAACCTCCGTTGAGTATGATGTTCGGAATATCTATCCTTCTTGCAAGATGTTTTATACTACTCGCCAAATATCGATGGAACATATCTGCCAACCATGCAGAAGATACTTTATTCTTTCTTTCTTCCAAAATGAACTCAATAACGGGTTTCCAATCTAGTATATACATTCCATTTTGCTCATAAATAGCTATCAAATCTTCCAAATTATCAGGGTATTTTGCTTCTTTTCCCTTTTCCGCCAAAGACTCCAGGGCCATAGCCGATTGTGCCTCGAAAGAACATACTGGGCGAAGTCCTAAAAGCAGTGCGACCGCATCAAACAACCTTCCTACACTGCTGGTTCGGGGCGTGTTTATATGGTGTTTTAATACCTGATGAAGAGTAACAAGCTCTGTTTTATTAAAAACAGCAGAAACAACCTTGTATATTTCAGTCCCTTCATCAAATACAAGTTCTCCATACAATTCATATAAAATACCTAATGCAGAACGGCGCGGTTCACGAACCGATTTATCTCCGCCGGGTAATAGAAAAGTTCGCAAATGTCCGCAACGCATAACATCCTTTTCTGTAATCAAAAAAAATTCACCACCCCATACCGTATGGTCTAACCCAAAACCTGTCCCGTCCCAGATTCCTGCAAGTGCGGGCAAGGGAACTTTTTTCTCAGCGATTACTGAAAAAGCATGGGCAATATGGTGCTGAACCTGAATCACAGGTTTGTTTTGCTGGTAGGCCCACTGTGTGCTGGTATAATCTGGGTGTGCATCCGCAACTAAAATGTCAGGACTTCGTTCAATAAGATTTAGCAGTATTTTACAAGACTGATGAAAGGATTCAATCGCTTTTTGTGTTTCCAAGTCGCCTAAATGTTGACTTAATATCACCTGATTATCACAATTAATAGCAACGGTATTTTTTAAATGTCCACCTACCGCAAGAAAAACTTTATCTATTTTTTCAGGGATGGTAATGGGTTGGGGAACATACCCACGGGCACGGCGGAGTAAAATGGGTTTGTCCATCATTACATGTATAATTGAATCATCAACATGACGAACAATTGGGCGATTATGAACGAGGAAGTAATCTGCAATTCCCTTTAACTGTTCAACGGCTTCGTATTCATCAATGCATATGGGTTCGTCAGAACGATTACCACTTGTTGCTACAATTGGGATGCCTAACTCGGACATCAATAGGTGATGAAGGGGCGTGTAGGGCAACATTACCCCATGTCGGGATTGTTCCGGTGCTACTTCTTCTGCTATGCGTGTGCTATTAGGATTTTTATCTAACAATATAATCGGCGATTCGGATGAGATTAGAAGGGATGTTTCTAAGTCGGATACAAAGCAGTCTTTTTTTACCTCTTCGAGGTTTGGATACATTAATGCGAAGGGTTTTTCTTCTCTATTTTTACGCCGGCGGAGTTGTTGAACGGCTTTTGCATTTGTTGCATCAACAACGAGATGAAATCCCCCCAATCCTTTAACGGCAAGAATTGCGCCGTTTCGAATTAATGATATAGAGTTTGATAAAGCGAGTTCTTTTTCGGAGAGGATTCTTCC
>OGCI01001224.1_pt1 | contig 22660 bp, 17 predicted proteins | sample 1570021 | NCBI WGS metagenome assembly OGCI01 (sample SAMN06264664, study PRJEB24512) | hot springs metagenome | isolation source: Hot spring water | place: South Africa: Tshipise | collected 2015-06-21 | reverse complement strand
TATCTGTAAAGTGTCTTATGTGATGTGGGAAAGAAAAAATAACAGTATCGTACCTTGAAGGGAGTGTAGTACTGCGCAATCGAAAAGAGTCGTAAGATACGCGCAATGGCGAAGATAGGAGTATAGAGGGCTCCTGGAATGTTCAACATCTTATAGACGAATCCAGAGAAGAAATCCACGTTTGGGGCAATGGGCTTGTCGGAGTTCTTTTCTTCCTTGAATGCCCGGGGAACTAACCGTTCGATACGTTCATACAGGTTAAACTCCTCTGTGTACCCCATTTCTTGGGCTAGAACCTTCGCCTTTTCCTTTAGAAGCACCGCGCGGGGATCGGAAAGGGTATAGACAGCATGACCCATTCCATAGATTAGGCCACTTTTATCCCCCGCCTCTTTTCGGAGTATTTTCTTCAAGTAGGAAAGGACCTCTTCATCATCCTTCCAATCCTTCACGTGTTTCTCAATGTCCTCCATCATGGCCATCACCCGATTGTTCGCCCCTCCATGCTTTGCTCCTTTGAGGGACCCGATAGCGGCAGCAACGGCGGAATAGGTATCTGTTGCGGCAGAGGACACTACCCGGATGGTGAAGGTGGAGTTGTTTCCTCCCCCGTGTTCCGCATGGAGGATCAAGGCGAGATCCAGTATTTCTGCCTCTAACCGAGTGTATTTAGAATCGGGACGGATCAGGAGAAGAAGGTTTTCGGCAGTGGATAGTTCCTTATGAGGGGCGTGAAGGTAGAGACTTTCTCCAAAGTAGTAGTGCTGTCGTACTTGATAGGCATAAGCCACCATTGTGGCGAATCGAGCGATCAACTCGATGGACTGTCTTAGGATGTTTCGAAGGGAAGGATCCTCGGGATTGGGGTCATAACTATAGGAGGCGAGAACGCTGCGGGCCAACTTATTCATAATATCCGGACTGGGAGCTTTCAGGATCATATCCTCGAAAAACCCATTGGGAAGGGTTCGAAGCTCCCCCAACACTTTCTGAAAATCGGCCAATTCCTTCTGGTTGGGAAGTTTTCCAAAGATAAGGAGAAAACTCACCTCTTCGAATCCAAACCGGTTTTCCCTGTAACATCCCGCGACCAGGTCCTCCACATCGTACCCTCGGTAGTACAGTTTCCCGGGTACGGGAACTTTTTCCCCTTCGTCCAGGATGTACCCATGAACGTTCCCAATCTCCGTCAAACCCACGAGGACACCGGTTCCATCCTCATTCCGTAGACCCCGTTTTACATTGTACTTGGTGTATAAGGCTGGATCGATCTTGTTTCGAGTTTCCACGATAGGCGCATAGGAGTCTAAAAACCCTTCTACAATCTTCTCCATTAAACACCTCTTTGCATAAATATAGAATATTGTTTACATAATTATACTATTTTAACCGGTATGTAAAGGGGGTAATGAGAAAATTTACAGATTTATAGACGATATAGGGAGGGTCTGTTTCTTTACATAGATCTCATGAATTTTTCGTCCCGCCCGTATCCCCTTCTGCTCGAATGCGGTTTTCGGTCTCCAGGGGATGGGGGGCGAAAAGGCATCATGGGGATTTTTCAACAAGGGACATTGGGAAACTTTATCGAGGATCCAGAACGCATAATCTTCCCAATCGGTTACGATATAAAGGTAAGCTTCTTCTTTCATCCGCGAAGCCACGAGGGTTAAGAACTCTTTCGTAACCAGTCTACGCTTATGATGTCGCTTCTTGGGCCATGGATCGGGGAAAAAGATATGCACTCCATCGAGGGATTCCGGAAGGATCATGTCCTGCAAGACGAAAAGGGCATCGGCCTGTATGATTCGTACGTTGGAGAGTTCCCTGCGCCGGATTTCCCAAAGAAGCCTCCCTACCCCTGGCGTATGTACCTCAATGCCCAGGAATCCCACTCTGGGTAGCTTTTCAGCCAACTCGGCTGTCGCCTCCCCCATGCCGAAACCAATTTCCAACACTACCTGTTCCTTTTCCGGAAACAGGGTGGGAAAATCTAGGAACTTTCCCTTCTCATATGGGATGCAGTAGGTATCCTTCCATTCCGCGTACGCCTTTGCCTGGGCCTTCGTGATCTTACCCTGTCGGAGAACATAGCTTCGGATATAATGCATGGTTCCCTCCTACAGAAGCACGGACAACCGATCCCGGATGAACTCGCTTTTTTCCTTTAAACCTATCAGGTGAGTCTCGATCAGCAGTACATGGGGACGCTTAGGGTCCAACCGGACTCGACCACGACTCTCCTTGATCAACTTCAAGATTCTCTCTACAGAAACTCTTGCAACTTTTGAAAATTCTACCTCTAAAACTCCTCCTCGTTCCCTCATGGAAGAAATGTAGAGTTTCCTGCATAGGATCCGAATTTCCGCTAAACAGAGCAAGCTCTGCACCTCTTCTGGAAGGGGACCAAACCGATCCATCAACTCGTAGGTGATGGACTCCAGTTCTTCCTCCGATCCAACCGCAGCGATCTTCTTGTATACTTCCATCTTCTGTTCAGCTTCCGAAATATAAGCGTCTGGAATGTAGCCGGTGTATTCCAGGTCAAGGAAGGGTTCGGGAGGCGCTTCTTCTCCTTTCCCTTCCAGTTCCCGGATCGCTTCGTCCAGCAAGCGAAGATACAAGTCGAATCCTACGCTTCCGATATCTCCACTCTGCTCCTTGCCTAGGAGATTTCCCGCTCCCCGGACCTCCAGATCCTTCAAAGCAACCTTAAAGCCGGAACCTAGCTCCGTATGATCCGATATGATCTGAAGCCGTTTCATGGCTAATTCCGACAGCACCCGATCTGCGGGGTAGAACAGATAGGCGTAGGCTAGCCGGTTAGATCGCCCTACCCTTCCCCGGAGTTGGTACAGCTGGGAGATCCCATACATGTCAGCCCGATCGATGATGATGGTATTCACGTTTGGGATATCGATTCCGTTTTCGATGATGGTAGTGGAAACCAGCACATGGAACCCTCCATGGACAAATCGATGCATCACATCCTCCAATTCTTCCGCAGGCATCTGACCATGGACCACGCCAATTAGAGCTTCGGGTACCAATCGTTCCAGGAACCGTTGCACCTCATCCAGAGTCTCCACCCGGTTATGGAGGTAGAACACCTGTCCTCCCCGTTCCATCTCCCTACGGATGGCTTCCGCGACAGCCTCTTCGGAGAACTCGCCGATATGAGTTTCAATGGGCATCCGATCGTGAGGAGGGGTTTTCAGAATGGACATGTCCCGGATCTTCATGAGGGACATGTGGAGAGTTCTGGGAATCGGAGTAGCGGTGAGGGTAAGGCAGTCCACGTTGGTTTTCAGTTGTTTCAACCGTTCCTTGTCTTTCACCCCAAATCGTTGTTCTTCATCTATCACCAGAAGACCTAGATCCCGAAACACCACATCCTTCTGGAGGATCCGATGGGTACCAATGAGAATATCCACCTTACCTTCCTGCAACAATTTGAGGGTCTTCCGCTGTTCTGACTTCTCGACGAACCGGGATAGCATTCGTATGGAGATGGGGTAGTTTCGCATCCTATCCTGGAAGTTCTCGTAATGTTGTTCTGCCAAGATGGTAGTAGGGGCTAGTACTGCTACCTGTTTTCCTCCCAGTACTGCTTTGAAGGCCGCCCGAATCGCGATCTCTGTCTTTCCATACCCTACATCCCCACAGACTAGACGATCCATTGGGAAGGGTTTTTCCATATCGGCTTTCACTTCTTCGATGCACCGGAGCTGGTCTATAGTTTCCTCATAAGGGAAGGAAGCCTCGAACTCCACCTGCCATTCCGTGTCCTTTGGAAACGCATACCCCTGGATGGTTTTCCGCTTAGAGTACAATTCCAGAAGCCCTTTGGCTATGTCCTCTACCGATTTTCGCACCCGATTCTTACGACTTTCCCATCCTTTTCCCCCTATCTTGTCCAACCTCGGTTCATTTCCTAGGTTTCCGATGTATTTCTGAACGAGGTTTACCTGTTCGATGGGAATGTAGATATACTCCTCGTTCGCATACTCTAAATGGATATAGTCCCTCTCGGTTCCTCCAGCCTTCATTCGCTGGATTCCGAGAAACTTGCCGATGCCATAATTCACGTGAACTACGTAATCCCCAGGGGATAGTTCGATGAAGGTATCGATGACCTGACCAATGGCCGCCTTTACCGATTTGGGGACTCGCTTTCTTCTTCCAAAGAGTTCGTTCTCGTGAACCACCAGGAGTTTCAACCCTCCGACAGAGAAGCCGGAAGAAATGCCCGTTGGAAGGATCGTTACCGCCAGCCCTTTCAGGATATGGCCCAACCGTTCTGCTTGAGCTTCCGTATCGGCAAACAGGTACACTGTGTACCCGGTAGTTATAAGATTGGAGACTTCTTCCTTGAAAAAGGTTACATTCCCAAAGAAGGACCGGGGAGGATCGTTCCGAAGGGAGATGTGTTTTACGGTATCTTCCGGCTTTAATAAGGTTACTAGAATCTTCCTCTGAACGGATTGCTCAAGGGCAGGGAATTCGAACAGCAACCGATCTGGTCTAGGGACGGGGCGATACATCCGAGTCTTTCGGTACAGCCCATCGTACTCCTTTTTAAGGGTCTCCCAGCCGGTCTGTAATCGTTCATACTCAGAGAGCCAGAGAACGCTTTCCTCGGGTAAAAAATCCAATAGGCTAGCGGGGGTATCGAACGCTAAAGGATAGAACAATTCCTCCCCTTCCCACGGGATACTTTCCTGTAGAGATTGGATGATCCTTTCTCCCTTATCCTCCATCTCGGGCAACTTTTGGAGATTTTTTTGTAACACCTCCAGCCGATCGATGCTCCACAAGATTTCCCGTCCGGGATGTAGGATTACTTCTTGCCTTACCTGTAGAGACGCTTGTGTCTCCGGAGAAAAGGTACGGATCTCTGAAACCCGATCAAACTCCAGGAGGATTCGATACGCTTCTTCATGACCAGGTAAGTACACATCGATCACTTCCCCCCGGACGGCGAACTCTCCATGGATGGATACCTTGGGAACCCGAAGGTATCCGTAGGAAGCAAGAAGGTCGGCTAAACTTTGGGGGTCAATTCGTTGCCCCTTACGTATGGAAATCAGTTTTCCTTCCAGATACGATCGTTCAGGTAAAGGTTGCAGAAAAGCCCGGAGGGAAGTTACGAGAACCCCTTTCGTTAGGGAAGGAAGGTCTACTAAAACCTTTACTCTCTGACCGAAAACAGGAGCATTCACCCCCACTTCTTTATAGGGGACGGTTCCCCAGGAAGGAAATAACCGGGTAGGCACGCCAAAGCGTTCCAGATCTTCCACTAGGGTTATCGCTTCTTGTTCAGTTGGTAGCACTACAAGGTGAGTTCTTCCAAGGGCTAAAACAGTTTCCCGCAGAATAAGCGCAAAAAAACTTCCCTGCGGGCCATACAGTACCTGAGGAAAGGTTTCAGTCCGTAACTGTTGGAGAAGGGTGCGGAAAGGTTCAAAGGCATTGAGCTTTCTAGAGAAAGCAGTTAAGAATAATGTTATCATAGGGGTTGCCGACAATTAAAAAGACCATGCATGCGAAACTGTTGGAAAAAATCCTACTAATCCTTCTCTTCCTCCTACTAGGAATGGGAGGCCTAACGGCGGAGATTGTATGCACTATCCGGTATTATGACAAGAAGGTCTACTACCCGGAAAGCGATATCGAATTGAAGGTTACCCTAACCAACCAATCTCCCAACCCTTACCTGTTTAGGATCTCAGAGAATCGAGCTTTCAGTGTAACCTTCGAAGTGAGAAACCTAAAAAATCAACTTCTTCCTCAAGCTCAAAAGTTCATTGCCCAACGTAACTCAAATCTACCTGTTCTGTTCCGGGACATTTCCCTAGAACCAGAAGAGGAATACTCTTTTCGAGTTAACCTGAGGGAGTTCGTTCAAATCAGCGAACCGGGCACTTACACGATTCAGGCTCTGTTCTATCCTCGGTTATACGGGAATCCAAGAACCGAAACGGTAGCATCCAATATTCTTACCCTGGTAGTGAGACCTTCGGTAGCCGGATTGGAAGCGGTGAAAGAGCAGATAGATCTTCAGGTAGGTGAGTTTTTAAAACAGGCCGCCCTCCCTCCCGATGAAGTAGTAAAGTATGTGCTGACCGCTCGGCAGAAGAGTGAATGGAACAAATTCTTTCTCTATATTGATCTGGAAAGTCTCTATCAAAGAAGCCCCGAAGGGGCGAGAAGATACAAGTACCTTTCGGAAGCGGAAAGAATCGAAACGTTGAAAAGGTTCCGTCAACAACTTACCGAAGCAATCGTGGATGAGGATATCCTCATGATTCCCAGTGAGTTCGAAATCCTTAAAACTACCTATACCCCCCGAGAAGCGGTAGTGGAAGTCATTCAGAAGTTTGCTCAGAAAGGTTTCAAGGAGGTCAAACGGTATACTTATTACCTCTATCGGAAAAACGATATTTGGTTGATCTACAACTATGAGACCCGGAACCTTGGCACCGAATGAATCAGGAGATCCATGAAAGTACTCCTAATCTGCGAAAGAGAAAAAGTAAAAAATCGATTGGTAATCGCCCTTTCCGAATACGATGCAGAGGTGATTTGGTACCGGGATCCCATCAAGGCAATGGACAACCTAGATGAAACGGATCCAGATACAATAGCCCTTTCTGCAGTCGATTTTCCTCGCCATTGGAAGGTGTTTATCGCGTTTTTACAGGGAACCATAAAGAAACCCGTTCCTGTGATTCTATTGATCGGCGAATCCTTCGAGGAGGAGGAGAGATCCAAAGCAGAAGCGCTGGGTGTTCGGGGAATTTTTCATGAGGATCTTGCGGACAAGTCGGAGATTGAAGTCCTCCTCAAGGTAATACATCCTAAAGCCAAGGTAGAAGGGGAAAAAAGTGTCCAAACTTCAAAGGAGCCATACTTCGAACCCAGTCCGCACGATCGGATCGAACTTCTGTTCCTTCATCCCGAAAGTCTCAATCTGATAGAGGGAAAGATCACCCGCATAGGCAAAGACACTCTATGGTTTGATCCATCCAAGAGGGAAAAAACTCTAGATCTGTCCCCTCCCCTATTCCTACCCGCTTGCTCTCTCCGGATTGGTAGTGCTCTTCATACCATCGATCTGGAACTACTGGAAAATCGGGAGCAGTTGGTTCTCCGCTTTTTAAAAATGCCTCCAGAACTGGAAGAACGGTTCTAGTTGACTATCTGACGATCTAGGGTAAATTTAACAATGGTATGCCTCAAACAAAGTATTTAGAAGAATTACCTATCCTTGAAGTCATCAAGTTCGACTCTTCCAAACGATATCGGGAAGAAGGTGTCCTATTCTCGGGAACTCCCAGAAAACATCCCTACGACCACAATAAGATCATCTTACTTCAGTCCCCTTTTACTCCCGAAGCGGTGTTCTTCGAATTTAAAGTTACGGACATTCTCTATGTGGAAGAACTCCCCTCCATCGTTACTCAGAAAGGAGAAACCATCAAAATGGTGAACCTGTGGATCAAAAAAGGGGCTCTAGGACTGCGTTTCCAAGCCTTTTTTGTAGTATGACGAATCAACCTAATCCTAGGTTCGTAGAAAAACAGGACGCTGCGGTAAGATGTGTACTTTGCCCTCATACATGTACCCTCACGGAAGGAAAAACAGGAATCTGCCGAGTTCGTAAAAACGAAGGGGGCAAGATGGTTCTCCCTTTCTACGGAGTACTGAGTTCTGTAGCGGTAGACCCCATTGAAAAAAAACCTCTGTACCATTTCCATCCCGGATCTTCAATCTTTTCTGTAGGCTTCTATGGGTGTAATTTTCGGTGTCCCTTTTGCCAGAATTACACTATTTCCCAGCACACAGAGGAATCCGCGCACCGTATATCTCCTTCCGTGTTGGTACAGGAAGCTCTGCGGTCAAACTCCTTTGGAATTGCCTATACCTATTCGGAACCCTTGGTGCATTTCGAATACATAATGGATACGGCAAAGGTTGCTCGGGAGGCAGGATTAAAGAATGTTCTCGTTTCAAATGGGTATTTGAATCCCGAACCAACTGAGGAGCTATTGCCCTGGATAGACGCTGCCAACATAGACTTAAAAGCCTGGAACGAAGAGTTTTACCGAAAGGAAGCGCAGGGCACTCTACATCCCGTGCTGGAGTTCATCCGTAAGGCTTCCGGACGGATACACTTAGAGGTGACTACTTTGGTGATTCCCGGCGTAAACAACAATCCTAATGATATCGAAGAAGCTGCCCGATTCCTTGCTTCCCTGAACCGAAAGATCCCCTACCACCTTACTTGTTACTATCCTAGGTACAAGTATTCGGTCCGGCCCACACGGGAAGAGGACCTACACCCTCTTATGGAACGAGCTCGCAAGCATCTCGCTTTTGTTTATGCGGGAAACACGGGGGGAGGCAACGTAACCGTATGCCCTTCTTGTGGGAAGGAAGTGATTCGTCGGATAGGGTATTTTACCCGTGTAGTGGGAGGACGAAAGGGTCGTTGTTCCCATTGCGGAGAAGAGATCTATGTGGAGTGAACTCCTTTTTGCAGGAGAGGCTGTAAGAACCCCGCTCGGGTAGGTGCCATTCGGATCGATGCGTTGACAATATCCGCCAAGGGTCCTCTCGCTTGTCCGTTCAAGGAACCTGGAAACAGAGAAAGGAAAGCTTCGGCAGTAAGTTCACCTCTGAAGAATCGTTCCATGCCCACTGCCAGCCGCCCCCATTCCTCAGGTCGCAATCCTTTGTACAGCCACAATGCAAAAGGAGAGTTCCGGAGGTCGAAAGAAGATTCTTCCAGCCTTCCATCCCGTAAAAGTCGAACCACGGGATGCTCTTCTTGGAGCCAGGGAGGGAATGGTAGGGTGGGAAGAAATCGAATCAAGCATTCGGAATCGGTTTGGGAGGCGTTCAAGTCTCCCATGAAAAGGGCCATGGGAGCGTCTCCGCCAGAGAGTATGGCCAAGGCTTCCAAAATCGAAACTGCCAAAAGTTTAGCCCGGAGATACTGTATGGAAAGAGTCAAGTTCGTCCGTGCAATCTCTCGAAGGTCCCTTAATTCTTCTTCCGAAGGTTTCCCTCTATAGGAATGAAAAATGCGTTCTGGATCGAGGGATCGAAAGAAATTCAGCATGCCGTATAATGCCCTTCGATACTCCTGTATACTGAAAGATCCCCGATTTCGAAGAGTAAAGTTTGTTTCCGGAAGCAGTTTCCAGGTGTTACTGAGAAAGGCACCGGTATCCGAATTGGAGAAATCCTGTACATCCCGATTGGCAAATTCAATGGCTCGATGGACCATCTGCTTGATCGTCCCTTGGGAAACCTCGGGAAATGCAGCCCTAGCCCGTGCCTCTAACACTTCCCCTACCGTACGACCTTCCGAGTCTACTCCTCTAAACGGTATGGTAGCCTCAATGCAGAGGAGAACCGACCCTAAATGCAGGGGAGGCAATTTCCCCTTCAGGATTAAACAGAAGGAGAAGCCACTGAGGAACTCGTTCATTCCACTGGGAGGAGTAAGCGGACTGGAAGAGTCCCTTCCGAAGAGGGAGCAACAGAGTTGGAACTCCTTCGATTCCAAAGAAGGCGGCAGAAACGTGACTTTTGTTCCTTCGATTTGTAGGTACGGATTAAGCAAGTCTTCGAGGGGTAGAGGGAGTCCTTCATCCACCTGAAGGTAGACAAGGTCATGGAACACTGCTGCCAACGCAACGATGGGGTCAGAAGAATCGAGAAAACCGAACACGTGCTCCATGCTATGAAACATCCTCGTTTTATGGAACATCACTCGGTGCACCAACACAGCCATTCGTTCCAGGTCCAGCGGGTCGATATCCCCATCCAACTTATGGATGGCATCCAAAAGAATTTGAATTAACTGATGAAGGTAACCTTTTTTCATATCTTCAGTGTAATACATTTTTCTTTCCTCTGCAGGTGCTCCTAGTCTTGACGAAAAGCGCGTTTTTCGATAGATTTTTTCCTGTCAAAAGACGTTCCCCTGTAGCTCAGCCGGTAGAGCAGGTGGCTGTTAACCACCGGGTCGGGAGTTCGAGTCTCTCCGGGGGAGAAAGTTCTAGTTGACCAGTGAGTTCACGCGAAAACCCCGCTGTAGGCGGGGTTTTTTTATACCTATAAGGCATTCCATGTTCCGGATCCTAAATCTCACCGGGAAATTCTCTCGCAACTTGTTGTATAATAGACACTATTATTAGTATTGGAGGCTTACATGGAAGAATTACGATACAACCCCGTTCCCCTTGAAAAAGCCTACTCCCTTCTCAATGGAGGCGGACTCCTTTGGATCTGTACAAAAAGCAAACATGGTCGCTATGATTTAGCTCCCATTGCCTGGACCTGTCCTCTCGATTACGAACCAGTTACCAGGCTCCTTTTCGTCTGCGATCCTGGACATGCTACCTTTGAGAATATAGTACAACAGAAGGAGTTTATCGCTGCCTTGCCTACTTACAAACAAAAAAGCCTAGTTCTGCAGACGGGGAGTGTCTCGGGAAGATCCCTAGACAAGTTTGCCCAATGGGACATCCTCTATTCCAAAGGAACCGTGGTGGATGCTCTGGTGCCCAAGGGAGTGGCAGGGTGGTTGGAGTGCAAGCTTCTGGAGATTTATCGTCCCGGTTCCGTTGCCATCGTGTGTGGGGAATCTATAGCCGCCTTCGCTCTTCCGGATGCTTGGAAACAGGTTCTCCATCATGTAGAGGGCGAACATTTCTACCGACCCGGTGATAGGGTCTGAAGAAGGATAGGGAATGAAAAGGACTGTCTGCCTGTTCTATCGTGTACCCCAACTTCGGTTTGCACTCCTTCTCTCTCTTTGGATACTACTCTCTGGCCTCCTTTTTGGCTGGGGCAAAAAAGAAACTCCGAAAACCCTTGATGGGGAGGAAGTGTTCACTCGAGATCGTGAACGGATGGTAGTAACCCAGATCGAAGCACGGGGAGTTCGAGATCCTATCGTTCTATCCGCTCTGCGAAAAGTGCCTCGCCATCGCTTCGTCCCTAAAAGTTTGGAAGAAAGAGCCTACGACGATACGCCCCTACCTATAGGATATGGTCAGACCATCTCCCAACCTTATATCGTGGCATATATGACCGAGGCCTTGCAACTCAAAGGAACCGAAAAAGTCCTTGAGATAGGGACGGGAAGCGGATACCAGGCAGCTATTCTTGCCGAAATCACTCCCCATGTGTATACCATCGAAATCATTCCTGAGTTAGCAGATAGAGCAAGAAAAACCCTCAACGAAGCCGGATACAGGTTCGTGAAAACTAGACAGGGGGATGGATACTTTGGATGGGAAGAAGAGAGTCCCTTCGATGCTATCATCGTTACGGCTGCAGCTGGGCATGTGCCTCCCCCGCTTCTGAGTCAACTCAAGGCGGGTGGCAAGCTGATCATCCCCCTTGGGGGGCCTTACGAGGTGCAGATGTTGACACTGGTTGAAAAAATGCAAGATGGTACTTTCCGCACCAATCAGCTGCTTCCAGTACGCTTTGTTCCTTTTGTACGAAAAGCAGAGTCCAGTCAGTAGGGAGAACGTACAGTGTATTCCATTCAAGGATTTGGATTTTCTTTATTACTATTCATCAGAAAACTTGCCTCCATGATCACTATGTTCTGCATTGGGTTCAGCCTCATCGCCGAGCAGGTAGTCCTCATGCGTTTTTTTTCGGAAACCAAGCATCATCATATAGCTTTTTTCGTGATAGGGATCGCACTTCTAGGAATTGGTGCTAGCGGAACCATCCGTACCATCCTTCACCGAACCGTATCTCGTCGCCCAGAGCTTTGGATCGGCGGTGGACTATCCCTTTTTACCCTATTAACCGCTGTATCCCTCCCTTTGATCGAATCTCTTCCCATAGACTTTTTATATTTTGTATTCGATCCAATACAGTTATTCTATATATTCATATACATATTTATACTATTCCTTATTTTTTTCTTTGGTGGTTTTGTTTCCGCTTCCATACTAGAACTCTTTACCCAAGATGCCCCCCTTCTCTATGGGATAAATCTTATTGCAGGCGGTATAGGTGGTTTGGCCCCGCTTCTCTTACTCCACTGGATTCCTTCCCACATCCTATTTCAAGCGATGAGTTTGTTCGGAATTCTTGGAGGCCTTAGTTGGATTCTGACTGTTTCCTCTAGAGATGGCGATTTAGTTCAACGGTTTTGGGCTTCTTCACTTTTAGTAGTACTTGTTCTAGCCTTTCTGCCATGGGAACCTAAGCCAGCGATCTATAAACCTCTCTATACTCTTACAACCCTTCAAGAGGAAGGATTGGCAACAAAAGTATTGGAAAAACGGAGTCCTAGGGGGACATACCACGCCTTCGAAGCTCCCACTTTTCATTATGCACCTTTTATCGGTCTTCAAGCTTCTTCCCCTCCTCCCCCTCAAATTTTCCTCCTGAAAGACGGAGAACTCGAAGGAACCATTTTCAAAGTTACTTCCTTAAAAGAAGCTGAAATTCTAGACAGTACCCCCCAATCCATCCCCTATAGACTGGTAGATCACCCCAAAGTTCTTATTCTGGATGAAACAGGTGGTGTGAATCTAATCCTTGCTAGTCGGTTCAATGCAGCTTCCATAACAATCGTCGTTAGTGACCCTACGATGGCGGAGATCCTGCAGGAGCAGGTACAACAAAATAGTGGATTCACTCTGGGGGATGAATTCATAGAAATCGTGTCGGAAGAACCGAGATTGTTCCTGGAACAGGCGAAGATGCAGGACAAGAGGTTCGATCTTGTCCATATTGCCTCTACTGAAAGCTTACCAACGGCCTCTTCTGGGCTTCTAGCTCCTAGAGAAAATTACCTTCTTACGGTAGAGGGAATACGGGAAACCCTCTCTATCCTTACCGAGGATGGAATCCTTTCGGTCAGTCGCGGATTACAGTCCCCTCCACGAGACGCTTTTCGTCTCCTTACCCTTACAAAAGAGGCTCTCCAACAACGCGGTGTGAAGGATCCTGAAAACTATGTGCTTCTGGCCAGAAATTATCTAGCATTTCTCCTAATGATTGGTCTGGTACCTATTACTGCTCAACGGAAACAACGCTTCCTAGATCTATTACCTGGTCTCGGGATGGATCCGGAATACTACCCTGGTATTCAGATAGAGGAGCATCTTCCCTATCGGAACAAAGTATCGAGTCCTTCAGGCCAACCCTATTCGTACTACCACTGGGGAGCAAAGACTATCCTAGAAAAAGATCCAAAAGCGTTGATCGATCAATGGGTATACGATATATCTCCTGTAACGGATCAACGGCCCTATTTCCATAATTTTTTCTCTTGGAAAGGGCTTGGTCAAATTCTTTCCCAATTAGGAAGGGAGGGGATACGAAAAGCCGAATTGGGGTATCTAATCGTTGTCATTACAGGAATTTGTATTGGGATCATCGCCTTACCCCTTCTTATGTTTACGGTTTATTTCGGTGGGGCTCGAAGCACTCCAACCGGAGGGAGGCTCTATGCGGTAGTTTATTTTCTCAGCATAGGATTCGCCTTCTTATTCCTGGAAATCAGTTGGCTTGCTTTCTTCAGACGAATCGTGGGTGACCCTTTCTTGACAGTGGTGATCGTTTTTACCGGTTTGTTATTTTCGGCTGGTATGGGAAGTTTGAGGATTGGAAAGGTAGGAAGCCGTCTAGAGATTGTAATCCTTAAAGCTGCTTTCAGGATTCTATTGATCCTGCTCCTGTATGAAACGGTTGTTCCTTATCTCATGTTTCCCATTGCCCAAACACCCGCTCCCGTTAGGTATGGGATTGCATTGGCCATGGTTTCCCTTCCCGGATACTGGATGGGAGTCTTTTTCCCCATCGGATTGCGAATGGTACAGCGACATGGGCAATCCTTCGTTCCTCTGGCCTGGGCATCCAATGGATTTGCCTCAGTAATCGCTTCTCCTTTAGCCCAACTCCTTTCCATGAGTTTTGGTTTTCCTTTACTATTCATCCTTGCAGGGATTTTCTACCTGTTTGCTGCTTTGTACACCTTTTTTTACCAAGTAATCAAAGGGATTCTTGTAGAAAAACGATCCCCTTGACATGAGAGGCTTTTTTCAAGTAATATCAGAAAACCCCTAACGCATGAAATAAGAGTGGGAGGCTGTCATTGGGGATTCTTCTCCTTTTTTGTTCCTGGGCTCTCCTGGGAAGCGGAAGTCTATTCTTATGGTTTCTACGAAACAAGAATGTAACCCATCTAATCGGAACAGTGACCGTTTTACTGTCTTCTCTTTTCACACTGGGGGGAGCCTTATGGGTCTTGATAGGAGGTAAACCAGAAGAGTTCTATCTACCATGGAATGTCCCCTTTGGGGCCATCTACCTCCATATAGACCTTCTCTCTGCGATGTTCCTATTGGTATTGAGTGTCGTCGGTGGGCTGTGCGCCCTCTATAGTTATGGTTACTTCTCTTCAGAACAGAACCATAGGGCCTTGGAGAGATATTGGCTCTTCTATTTTGGCCTATTCGGAGGAATCTCTCTAGTATTCACTGCCTACAATGGTATGCTCTTCCTTCTAGCGTGGGAAGGCATGTCCATTGCATCCTTTTTCCTTGTTTTCCATGAGTATAATAAAGAAGAAGTCCGAAAAGCGGGATGGGTATACTTGATTGCCACGCATGGAGGAACTGCTTTCCTTTTACTCCTCTTCGGCATCCTCGGGTCGGATCTCGAAGTCTGTGACTTCAACGCGTTTCAATACCCAGCAACAGTCGCAACACCCATCTTCATTCTAGCCTGTATAGGATTTGGCACAAAAGCGGGTTTTATGCCTCTCCATGTTTGGCTTCCAGAAGCCCACCCTGCAGCTCCATCGCCGGTTTCCGCCCTGATGAGTGGGGTAATGATAAAGACCGGCATCTATGGATTGATTCGTGTGATCTCTTGGTCGGAAGGAGGAATCCCCCTATCATGGGGAATTCTTTGTATCGGTTTAGGTTCTGTAACGGGGGTTCTGGGAATCCTTCATGCGCTAGGGAAAAAGGACTTGAAAGAGATCCTGGCCTATTCCAGCATCGAAAATATAGGGATCATTGGAATGGGTCTGGGAATTGGGCTGTATGGTATGAGTAGGTCCTTGGGGATCGTGGCCCTTCTAGGGTTCACTTCGGCATTGTTCCATGTGATTAACCACGGTCTCCTCAAATCTTCCCTCTTTCTCAGTGCAGGTACTGTGCTTCACGCCACTCACACGCGAAATATCGAGGAGCTGGGTGGATTGTGGAAGAAACTCCCTAAAACGGGAGCTCTCTTCGGCCTTTCGTCATTTGGCATTTCAGGATTGCCTCCCCTGAATGGATTTGTGGGGGAATTCACCCTATTTCTCGCCGTCCTATCCCTTTCATTACAAGGTAGAACCATCCTAGATATTCTCATGTCATTTGTCGTCCTGATTGCTTTGGGATTCATAGGCGCAGGTAGTGTGGCCTGTTTCACCCGGTTATTCGGGGTTGTCTTCCTCGGCGAACCCCGAAAAGAAATAAAGGTTCGTGTGGTAGAAGGGGGGACATGGATTATTCCTCTGTACATCTTAGGAGGACTCAACCTAGTTCTGGGAATGGGCAGCATTGGGATAGCCCCTCTTGTGTTTGGAGCAGTAGTGTCCACTTTACCAGGCATTGATTATCATACTGCCTTAGATACTGTAAGGATCCTACGACAAACCCTCTTTCCATTAGGAGTTCTGGGGCTAATTTTCTTGAGTCTTGCCTTCCTTCTTTCTAGGATTTGGAATTGGATCCTAAAACGTCGTTCAATAGGAACCTCCCCCACTTGGGATTGTGGATATATCCTACCCTCTTCACGAATGCAGTATACCGCTTCCTCCTTTTCTCAACCCATACTCCGTCTTTTTCGAAGATTGTTACATCCCACAGAGTTCTTCTCTTGGGAAGGGAACATATTCCCTAGAACTGCATCCTATGCCTATACCATGTATGATGTTATCGTACGAATCGTGTACGAGCCCCTTTTCCGAACCATCACGAAAATTGCTACCCGAATCCATGGTCTACAGGAAGGGAGAAACCAGGTGTACATTCTCTATATTGCTCTTACCCTCATCATCCTCCTAGTGATGTTCCTGGGAGGAATTCCATGAGCCTTCTTCTCGCCCTTGTCCTATCCCCTTTTCTTCTGGGAATCATCGTAAAAACCAAAGCCTTTTTTGCAGGCCGCAAGGGACAACCCCTCCTGCAATTCTATTATGACATGGTAAAACTACTCCAGAAAGGAGTGGTATACAGCTCTTCCACTACCATCGTGTTTCGCCTGTCCCCGTGGATCGCCTTGGCCACGACAGGAACAGCCCTCTGCATTCTTCCCCTTCCCGGGTACTCTGGATGGATCTCCTTTCCAGGAGACTTTTTCGTCCTCTTTGCTCTTTTAGCAGTTCTGCGATTCAGTCTAGTGAGTTCTGCACTGGACACCGGGTCTTCCTTTGAAGGAATGGGGGCTAGCCGGGAAGTGTTTTTCTCCTTTTTAGCAGAGCCTGCACTGCTATTGAGCTTCCTTGTCCTCTCATTCAGTCTCGAAGGATACTCCCTTAAAGAACTTCTCTCCGACCCCTTTTCTATCAGAGCGGAAAAAACGGTTGTGCTTTACTTCATCTCAGTATCCTTATTCATCGTTCTATTGGCAGAAAACGCTCGAATCCCCTTCGATGATCCCAATACCCATTTGGAACTCACCATGATTCACGAAGTGATGGTGTTAGATCATAGTGGACCCGACCTTGCCGGAATTCTCTATTCTTCCGCCTTGAAACTCTGGATCCTGGGTTCTCTCTGGGTAGGGATCAGTATACCTTGGCGATGGGGGAACTATTTTCTGGATTTGTTCGTTTTTCTTGGTTCCATGGGATTACTGGCAGTCATTATAGGAATTATAGAATCCATCTTGGCTAGGGTTCGGATGATTCGGGTTTCCCATGCGTTGTCCCTAGCCACAGTGTTATCCGGGTTGGCCCTTCTGTGGACAATTGGATGAAGGAAATAGGAAGACAAAAATGGAACATACCCTACTGAATCTTGTAATAGTGATTATCCTCCTTTCCAATATTCGTTTACTAAACACCAGCCGAATTCCGGTCATGATCGTTTCGGTAGCTATACAGGGTTGGGTGATTGGAATTCTTCCCCTGTTGCTGCATTGGGAACGTTTCCAATTCACACTACTCCTAATTACCCTGATCACCGTTACGATAAAAGGGGTCTTTCTACCCCGTCTTTTAAACCGTTCCATGCAACAGGCGGGAGTAATCCGAGAAGTAGAACCCTTCGTAGGCCCCACACTTTCTCTCCTGATCGGATTGTTCCTCCTTTCCCTAAGCTTCTGGATCACTTCGTCCCTACGATCTTCCCTTCCTGAAGGATTATTTTTCATCCCCGTTTTGGCTCTATTTACGGTGTTCAACGGCCTGTTCCTCATCGTAAGCCGCAAAAAGGCCATTACGCAGGTGATTGGATACTTGACGATGGAAAATGGAGTATATGCTTTTGGAGCATCTCTAGCGATAGACCATCCTTTCCTGGTAGAACTGGGGGTTCTACTGGATGTGTGGGTAGGGGTATTTATCATGGGAATCGCCATCTACCATATCAATCGAGAGTTCGACCATATCGATACGGATAAACTGTCCACGTTAAAACATTGAGAGGCGCTGGAATGGCTTGGATTCTTGTTATCGTACCTTTCCTATTCGGTTTGTTTTCTTTCATCCTTCGAAATCGACGAATCGTACTGATACTCTTTTTACTCGGCGGGATCCTTCATTTCGTTTTAACCATTTGGATTTGGATTAGTCCAACGGAAGGAAATTCCCTCGTGTTTCTGGATCCCCTGGGAGTGCTGATCCTAACAGTGACAAGTTTCCTCTTCCTTATGGTGACTTTCTACTCCATCGGATACCTGAAACACCACATGGAACGAAGTTCCCTTACCATCGGATGCATGTTCTTTTTCCTAGCCGCCATGAGCCTGGTCGGTGTCAGTGCCGATATGGGTCTTCTATGGGTGGCTGTGGAAGCGACTACCCTTGCGAGTGCCCCCCTTATCTATTTCCACAAGGACCATCGGAGTCTTGAAGCCACATGGAAGTACCTATTGATCTGTTCGGTTGGAATCGCTCTGGCATTAATGGGGAATATCTTTCTTTCCTATGCAGGAGGGGATTCCATCGCGGGTCTCTATATTCCCGATCTCATGAGCAACGCGAATCGTTTCGATCCACGATGGTTAAAGGTTGCCTTCATTCTTCTGCTGGTAGGATACGGGACAAAGATGGGATTGGCCCCTATGCATTTCTGGCTCCCCGACGCTCATAGTGAAGCTCCTTCCATGGTCTCTGCCCTTCTGTCCGGATCTCTATTGAATTGCGCGTTTCTGGGAATCCTACGAGCCTATGGAATACTCCGACTTTCGGGGTTGGAAGAATGGGGAGGAAACATTCTCGTTCTTTTTGGAGTTGTTTCTTTAGTACTAGCTGCCCTATTTTTAATTCGTCAAACGGATTTCAAACGCATGTTTGCCTATTCGAGCGTGGAACATATGGGGATTCTCGCTTTGGGTATCGGTGTAGGAGGTCTTGCTGGAACAGGGGCATTGCTCCATCTGATAAACCACTCGTTAATTAAGGCGTTCCTCTTCCTCGTTGCAGGAAATATACTAGCCTTCTATCAAACAAAAAAAATCGATTCAGTAGGAGGCATGATATACAAAGCCCCAAAAACTGCCTTTCTTTGGGTGGTAGGATTCTTCGCTATTGCAGGTTCCCCGCCTTTCGGACTTTTCGTGAGTGAGTGGATCATCTTAAAAGGTTTGATCAACAGTGAACGGTGGATGTTGATCATCGTCTATTTAATCGCCCTATTCATCGTGTTCGCGTCCCTAGCTAGGTACATAATCCCCATGACCTTCTCGAGGAGTGCTCCAAACATAGAAAAACCAGAGAGATGGTTCTTCAATAAGGAACCTCTCTGGATGTGGGTACCTCCCCTACTGTTGGCGAGCATCCCCTTGATCATGGGTCTATACGTACCCCCAATTCTTCTCAATTTCCTCTCAGCGGTATTCTCGGTATGGGGAGGCGTCTGATGCGGAATGGAGAATCTATCGCATTGAAGGCAATTCCCAATTTAGAGTTTCCCCACTTTAAAACTGTTCTGAAAGATGCGGTAAGTACGGGAAACAGGATTTTAGGCCTCTGGGCAGTTCCTTTCGATAACGAGTATTCGATGTTTGGAGCGATCCTGTATCCTTCTACCCAAAGAGTAGAAATCCTGTGCAGTACTGTAGAAAAAACCTATCCCTCCCTCACGCTGGATCTACCCTCTCTCCACTGGTTCGAACGGGATCTATCGGAACGTCTCGGTATGATACCCCAGGGGCATCCCTGGTTGAAACCAGTTCGGTTCTACCAAGGTGAAGCCGGAAAAGTGGATTTTTTCAGGGTAAATGGGGAAGAAGTCCATGAGGTGGCTGTAGGACCTGTACACGCAGGGGTGATCGAACCGGGTCATTTCAGGTTCCAGTGTCATGGGGAAAAAGTGTACCATTTAGAAATCGCCCTGGGATATCAGCATCGGGGGGTGGAACGGGCTCTTACCGGAGGACCAAACGAACGGAGCATCCACTATGCGGAAACCCTTGCGGGGGATACGACCATTGGACATGCAACAGCCTACTCTTTGTTGGTCGAAAGCCTTTCCGGTCGTAAGCCCTCTCTTCAGGCCGAATGGATCCGAGCCATTTCCCTGGAACTGGAACGACTGGCCAATCACATAGGAGATATCGGTGCTCTTTCGGGGGATATTGGATTTCTACCTACTCAGAGCTACTGTGGTCGGATTCGAGGAGATGTGTTGAACGTCACAGCCCTGATCTGTGGAAACCGGTTCGGGAGGAATCTGGTTCGACCGGGTGGCGTCCGGTACAACCTCGAAAGGGAACGACTGGATACTCTTCGGCACAGATTACGAGAGATCGAAAACGACACTGTTTCTGCCGTCGAACTCTTCTTCGAAACCCCCACGGTTCGAGCAAGACTGGAAGGAACAGGGATCGTGCCTACCCATATAGCGATAGAGCTAGGACTGGTAGGAGTCGCTGCCCGTGCCTCAGGAATACCCATCGATGCCCGGAAGGATCTTCCTTGGGGGTATTTCTTAAATCAATGTCCTCCTGTTGGGATATATCCCACGGGAGACTGTTATGGGCGAGCCTATGTCCGTTGGCTCGAGATCCAAGAATCCTTCCAATTTCTCCATCGAATTACGGAGACGATTCCCGAAGAAATCTCTGATAAAGAACCCCCACCCCATTTTAATGATGGAATCAGAACAGAGTCATTCTTATCTCCCGAGTCACTAGGCATTGGCGTTACCGAAGGGTGGAGAGGGGAAATCTTTCATGTGGCAGCTACGGATAGCGAGGGAAAATTCGCCTGGTACCGAGTCTTTGATCCTTCTTTCCACAATTGGTTTGGATTGGCCTACGCTATGAGAGGAGGAGAAATCTCGGATTTCCCCCTATGTAATAAGAGTTTCAATCTTTCTTACTGCGGGCACGACCTATAAGAGAAAGGAGGAATCCCGGATGATTACCACACCCCTTCTATCTATCCTAAAAGCGAGAGCAAAGCAAAAGTACAGGACCCTTCAGTATCCCAAAGGGAATCCTCCTCCTCTTTCGGATCGATTTTTAGGAAAACCCCTGATCGCTTCTACGCCTTGTCCGATGGACTGTTTGCTCTGTGTATCCTCCTGCCCGATAGGCGCAATACAAAAAAAAGAGTTTTTACATCTCGATATGGGGAGGTGTCTTTTTTGCGGGGCTTGCGTAGAAGCTTGTCCAAACGGCACGATTCGTTTTAGTAAGGACTTTCAATTAGCCACGAGAGACAGGGAAAGTCTCGTGATCCGACAGAGGGAAGGAAGCGAAACCCTAGATAAAAGCATCGTCGGTTCCACACTCTGGACAAACATTTCAAGGAAGTTTCGTCGATCCTTCAGGTTACGACAAGTATCTGCCGGAGGATGCAACGCTTGTGAAGCGGATTGCAATGTTCTTAGTACCATTGCTTGGGATATGGGAAGGTTCGGGATTCAGTTCGTGGCTTCCCCTAGACACGCGGACGGAATCCTGGTAACAGGCCCTGTTACGGAAAACATGAAAGTTGCCCTTGAAAAAACTTACCAGGCAGTTCCTTCTCCGAAAGTTGTGATCGCAGTTGGCAGTTGTGCCATTTCTGGGGGACCTTATAAAGATCATCCTGAACAGAAGAACGGAGTAAGCTCTCTAATACCCGTAGACCTCTTTATCCCAGGTTGTCCTCCCCATCCATTAACGATCTTGGAAGGGCTCCTGCGCTTTCTGGATCGAATCTAACAAGGGAGGAGTATGAAACCATCCCCCCTGCGACTTTTTCTTGCAGGAAAAGAGATTGTCTTCAAAGTGCCCTTTCTACCTTCTTATAGAGATCTCCTGGAAAAACAACTCCTTATACTATTAAACTCAGTGGGATTCGAGCAGTATAAGGGAGAATTATTCTTCTGTATTCATGAACTAGTGTCCAATGGATTCAAAGCAAATTTGAAGCGTGAGTTCTTCAAAAGGAGAAGGTTAAATATTGACAATATGGAAGATTATAGACAGGGAATGGAGGAGTTCCGATCTCTTTTAAAATCCTTTCCCACATTCGACAACAAATCTGAGTACGGTAAAGTAGATTCTTCCTTCTGGGTAAAAGTGAGAATCCAGAAACAACCTGAGGGTCTTAGGGTTGGTGTAGAAAATAACTCCACCCTGCATTACTACGAACGCCTTCGCATTCTAGATAAAGAGTCTCGCAGTGGTCATATCCAAACTCTAACCGAACTTTTACTAGATTCGCATGATGCAGAGGAAGGAGCAGGACTAGGTCTACTATTTCTTTTTTTTATTTTGAAACACCGTTTGAAAGGTAGTACCTTCGCCCTCATTACAGAACCTGGAATCACTCGCATGGAGTTATGGGTTCCCGCTATCCTCTCGAGCAAGAAAGAACTCTTCCCGTAAATACTTTCTTTTCATCGTGGGGTTCTGGCTAAAAGAATGAGAGTCTCTGCTTTTGAGTCGTAAGGGGCCTTTTGGAGATTCCCAAATACGGTTACCTCGGAAAATCCGGCTTTTTGAAGGAGACCTTTCCCTTCCCGAGCGGAGTACAATCGCTGGGAAAATGTATAGTCGCATCGGCTATCTTCGGTGATTAGGATCCAGCGATTTTTAAGAAGAGTCCAATCCTTCTCGATCTCGTAATGGGCCAACACGTACATCCCGTCTTCTTCATACCATTCTGATTCTTTAAAATCTCTGGCAGCAATTTCCTTCCCTTTGGTTTCGATTAGTAAAACGCCTCCGGGAATAAGGCAATCCTTCATCCGTTTTAGGAAACGCAAGTCTTCCTCTTCCGATTCGAAGTATCCGAAAGACGTATACAGATTGAGAATTACCTCGTAAGGATGGGGGGGATAAAATTCTCGTATGTCTTGTACGACGAACGTAACCGAAAGTCCCTCGGAAGTTGCCGATTCTTCCGCTGCTCGAATGAAATCCTCTGTAAGATCAACTCCGGTAACGGAAA
>OGCI01001223.1_pt1 | contig 22684 bp, 22 predicted proteins | sample 1570021 | NCBI WGS metagenome assembly OGCI01 (sample SAMN06264664, study PRJEB24512) | hot springs metagenome | isolation source: Hot spring water | place: South Africa: Tshipise | collected 2015-06-21 | reverse complement strand
GCCCATTAAGACCCTTAAAAACACGGTTTTTTCTCATTTCAAGTGTAAATTTTTCTCAAATCATGCGTTTCGTTACACCATGCATCGTACAGTTCCACTGCAAAAGCTCCTACCCTCTTCACGTGGGAGGCGGTTTCATAGGGATCCCGGAGTTCCACCACTTCTACCAGGCGAAGGACCATCTCGCGGGAAAGTTTAGCCTTTTCGATGGCATTGGCGGCGCTCTGTGCGAATTGAGCGATGTAGAGTCTATCCTGCATGGAAAAGGGGACTACCTTACCCGAGGGATCCTTTGCGTTGATTAGTTGGAGCACCCCTAAAAGAGCGTTGTCTCGGGTCAGCAAGGGAACCACGAGGATCGACTGGGTACGGTAGGAGAACTTCTTGTCGAAAGCAGGATTAAAACTGAAGGACACGTTGCTTTTAATATCGTACACATCATCGATCAGGAGGGATTCTCCAGACAGGGCCGCGTATCCCGCTATGGAAGACCGGTCGATAGGAATGCTGAGATTGCTACCCAGATACTTTTCTTTGCTTCCATCGGGGAATAGGGTATCGTTCTGGACATAGCTAAAGTACAGTCTATCTCCCACGGCAAGGTAGATGGTACCCGCGTCTGCGTTCACGAACCTTCGTGCCTCGTAGAGGATCGTTTCCAGGAGGGAATCGAAATCACGGATGTGGTAGATTTTTTCGATGGTGTTGAGGAGGGAATCTATATCACGTTTTCGTGGCGGGTACCGGTATGAACTAGCTTTTGCCAGAAAAGACATGGTAAGGATAAGTATAGTGTATTTTTAGAAAAAATGTAGAGGTAAAACTATTTATCGGTGTGTAACCAGAGTTCCTGTTTGAATCGGTTTCCCCGTGCGTGCGGATTCCGTTATAGCTAGAGCAACCTCCATCGATAGAAGGCCTTCCATTAGGTCGGGTTGGATGGATTTCCCTTCGGCAAGGGAGCGGCTAAACTCGTGGACTTCTTCCTTGAAAGGGTGATGGGAAACTGAACCAGAATCCGGTGTGGAGCAGGGAAGTTCGACCCACCGATCCTGAGAGGGGAACAGTACCGAGGAGTACAGTTTGTTTCCTCGAATGGATCCCTCACTTCCAAGAAGATCTATGTTGAACTGGTAGGGGAAGGAAACCCCATCGAGGGATGCGGATACTTTGCCTACTGTACCGTCCTGAAACCGAAGGGTTGCCACGAGAGTGGTGGGGTAGTCGAAATCCTCCCGTTGCCGGTAGGAATAGGCGAACACTTCCGCTACCTCACCTTTGAGATACCGAGCGAGATCTACCGCGTGACAGCCGCCGGTGATCATCGATCCACCCGCGTACTCTCCTTTCCGGATCCAGGGATAACTGGAAAAAGTGGGCTTGATCCCATGCCAGTAGTCCATCTCGGTGTAATAGATGTCTCCAATGGCCCTTCGGTCCAGTAGGGAACGTAGGATACGCACCAGGGGATGCCACCGGAGGACGAAACTCACTACCGTGTGCACTCGTCTCTGGGTAGACACCCTCTGGTAGGTGTTCCAGAGGCTTCCCAACTCCTCGTACGAGATTACGGGGGGTTTCTCTAGTATCAGGTGTTTCCCCGCCTCCAAGGCAAGGATTGCTTCCCGGGCATGGAGATAGTTGGGCATGCAGAGGATTACCACCTCTACCTCGGGATCCTGGAGAAGGGCCTCGTAGGAGGGGTACACTTTTAAGGGTTTTATAGAAGTTACGGACTCGGAGCCGAATCTGCTCGCCGAGGGAGGGTATCCATACTGTTTCGCTAGCCGCTCCGCGCTTTCCACGGTGCGGCTAGAAACTCCTACCAAGGTGAAGTAGGGATCCTCGGCGATAGCGGAAGCGTACTGGTAGGCTACCTGACCGGCCCCTCGAATGGCTACTCCCCATGACCGGCCGGTGTGAGGTTCTTTTTCCCGTTCGCCCATATCGCGCCTCCTTAACTATCACGTAAGTTCGAGGCACCGGTAGACTTCCAGTGAATAGACGCCGAATTCCGCCGAACTGCGAACTTCCATCGTGCGTGGGCGGGGTAGTTCGATGTCCAACGCTTTGATCATCCGGGAAGGTCGTGCGGAGAGGATGATCACTCGATCGGAAAGAAAGATCGCTTCCTGGATTCCATGGGTGACGAAAAGGATCGTTTTCTGGGATTCGCTCCAGATCCGAAGGAGTTCGAGGTTCATCCGTTCCCGGGTAAGGGCGTCGAGGGCTCCGAATGGCTCGTCCATCAGGATCAATTTTGGATCGTGGATCAGGGCTCGGGCAATGGAAACCCGTTGCTGCATACCCCCGGATAATTCGTTGGGGTAGTTGTTTTCGAATCCAGAGAGCCCTACTAGTTCCAGTAGGGCTCTGGCTTTCTCAATATAATTTCGTTTGTCCAACTTCAAGATTTCGATGGGGAGGAGGACATTGTCGATCACTTTTCGCCAGGGCAGAAGGAGGGGTTTCTGGAACACGAATCCTACTTCCCGCGAAGGATCGAACTGCTTTTTGTCCACGAAGATCTCGCCGGATGTTTTGGGCAGGAGTCCCGCGATGATCTTGAGTAAGGTAGTCTTTCCGCAACCAGAGGGTCCGACGATACTCACGAACTCCTGCGGATAGATGTCGAAGGTGACGCTCCCTAGGGCTTCCAGTTCTCCCTCCCGGGTCTTGTACACCTTTTTTAGTTCGCGGATTGAAAGCAGGGGAGTGTTGCCGTGCACAGGAGTCCTCCTTTCTAATGATAGAATTGCTCGTTTTCCGTCCCTCTCACCCTACCAATTGTACTTAAAGGGAGGCGAGGGCAGGAAAGACGCGTCGTACACGTCCTCCGGCGGGAAGTTCATCTGCACGTTCATGTACCTAGCCACCAGTTCCACCGTTTCCCGCATTCGGGCGGGATCGATGTACCCAATTCCATTGTTCTTATATCGATCTGTTTTAAAGAAGTCCATAACGACCTTCAGGTTGGCCAGGTAATCCTCCTTGTTGATAGGATGGTACTTTCCCAGAATGTCGATGGCCTCGGCAGGATTCTTCAGGGTATAGTCCCAGGCCCGGTAGGTTGCCTTTAGGAACTTTCGCAGCATCTCTGGCCGGGTTTTGATGGTATCATCGTGGGTAATGTAGGAGTGAGCGTAGGCATTGAACCCATAGTCAGACCATACGAAGTATCCCAGTTGATCCGGAGGTATCGCTTTTTCCATAAAGGGCTTCCCCGTGTAGAGTTCGAACACCACGTCCGCGTTCTTGGAGGCTAGGGCGGATACCTTGGCGGCGGGTTCGATGTTCACGAACTTCACGCTTGAGGGATCCACGCCAATCTGTTTGGCAAATGCGGGCCACATGACCTTATGCCCATCGGTGGCGGGAACGGCCACGGTCTTTCCCACGATGTCCTGCGGTTTGGTTATTCCAGAGCTCTTCCAGAAATACATGCAGTTGGGGTGTTTGTCGAAGATGATTCCAATAATTTTCACCTTCGCCCCTTTGGCCCGGTTGGTGATGGGAACTGGGGCGTCGGAGATCCCGATATCCGCTTTCTTGGTATCGATCACCTGCACGGTATACCCCGAACCTTGGCCAAGGATCACGTTCACGTCGAGGCCCTCTTCCTTGTACCACCCTTTCTCCAGCGCTACGTAGTAGGGCGCATGGTCTCCCGTGATTTTCCAGTTCAGCTGGAAATCCACCTTTTCCAGAGCTTTCGGAGCTTCTTTTGTTGGAGCTTTTGGCGAAGCTTCCTTTGCCCCACCTCCAAAGAGTAGGGCAAATCCTAAGAAAAGTAGTATCATTGTGCAGATCGTTTTTTGTGTGTTCTTACGCATAGGTTCCCTCCATTTTCGAAAATTTATGGTTCAGCCTCAAAGGCTGTCCATGGCATAAGGATACGTTCCAGTAAGGACACGAGGGTAAAGAGCAAAGCTCCCGCCAGGGAAATGAGGATCAGGGAAGAGAAGATCGGGGGGGTATTCATCGAGTACTGGGCGTTGATGATGATGTAGCCCAGTCCCCGGTCGGAAGCGATGAACTCTCCCACAATGGCTCCCACGATACTCATGGTAGAGCAGATCTTCAAACCAGAGAAGATGTAGGGCAGGGCATTGGGAATGCGAATTTTCAGGAACACCTGTAGTTTGGAAGCGTGTAGGTACCTCACCAGGTCGAGTAAATCCTCGTCCACCGCCTCCAATCCGGTAATTGTATTGATCACCACGGGGAAAAACCCCACTAGGAAAGCGATCACCATGTTGGTGAACACCCCATACCCCATCCAGAGAAGGATGATGGGAGCAATGGCAATGATAGGAAGACTGTTGATAAATACAAAGGCGGGGAGGATGATTTCCTTCAACCGTTTCGACCAAGCTAACGCGATGGCGATGAGGATCCCAACAGTTGAAGTAGCCACAAAGCTGAGGCTAATGGCGAGCACAGTGGAAGAGATATGGTAACTCCAGCGATAGTTCGCCTCCGCTCTGGGGAACAAAAGATGGGACAGGGCAGTGGAAGGGGCAGGCAGGATGAACGGGGGTATCCGGAAGACCCACACGGCCGCTTCCCACAGAAGGAAGAATCCCAGCACCACAAAGATTGAGTTCAGGTTTTTCTGTATGCTTCGCGTTACCCATCGAATGAGAGCATTGAGTCGGGAAGGGGGGGTAAGGCTATCTGTGGATTTCAGTACATGGTTCATCCTTTTCCTCCGCCCGTGGTCTGGGGCATCCAGTAGAGAACCCTAGCTTCCAATAGTGATAAGGCTCCGAAAAAGAGGATTCCCAGAAGAGAAATGAGGAGCAAGCAGGCAAACATGGTAGGGGTGTCGATAAAAGCCTGCGCGTCCTTCAACAGGTACCCCAGCCCTTTGTCCGAGGCGATGAACTCGCCCACGATGGATCCCACCACGCACATGGTTGCGCTGATCTTGAAGCCCGAAAAAATATAGGGAAGGGCGTTGGGGATCTTTATTTTTACATAGATCTGCCCCTTAGTGGCTCCCAGGTATCGGACCAGGTTTAAAAGGTCTTCATCCACCTGTTCCAATCCTGTGGAGGTATTGATTACGATGGGAAAGAAGGCCACCAGTACGGCGATCAGGGTGTTGGGTAGGAGTCCATATCCGAACCACAGGAGGAACAGGGGGGCTAGCGCGATCTTTGGTAAAGAGTTAAAGAATACGATGATGGGGGTAATAAGGGTTTTAAGAGCACGGGACCAGCTGATCAGAAGGGCAACGAGGTTCCCTGAAATGGCGGTGATGAGGAAACTCAACAGGATCTCCATTAAAGTAGCTTGGATATGTAGGGGCCACTGGTACTTAGCCGCGAGGGTTGGCTGAAAAATATGGGACAGGGTTTTCAAGGGAGAGGGAATGATAAACTCTTTGATCCCCAGTACCATCACCGCGACTTGCCAGAAGAGAAGGAACAGGAAGAAGTAACCTACTCTACGGAGAAGCAGTTTCATGGCCGCGCCTCTTGGATCAGTTGGATTTCCCTTTCCTCCGGGGGTAAGGGTCGACCTATCTCCGCCACCCGATATCCGAACCCACTGCCACCCAGAGTGCTCAAATCCAGGCATCCATGGGTTCTACGGTATAGGCCCGGATGCACGACTGCTTCGAACTTGGATGCGTCGGGGTAAAACTGCATGGAGTTGGATTCCACGCCGAGGATAGTCCCCGCGTGGGAAGCTAACAGCACATGGGGGATCTGGGCCAGCATGGGATTAGTTAGATCCTGTACCATGAGGGTCATCCCATGGGCTTTTGCCCAGCAAAGACTCAACAGGGCGCCTGTCTGGGTCTTGCAGGTTTTCAACGCTACTCCTGTCCAGCCCAGTACTCGCCCCATCCGAAGGTATCTCCAGTCATGAGCGCTTTCGTCCATGAAAAGGGGTTTGCGGGCGCTTACGGAATGAACATCCAGAGGATGGGCTTCCAAATCATAGGGGAAAGGCTGTTCGATATAGAGGATAGAGGCGTAGATCCGTGGATACTCGTATAGGAGTCGGTCCAGGATCTCGGTCACATAGGAAGGATCCTGTACGGTGCAGTTAAAGTCAGCGGTAAGCCAATCCACGTTCTGGGCGAGGGCGATGCGACCCACAGTGACGATTCGCCGGTAATCCCATTGGGGATCTACCCCCGTGAGTTTGATTTTCAAGGCAGTTAATCCGTCGGTGCGGATCCAGTCGGACAGTAGGAGAGGGTATCCATCCTGAGGTTCACTGCCCGTCAGGTCCCGCTCGTCTAGGGGGTCTTTTCCCCCCACAAGGTGCCAGGCCTTCAGTACTCTTTCCGGAGGGGTCCGGAAGTAGTCTGCTGGATATTTGCCCCTGAAATGCCTGAATTCGTTCTGTGCGTCTTCCCCCGGATTATAGAACGAGGCAAGGTCTTGGTTCATGTACTCTTTCGTGTACGTGCTGTAGGTGGGAACCTGGTGGACAGTACCGTACGCATCGTGCAACGCTAGATCGAAGGGACTGGAACATACCAGGGCGGCTAACCAGGGAAGGGGCCCTAACGGATCGCTGGTACCGGATTTCTTTTTCGGTTTCTCTCCCCGCGCAGGGCCTTCGGCATTATACACGCGATGGATGGCTGGGAGTATCTCCTCCAGAAACACGTGCCCCAGCTCCATCGGATGTCCCCATTGTTCGAACCTCCGGAAAGCGGCCAGAAGGATTTGAGTGAATTCCTTCAATTTCGCCTCCCGAGCCTGATAGGGTGCCTCCGAAGGCCACACCCAAGCTACGCTCAACGGAGTTTCCCCCCATCCTTCCGCGGTTTTTCCGTTCCGTGTTTCCACAACCATTCGTACCCGGGCGCAGGTAACCTCATAGGTGGTTTCTGGCCCGAATTTCAGGGGTACTCGGGTCTTGATGGGTAAGAAGTAGAGGGATACCTCCCGTATCCGGACATCTTTCGTGTTGCCCATGATTCCCATAGAGTCAGGATACCACAGAAACCCCATTTGTCAAGTAATTGCACAAAATAAAGTTGCGAAAGATCTGGGAACGTGGTATCGTACAAGTATGACTAAGTGGGTAAAGACGGACGATCTGGAACGGGTGAACACGCGGAATGTCCTAAGGACGATCGAGCTGGAAAACGGTCTTTCCCGAGCGCAGGTAGCTAGAAGATTGGGATTGAGTAGGACTACCATCTCCACCATCGTATCGAAACTCATATCAGTGGGATTCGTAACGGAACAACAATCGAAAGCCAAAGGGAGAGGTCGACCGGGTATCCATCTAAGTCTCACGACGAAACGATGGTATGCCATTGGCGCAGAGTTCCATTCCAAGAAATGGGTAGCGGTGGTAACGGACTTAGAAGGTAGACTTCTCAAAATCTTGGAAACTCCCGTAAAAAAGGAGGATGCGGATTCTTTCCTTCTGGGATTAAAGGAAACCATACAAATGATTATGAAGGATCTGCCGGGGCCCATGCTGCCCGCTATTGGAGTGGGAACACCAGGGTTGGTGGATTGTGAGAAGGGAGTGATCCTACGGGCGGACGATTTTGGCTGGAGACAGGTGGAGGTAAAAAAGTACTTAGAGGAAGAGTTGGGGTTGAAGACTTTCGTTCTCAATCGGCATCGGGCTGGTGGCTTGGCAGAGTCCCGGTTTGGAGTAGGAAGGAAGGTCCACAATCTGGTGTACATCGGAATTGGCACAGGGATTAGTGCGGCGTTTATCTCGGATGGTATCCTAATTCACGGGGCAAACTATTCGGCCGGAGAGATCGGACACATGATCGTGGATCCGGGAGGAGACCGGTGCGGATGTGGAAAAAAAGGGTGCCTACAGGCAGTAGCTTCAGGATCCGCCCTTGTCCGAATGGCTCAGGAGGCCCTGCGGAGAGGAGAAGCTTCGTCTCTAAGGGAAATGATGGAGGGGGAAGGAGGCGAATTGTCTGGAGAGCTTATCTGCAGAGAGGCGGCCAAGGGAGACCCTCTTTCCCTTCGGTGTGTGGAACAAGCGGCAGGATTCTTGGGAATCGCGGTAGCGAACATCATCACTAGCTTCAATCCAGATATGGTAATCATCGGGGGGCCCGTGGGTCAGACGGGAGATCCCCTAGTTCGCCTCATTCGGGAAGAAGCGGCAAGATGGGCGATGGAACACCCTTTCTCCGCTACCCGTATTGTACAAGGAGTTCTAGGGGAAACCGTAGGCGCCTTGGGAGCGGCTTGTCTAGTACTGGATCGGAAACTGGAACTCGTCTGCACGGAAAAAGAGGGGAACCATCTATAGGGAGCCTCTCCAACAGGGAACCTCTACAAAGCGCGGCGGAATTCCTCGAAGAGAGGATCCTTTAAAATCAGTTGGCTGATCTCCACGACGATCTGCTCGATTTGTTTGCCTTCTGTTTGGTATCGTAGATCCGCGACAGATAGGTACTTGTGACCATGTTTTTCCCATAGAAGACGAAGGTCTTCTTCTTGAGATGTGGCGGTAGGGTTGACCCGAGGGCGATTGGCTTTTTCCACCCGACGAGCGAGTTCGGGGATGGAAGCTTCTAAAAGGATCACAGGGCCCGTTCCTTTTAGTATGTCCCGGTTCCACTCGTACCGCACAGTCCCACCCGCCATGCTGACGATGGCGGAACCAGAGCGGGCCATCCGCGCGAGATCTTTGCAGATGGAGTACTCGATTTCTCGATAGGGGACCCACCCCTGTTCGCGCACCAATTCGTGAAAGGAGCATCCCGCCCTACGGTCGATCTCCTGATCGATATCGTAGAAGGGCAGGGAGAATAGCTCGGCGATCCGTTTCCCAATGGTGGTTTTACCGGAGCCGATCAAGCCGCAGAAGTACAGATTCATCGGCTAAGTATACTCGCAAGACCCACGAATGGTGAAGTGCAAGCTAAAGCGAGTAGTCGAAGCCAACCATCTACCACCCGCTTACTCGAAGGAGTCTTAATTTCTACTTCTTGCTCTTTAGATAATCGTACGCAGCCTTGAAATCTTGTCCGATCTTTCTCGTTGTGTCCAACATCGGATTGAACGGACCACCGTTCATGTAGCTCTGCACGGGGCTCACTCCGCCTGTAGATCCTGTTCCAGAACCAGGAGTTCTTTGCGACGCCTGCGCAATGGCCAGACTATCCACGAAGGTCAATTGGTCCGGACGCAAAATCTTATCTTCGATCTCTTTCAGGAGAGTTTCCGCTTCTTTTGGTTCGAAACGGGTCGTTTTCAAGATCTTTTCCGCGATGACAAGGAGAGCCTTTACCTGAGAAGAGTTTAACGCGAGCTTTTTCTGTTCTTTATCCATCGTATGGATGTACCCAAATACTCTTCCCAGGTCGTACACCACCTCCAATTTTTCCCTAACTGCCTGGACAGCTGGATCCTGAGTAGTCTGAGCGAAGGTTGTCATTACAGCCAATAAGATCGACGCCAAGATCATAATCATTTTTTTCATACTGTGCTCCTTATCATTGAATATTTTTACTCATATCGTAAGGCTTGAATCGGGTCTAACCGCGAGGCGTGATAGGCCGGATATCCTCCAAAGAACAGCCCAATGAGGACTGAAAAGCCAAAGGATAGTATTACCGCCAGTAAATTCACTTCACTGGCTATCCCTCCGAACTTTGAGAAGGCCCAGGAAGTGCCGTATCCAATCCCAATCCCGATCAGGCCTCCCCCCACCGAAAGGATAATTGCCTCTGTCATGAATTGGGCGATGATGTCTCCGGTCTTCGCTCCCAAGGCCATCCGAATCCCAATTTCCCGGGTGCGCTCCGTGACGGAAACGAGCATGATGTTCATGATCCCAATTCCCCCCACGATCAGGCTGATGGCGGCGATCCCTCCGAGCAGAAGGGTAAACGTGCCCGCTACTCCCTGTAAGGTATTCAATAGGTCGAGTTGGTTGGCGATGTAAAAGTCAGCCGAATCCATGGTGGGCAAGCGATGGAGCCTCAACAGTTCCTTTTCTATCGCGGACTGGGCCTCTCGCATCACCTCGACGGAGGCGGCTTGAACGTTAACTAACGCGTATTTGTCCGCGCCCGAAACGTATCGTTTATAAGTGGTAATGGGAACAAACACGGAAGAATCGGTAGTGGAGTTTCCTTTACGTTCCAGGACTCCTATGACTCGGTAACTCAGTCCATTGAGACGAACTTTTTGTCCCAACGGATCGCCCGCGTTTTGAAATAGATCCTGATACACCTGCGCTCCTAACACGACCACAGTCTTTTTCCCGTCTAGATCAGCAGGGGTGAAAAAGGATCCTGTTACGGGGCGCACATTACGGATCAACGGATAGTCCACACCCGTTCCCACAATGGTGACGTTCACGTTCGTGGAGCCGAACTTGGCTTGACCGTTCGCGCTAGACTCAGGGGCTAGAGAGGTAATCAGATTGGGAATCAATCGACGGATTGCTTCGATGTCCGCGTCCGTGATCGTGGGAATGATATTGGTAGTGCTCCGTCGGATTAGCGCTCCCCCTCTGGGTTGCCCGGAGTAAACGATCAAGAGGTTTGAACCCAACGCTTGAAGACTTCCTTCGACTGATTTCTGCGCTCCTGCCCCTAGGGCGAGCATGGCAATCACGGCTCCGGTTCCGATCATCACCCCAAGAGCAGTCAAAAAAGAGCGCACTTTATTGGAAGCGATGCTGCGAACCGACATTCGGATGTTTTCTACTAAAGCGCCCGCTTTCATGCCGCCCACTCCTTCGAAGGCAAGTCTTTCAGGATCCTTCCGTCCTGTATCTGGATGACCCGCTCCGCTTGTCTGGCGATCCCCGGATCATGGGTGACTAGAATGATAGTGGAACCCTCCTTGTGCAGAGCGTGGAACAGCTCCATGATTTCGACTCCCGTTTTCGTATCCAAGGCTCCGGTAGGTTCGTCCGCTAATAGGATCGAGGGACTCGCCGCTAAGGCCCTGGCAATCGCCACCCGTTGCCGTTGTCCTCCTGAAAGCTCGGATGGGATGTGCTTTTCTCGTCCTTCCAATCCGACTCTTTCCAACATGGCAAGAGCGATTTTTTTTCGTTCCTTTAACGGAACTCCCTGGTAGATAAGGGGTAATTCCACGTTCTCCAACGCTGTCTCTCGAGGCAACAGGTTGAAACTCTGGAACACGAACCCGATGCGGCGGTTTCGAATCTCGGCGAGTTGGTTTGGCTTTAGATGGGAAACTTCCTCGCCGGCAAGGACGTAACTACCCAGCGTCGGGGAATCGAGACACCCTAAAATATTCATCAGGGTGGACTTCCCGGAACCGCTAGGGCCTACGATAGCGACGAACTCTCCTCCTTCGATGGTGAACGATACGTCATCCAGGGCTTTCACGATCGTGGGTCCCATCTGGTAGTGACGGGATAGATTCTTCACCGTGATCATTTGGATCCTCCCGCTCCGGGTATGGTAATGGGAAGTACGGATTTTTCTCCCGTGGACGGAGCTGAAGCGGTTGGTTGCGCGGGGCTACCCGCTGGCTTCGATCCCTGAACCACCACTTTGGCTCCCTCCTCGATTCCCTGAAGAATTATGGCATTCACCCCATCGTCCGCGCCCTTCTCTACCCGTTTTCGCACTACTTCATTGTTTTCCCACACGTCAACATAACTCCTCCCTCGAATCGTGGATATGGCTTTGGAAGGAACTACCAACCCTCTGTCGGATTTGATCAGAATCGAAAAATCGGCGCTCATGCCGGGTCGAAGTTTCCTTTCCGGGTTCGGAAAAATGGCGGATACCTGGAAAATCGAGATATTGTTCACTACCTCGGCAATGGGGCTGATGCTGTCCACTTTGGAACGGAGAGGTTCTTCGCCAATGGAATCCCCACTGACGGTAAAGGTTTGCCCAATGGTAATTTTCCCGATATCCGCTTCATCTACTTCCGCGACGAACCGGACCCGTGAAAGGTCACCGAATAGGGCAATTTGGGAGTTCGCCGTCACTAGATCTCCGGGGGAAACGAAGGTTTTCAGAACCGTTCCGTTAAAGGGCGCCCGAATCTTCGCGTCCTCCAGATCCTTACGGGCCTTCTCCAGGGAGAGCCGTACCTGTTTCACTTTCAGGTTCGCCGCCGCCAATGCCAGTTCCGCGTTCTTCAATGCCTCTTCCGCGGCTGAGTACTGATCGGGACTAAGAGCGCGGTTGTCGAGAAGGATCTTTTTATCTTTCAGATCCTTTGCCGCCCGTTCCGCTACGATAGTTGCCTTTTGAGCCTCCACTTCGGCTTGCTCCAACAGTACTTCGGTTTGAGCCACGTTGTTGCGAAGGATCGCGTCATCCAGAATCGCCACGGGGCTTCCTTTGGATAGGGAATCCCCGCTTCGGGCGATCCAGGTTAGGATCGAAGTACTGGAGGATCGAAGGGTAATTTGAAGGTAGGGTTCTACCGTGGCGGCCCCTTCCACCACCACTGACACGGTACCTTTTTTGGCTTCCACTGTGGTAGGTCCCGAGATTGTGGTAGCCACGCTAGGGTTTCCAGTCGATTTGTTTGTCAGAAACCACCAAGCTCCAGCCCCCGCCACCAAGATTAAAATCACCAGCGTAATGACCTTTTTCATTGTTAAGTGCCCTCTCTTTATTGTTTGTTTTCCAAGGGTCGACCGATTAAATCCCACGCGTTGGCGGTTTGAATCATCGATAGGTACGCTTGAGCGAGATTCAATCGAGCTTTTTTCAAATTGAAAGTGGTTCGTTCCATAAGTACCCGGTGCGCGGCCTCGTCTTCGGGACTGATCTGCCCGATCCTACTCCTGGTTTGAAGTACTTCCGAATCCGATTTAGCCGCTTCAACCATCCGTTCCGCTTCGGCCACGCTGTCTCTTGCTTTCAGATAGGAGGCGTACTTGCTGCGAATTAAGAGGTCCAAGCTCTGCTGAAGGGAGAGCAATCGTTTCTCTTCCAGCAAGGCCGCCTCCTGGAGGGCCTGCTTTTCTTTTTCCCCCTCGCCCGAAAGGGAAGCGCTGATCCCCAGAAAGATCGTGAAGGAATGGTCGGGCGGTTGGGATCCGCCACTGGAGAGTTTCTCGTTTTTGTAGAGGGTCCAGGATGAGCCAAGGGTAACCGATCCGCTTTGAGTGTTGAACCCTAAAGAGACAGAGTTATCGGGAGTGGCGTAGGTGAATTTCGGGAGAAAATCGAAATTCGTCGTGGCTTGATAGGTGATCGCCCGTTTCGCCTTTTCCAGCTTCTGTTGTTGAGCGAGAATAATGGGGCTGTTGGATTTCGCCGCTGTCATGAGCCTACCCGGCTGGGGTACTTCCTTCAGGAACGCCGATACATCCAATCCCTCGAATCGTGGTACCGAACCAACGGGATCCCCTGAACTGGATTGCCCTCCCATCATTCCCATACGGGAGATGGGGAGATTGGCGGCATAGGCGAGGTTGAGCCAAGCCAATCGAAGATCCAAACGGGTTTGGATCAATTTTTCAGCGGCCGCCTGAAACTCGGATTCTGCGTCGGTTTGATCCGAAACCGGCGCTAATCCCTGAGAGACCTTTTGGCGGGTCACGGAAGCCTTCAAGCGGTAGAGTTCCAATTCCGCTTCGGCAACGGTCACTGATTCTTGGGCTAGAAAAGCCGACGTGAATAGGGAGAACAATTCCAAGTACGCTTGACCATAGGAAGCCCGAAGTTCTTTATCGCTTAGATCAAGAGCTTCAAAGGCCTGGATTTTCTTCTCTTTTTCTTCCTGGGTAATCCCCAAGGGAAAGCTTAGCTCGGCTCCCACCGCAGACTGGGTATAAGCCAACGTTCCTTCGGGGTCGCTGTATTGAAGAGAGGGATTCACGTTGATCTTCAACCCTTTCCAGCCTGCTTCCGTCGCATACTGGGCAGCTTTCACATTCTTTACGATCAGGGCTTGTTGAACTGTTTCGTGTCGGTAAATCTGTGATTCGATATCCTGCCAGGTGAGGGTTTCATAGGTTTTGACTTGCGAGTATAAGGAAGTGGAAAAGATCCAGACTACCAACAGTAGCAAACTGCGGTTCATTAGAACCTCCTAATATATAATTAAAAATATATATAAAATACATAGAAGTCCACCATAAAGAGATTTTTTTGTTTTATACTCCATTGACTTCGAAGGGGCTCTGTGCATAGATGAGAGCTTGTTTTGCAAAAGGAGGAAGTAATGAAAGTTGCAGTGTTAGGTGCTAGCGGCGCAACGGGCCGATGGGTAGTTAAACAATTATTGGAGCAGAAGGTTCACGCGAAAGTGATTGTACGAGGGAGCGCAGTTCTTGAAAGAGAACTCATGGATGACGAGAACTTAGAGATTATTAGAGGCGAGATAAACGCCTTGACGGTCCAGGAACTCCGTGAGTTATTGAAGGATTGCGACTCAGTGGTATGCTGTTTAGGGCATAGGATAAACCTCAAAGGGATATTTGGGAAACCGAGGAAACTCGTTTGGAATGCGGTAAGGAAAGTGACCGAAGCGTTGGCGTCTTTTCCCATCCCTAAGAAATTCGTCCTAATGAGCACGACAGCTTATACGAACTTCGAACAAGACGAGAGGGAATCGATTGGTGAAAAAGTTATTTTTTCGCTTTTAAAGATTCTCCTGCCGCCCCATAAAGACAATGTTTTGTCCGTTGATTATCTGATTTATACCATTCAGAAATCCGACAAGGTAGAATGGGTTGCGGTGCGTCCAGATTCCTTAATCGATGACAGTATAGTCAGTGCGTATCGGGTGTCCAGTTCCAGGCTTAGAAGTCCCATCTTTGATTCAGGGAGGACTAGTAGGATCAACGTTGCACATTTTATCCTGGAATTGTTGAGGAATGATTCTTCCTGGCAGAAGTGGAAATACAAAACACCGGTGATCTACAATAGAGAACAAGCGGTATAAAAAAAGAATGTACCTAGTCCGTGTAATGGGCGGTGAGGTAGTTTGTTAGTTGAGTATTGGGATAGTAATGTGCTAAGATCTCTTCAGCGGTGTATCCCACCGTTGCCATTCCAGCGGCCCCGCTCTGGTCTAACCCTACGCCATGCCCCCAGCCCCCGCCATTGAAGATGAAGTATTCGGGATACCCATCCTTCCCCACCTTCACCCGTAAGGTGAATAGTGTACTACGAAGGCCTCCCAGAACGATCCGTACCCGATCTCCTTTTAACCGAATGGATCCTTCTTCGGTTTGGATTTCTATCTCTTTCACCCTACCTGAGATTCCCCGTCCCCGAGTGAGGATGGCGGTAATCCTTCCGGGAGGGGTTTCCCGCCCTAACCGGGAGAGGATTTCCTCTGGCGTAACCCACCGCTCCCAACGGTAAGCTTCGGGGAAATGGAAGCCAGGTAGGGAAGCGAAGGCGGGAGGAGCGCTCCGAAGCCAATCGGTCAGCTGCACGAGGGAAAGGTATTCCTTCCGTTCCGCGGTCAGGCGGTCGGGCACAGGGGGCAAAGTGTCTGTGTAACCCCATACAGCCTCGGTTCCCTCCCCGTACCCCCCATTGTTCGCGTGGTAGTAAGCGGCCAAAGGACCCTGTGCCGTGCTGAGGTAGGTTCCTCGAGTAGCATCCACTGCTTCGGTGGTTCGGGGATGTTCGCTTTCCACGCCCCGGTAGCTGGCTGATCGGGTGCTTCCGTACACGTCAAAGGGTTTATCCTTCGATCGAGCCATCATGGCGAGGCTGTAGGATCGAGCGGCTATGGCCTGGGCTTTGAGGGCTTCCAGGGGCCAGGATGCAGGAATTTCGGACGGGAGAACCGAGTAGAGGTACTCTTCCAGGTTCACCTGGTTGATAAGTTGGAATCCCTCCTCGAAAGGCACTACCTGGAAGGATCCCCGGTAGGAACGATCCGAAATCGACGCGATGAAACTTCCCGCCTCGGTTACCAAATCGAAAAAGAGCACAGTGGAGTTCGCTTCGGTAGGATAAAGGAACGCGCCGGAAGGCCTTGATTTAGATTGTTCATTGGATGCCATATTGGATGCTACATCAGCTGGTGGCTCTCTATCCGATGAAAGGGCAGCCACGATTGGCAAAACAAGGGGCTGGATTTCTGGATCTAAAGGAATCTGTGGTTCCTTCAAGAAGAGTCGGTAGATTCCCGGTGATAGAGTTTTCGTTTCCTCTTGTCCATTTGACCCTACCCATTTCGCTATGTAGGGGGAAGAGATCTTGAAAGAGAGGGATGAGAGATGTTGAGCTAGAGCGACTCGAATGGTGGGAATCTTCGAAACTTCGCCAGCGAAGGGAAGGATTCGGGCTGGTTCTTTTCGGAGGAGTTTTTGACGGGCTGCCTCGGAAACCTTTGCCGATAGTTCGGGGTGTTGTTCCTGTAGAAGGTTGAGACGGTCCCGAAACTCTTTTTGGCGAGGAAGGATTTGGACAAGCCGGGAAAGGAGTGCGTATCCTTCCTGGAATTTTCCCTGGACTAGCGCTGTTTCACTCTGCGCGATCAGAGCGGGAAGAAAACTCCCGTCCTTTTTCAAGGCAGAACGAAAGGCCGCTTCAGCTTCCACCATTTTCCCCATGGCCACAAAAGCTTTCCCCAAAAAGTACCAGGGAGCTGGTCGAGCGTCTTCCATCGAAATCGCCGACCGAAAGCAAGAAATAGCCGCGTCGAAGGATCCTTCTTCCAGGGCAAGAAGTCCTTCATATAGAAAGGATTCAGCGGAAGGGATTGAGAGGGGGAGTAACGATCGGGCCGTAGCAGGATCTCCTGCCAGTACCGCCGCGATGAACAGGTCTCTTTTTAGGTCTGGGTCCTCTTTATAGGTGTGGAGAAGAAAAGTCCCGATTGTCTTGAGGGCAGACTGGTATCGATGGAGACCCTGTAGTGGCTCAGAATGGAGGGGGGATAGCGTCGAGGTAGATGCGCTGTTCAGAAAGGGCCCTAGAGGCCCTATTTCCTGGTACAACCGGAAGAGTTCTCCGGAAATTGCCGGCGACTTTACACTATCAGTATTTTTTTCTAGTTCAAGGGCCTCTTGAAGAATCTCGATACTATCTTCCAATCTGCCATTATAGTAGGCACCGATGGAGGAGCGAAGGAGAGAATTCTCATTTGGTTGGATCGATGGATATAGGCCTGTGGCGGGAGATACATTCTCCCATGAGGGACCGCTCTGGGAGTGCCCCGCTGTAGGGGAAAAAAGGAAGATCGTAAAAAAGACGAGCTCGAACTGTTTACAGAGTTGTTTAAAACGAGACCGGTTCTTGACGATCAACCTCCGCAGCACATTCCACTACCACAAGCCCCCTGCTCGAACCCGTTGCCGCAGGAAGAACTGCAACAGGGTCGTTCCGCATGAGTGGATCGTGAAGGAGCGTTATGGACGGCAAAGGTGCTGAACTGCTTTTTAAGTTTGGTCGATCCACAAGTGGGGCATCGTGCCTCGGTGTTGCCTAAAACAAGGGTTTCGAATCGAAGCCCGCAGTGAGAACAGGTATATTCAAAAATCGGCATGAACTGTACTATACCTAAAGAAGGGTAAGACTGTCTACACGTCGCGTGGACAGATCTTAAGGTTAAAAAAGATGCGATGCAATAAGGTAAAACACTTTTTATCCATCGTGGAAATCCGGACAAAGGTGGTAAGTGTGTCCTCCTTCCTCCTGGGGACCCTATTTGCCGTGAGGTATTTGTCGGGTCAGGGACTCGGTTCTGACTCGTTCCGAGCAGGCAAGTCTGGTGCAGAAATCTTTGTAGGTAGGGCTATCACTATGTTCCTGGCTACCCTCTGTGTGGACATGGGGACTACCGCTTGGAACACGTACTTCGATTACCTTCGAGGAACAGACGATCCTCGGATCAACCGGGAACCGGATAAGGTGTTGATCCATGGCGGACTGCCTCCTGCGTACGCGTTCTGGACAGCCTTTTGGTTGTACATCGCTGCAATGATGGGGGGGCTTGTCCTTTCGTTCCAAGTGGGTTTCTGGATCCTTCCCCTAGGCGCCCTCTCCATGGCCGTGGGATTCTTCTATAACGCGGGTCCTATGCCGATCTCCCATACACCGGTGGGAGAGTTATTCGCGGGGGGCTTCCTAGGGTTTGGATTGTTCTTGATTTCCTTTGGGGTTCAGGTGGCAGGAAGGATAGACTCTATGGGCCCCCAGTGGAGGCCTTGGACCCTGGCGATTCTTGCCGCTTTCCCATCCCTTTTTGCCGTGGCAGCCATCCTGGCGGTGAACAATGCCTGCGATATCGAAGGGGACAAGCTAGCGGGAAGGAAGACCTTTGCGGTTCTATTTGGGAAGAACGCCGGAGAAATTCTCGCGGTCGTCTTGGCTTTTCTTGCCTATCTAGGTGGGATTGTCCTTTCCTGGGTAGAAATTCTTCCGCGAATCGGAATATATGTGTTTCCTTTTTCAGCCCTGTTCGCCCTGTACCGGTTTTACCAGATGCGCAAGCTCGGATATTCTCACTCCACGAAAAGCAGGAACATGAAATCCATCCTGCAGATCTTTGGGGTATGGAGCCTATCCTATGGAGGAACCCTCCTAGTTGGTCTGTTCAGAAATTGACTTAGAACTATTATATAACTAAAATATAACTATGGCAAGTATTACCATACGAAACATACCGGAGTATGTATTCAGAAAAATAAAAAAACTTTCAGAGATAGAAAAACGAAGCATGAATAACGAGTTTCTTGTAATCATTGAACGGGGGCTAGAGGGGGAATTGATGGAAAAGGTCTCAAGGGGTGTTCGGATACATCCATCCTCGCAAGCTCGGTTTTGGCGTAACCTTTCCGCGGTTTGGGAAGATGAGCGTACGACCGAAGAAATCATTAAGGACATCTACGCGAATCGAACCTTAGGCCGGGAAACCACCCTATGATATTATTGGATACGGATGTATGCGTCGAGATTCTTCGGAAGAATGAAAAACTGATCCACCGTATCGAACAGTGCGATGACGAACTTGCCATATCCTTTCTAACAGTAGCCGAGTTGTATTATGGTGCTGAAAGATCTTCGAATCCAAAGAAAAATTGTGATTTGATCGAAGAGTTTCTTCTTACGATTCCTATCATCCACAGTGAGGTGGGAATATTGAAAAAGTTTGGACAGTTAAAAGCTCGGCTCTATCAGGAAAACATCCTGCTACCAGACGCAGACATCTTCATTGCAGCAACTGCATACGTAAAAGCTTCCAAACTAATCACAGGTAATTGGAGACATTTCCAGCGTTTCCCCAATTTAGTTGTAGAAAACTGGATGACTATCTAGGAAATCAAACGGGGCTTTCCCGCTAGGGACAGCCCCGTGTTGTGTGCATTTCAATTCGATATATCAATTAGTCTTTAATTTCGATTAGTTTGCTTACGGTAACCCTATGGGTTTTCCCCATCGATTTTTCTTGTTGGTTTGCTCTTATAATTCCATAAATAATTCCGGGTTCATTTCTGTCCCATGCGATTCCTTGACCTCTGATATTCAACGGAATTGTTTCTAGCACTTCTATTATTGAACCGGCTTCTGGCAGTTTACATCGATATACTTCTGCCGGATCATGCCCTGATAAGTATAAGAATCCATCTGGTCCCCAGGATCCTCCTGAATTACTCATTTTTTCAAATTTTTCAAGCAATTCATCTGGTAACACCCAGCTTTCGAGAATCTGCCATTCGTTATTCATTTTTACAATCGTGGTATTTCTTTTATTTCCGTATAACCCACCACCCTCTCCATACGGTTGGTCATAATTAGCAAAGGCTCCCCACCAATACCCGTTATATCTATCCAACCACGTAAAAGATCCTAACAAGATTCCGAAACTATGGCTTTTAATGTGTTTCATTGATATGGGATCCCATATTTCAACCGAGCTAGTCATCGGCCAAATTGGATAATTTGAATGCGCACAATATAATAACCCATCAGTTACAACAGCGCTGTCTAGATGAATAATAGGCCCTCCTTTCTCAAGACGTTGTTCACCAGTAGGGAGTTTTTTGAATGTGACCTTCGGGCCCTCCCAAACTGAAATTTTTTTACCTGTTTTCTTGTCATATTTTGCAATTTTTGTATTATCTATCGCATAGAAATAATTATTATCTACACCTATCCCTTGATTCGCTTCGGGGACTTCAAACTCAGCTAATTGAATAAAACGATGTTTTTTGCCATTAATTGACTGACAAGCAGTATCTATTCTTAAATTCAAAAACATGATTAAAATTAAGGAACATTGTAAACATAATACTTTAAACTTACTCATCGCATTACCCTCCTAAACGTTACAATGTTTAATTATTATATTACAGATTTAATGAACGATTTTTGTAAACTAGTACTTTCGTACTATTCTCAATTTAAAAACACAAGCTTCCCTTGACCCTTTGAAAGCAGAGGCAGTATATTTTTGTTGTCGCGTGGGGTGGTTCCTGTTAGGAGCCTGAGATTACACCCGTTGAACCTGATCCGGGTAATGCCGGCGAAGGGATCCGACGACTTCTCATCCCCACAGCCGAATACTACTCTTGGAACCCGGAACTGCCGGGAGGAGGTTGTATGGCTGGGAATCATTCCTGGAAACTCAACGAAATCGTAGTGCTGGTGATCCTGTCCATCGCGATCGGGATTCTCTTCTGGGGCTGGACGTTCCTCAATTCCTTTACCGCTCCCCTGAAAGCGATAGGTCTGGATTATCTATTTGCAGGGACATGGTTTATCGGGGGAACGCTGGTACCCTATCTGATCCGTAGACGGGGATCGGCACTGTTGGGAGAACTCCTTGCCGCCATCCTTGAAGGGTTCATTACCCAGTGGGGAATCACGGCGGCCATCTGGGGGTTGGTGCAGGGGGTAGGTTCTGAGCTGGTGTTTGCCGCTACGCAATACAAACGGTGGGACCTTAAGACTATGATCCTCGCGGGAAGCGTGGCGGGAGTGTTTTCCTATGTGTTGGACTTCTTCTACAGTCAGTACTGGACCCTCCAACCCTGGGTATGGCCCATACAGTTGGTAAGTATCGTAGTGGGCGGGGCCTTCTGGGCGGGTTGGCTAGCCTACCAAATCGGTAGAGGGATCCAGAAGACGGGTGCGACCGCCAACCTGCTTTCGGGTGAAGATGTGGTAAGATGAATCCCCTCATTCGGTTGAACCAGGTGGGCTTCCGGTATCGGGGGGCGAAAGCCCCCATCCTCCGGGGAGTGGATCTGACCGTTAGAAGAGGGGATCGGATCCTTCTCCGGGGACGGTCCGGGAGTGGGAAATCTACCCTCCTGTTAATTCTCGCGGGGTTAGCGCCCGAGTATGTGGCAGGGGAGCTTTCGGGTGAGCGGGAGATTCTTTACCGCAGGCGGGGAGTGGTGTTACAGAATCCCGAAGCCCAGGTGGTAACTCCTACCGTGGAAGAGGAGGTAGCCTTTGCCCTGGAAAACCAGGGCAAGGACCCCGCATGGATCCGGCGACGAGTGAAGGAAACCCTGGAAGCGTTGGGGATAGCCCACCTTTCGGATCGTCACCCTTTGAGCCTTTCCGGGGGGGAATGTCAACGGGTATCCCTCGCAGCCGCCCTTGCCATGGAACCGGAGGTGCTGTTCCTCGATGAACCCACCTCGTACCTGGACGAGGAGTCCTCCCAGAGATTCTTCCAGGCCCTCGATCTACTCCCGCCTGAGACCGCAATCCTGGTGGTGGAGCACAGGTTGGAAGCAGCTTCTCGGGTATGTCAAAAAGCGTATCGGGTGCAGGAAGATGGCGGTCTTCTGGAATCCGATTTTACTCCGGATCGGATGGAGTTAGGTGGCTTCGAGGGGGAGATACCAGAGGTTTGGGGAAGGGAGGGGAATACCCCTAGTGTTCCGAAAGGCCCAATAAAACTAGGAGCCAATACGGGGGGAACGGATCTGGTAGGCGAGACTACAAGGTATCCGGTTCTATGGGTGGAAGGGCTCTCGCACCGGTGGATCACAAGAGGTAGAAATGGGTCGGGTTTCGAGCGGAACACCCAATCGAGCACGGAATTGTTCCATGATCTCCATCTGACCGTGGGCGCGGGAGAGATCGTGGCTCTGCTAGGCCCCAGTGGAGCGGGAAAAACTACCTTGTTGGCGAAGATTTCCGGCCGGATTCCCGTGGAAAAAGGCAAAGTGTTCATCCAGGGGCAGGATATCACTACCCTTTCGAAACAAACCTTCTATTCCCTCTTCATGTTGATTCCCCAGAATCCCGAACATATGTTTCTGGCCGAGACGGTTCGGGAAGAACTCTCCACTGTTCAGAAAGATCTTGCCATGGCAGGGGCAGGGTCTGAGATGTTTTACGAACGGATAGCAGAACGATTTGGCCTATCTCACCGTCTAGATGCTCATCCCTTTCGGCTCAGTGAAGGGGAAAAGCGGCGACTGAATCTAGCGGTAGCCTTCGGGGTTAGGCGGCCTCTGTACCTGCTGGATGAGCCTACGTATGGGCTGGATGAGCAGGCGAAGAACCTTCTCCAGAAGGATCTCCGGTCCCTCACGGAAGGGGGGGCAGGAGTGCTGTTCGTTACCCACGATAGAGTCTTCGCGGAAGTAACGGCTCATACCGTGTATACCCTGAAAGAAGGACAGTTAGTCCGGGAGGAGAGGCGTGAACTCGTCTGCTGCCCGTCGTAATCCGTTGGCCATTCTACTAGTGACCTTCTTCCTCCTGATTCCGGTGCTTTTGGCCTTCGATCCTACCACTCCGGTGGTGTTCTTCTGCTTGGGTATGCTGAATCTCGCCCTA
>OGCI01001222.1_pt1 | contig 22701 bp, 17 predicted proteins | sample 1570021 | NCBI WGS metagenome assembly OGCI01 (sample SAMN06264664, study PRJEB24512) | hot springs metagenome | isolation source: Hot spring water | place: South Africa: Tshipise | collected 2015-06-21 | reverse complement strand
GCGCAACAAACGGGCGAAAGGTCGCGGCCCGCGGCTGCTCGGGCTTTGCGCCAATGATGTCCGGATACTCGGTCTGCGTAATCCCAACGGTTTCGCTCGACATATCGCGCGCTCCAAAAAACCTCGCTCGAAGAAGATATGACGGGAGAGCGAGCCTACTTTACACGTCCCGGCACATCCGCTGCAAGCATATTTTGTCTCCAACGACGCACCTTGAGCCGGACGATTCGGGCTTTTCGTTCCACACTCGCGCGTGCACCTGAGCGGAGCAAGTGGACATGCACGCTCACCGAAAATGCTTCTGCGAGCGGGCTGCATTCAAGACGTCCTTATCTCATACGGATAGACGCACCGCAAACGCCGTGACGCTAAAACGCAGAACGTAACTTCTGCCTTTACATAGGTGAACGCCGCACGTCAATGGCAACGTGGTCCGCTGCTGAACGGCCTGTCCTTGCACGGATGATCTCCGCGGGAGAAATCGAAAAAGATGATCGGCGCTTCCCTTTCATCCCCGCAGGGACAAACGCTGACTTGATTCACCGCTGGTTGATGGACGGAAAAAATTTTAAACCATGTTTCAGGGTCGAACGTCTTTAATTTTCGACAGAAGAACTTTTTGAACGGCGTGACCGGCATCCAAAGCGGACGCGCAAGGTGGAGTTGCGTTCTGGTCTGCCGTTTGTTGCGACTCGTCGCTTCCGCCCCGAAGCGAATCATCGGTGCTGGTTTGAGGCGGTATGCGTTGCTTTTCGTTGCGCGACCGACAGAGATCGAGGCGGTCGCTTTGGTTCCGCGTTCTTTTCGTTTCGGCGCTTGCTTTCGTCGTTGCATATGGTGCAGCCTTCGCTTGGCTTGCGACCCAAACGACACGTTCTCTCGTTCCTTTCAGCGACTACTGCATTGAACTGCCGGAAGGCGAGACGGTGGTCACCGTCTCGGACCCGCGGCAAAGTGCGCAACCTTTGGCTCAACTCGTGATCCATCGTCGAGGAGCACAGATCACGGGCGCGCCGCGCCGCGTTGTGCGCCTACCGCCGCGCGTCGCCCTTGCAGCCGACGACGCCGCTTTCTTTCGCGAAGAACTGCGCGGCCTCTTCCACGCGCAAGCGCCGACGTGGGACAAGGCCAATGCTATTCGCGCTTGGCTCGCGCGCCGCACCGTGCGCATCGCTGTGCCCGGTTTGCAGACGCGCCGCGCACGCGAGGCTTACCTTCAGATGATCGCCGGGGCGCCGGTGCTCTGTGCCAATCTCGCCGACATCTACGTCGCGGCGTGCGAAGCGGTTGGTTTGACGGCACGCACGGTTGGGATGAGTCTGCTCGTGCGCAACGGCAATTTCGGCCGCGACACGCACGTCGGGGCCGAAGTGTGGATTCCGGAACTAGGCGGTTGGATCTATCAGGATCCGACGTTCGATTGCTACTGGGAGATAGACCACAAACCGGCAAGCGCGTTAGAGATCCATGAAGCGCTGCTGGCGGGCCGCGCCATCGTGCCGGGTCCGCGTGGTCGCGGCATGAACGAGGTGATGCGCCGCACGGCGATCGATCCGCGCCTCTATTTTCGCCATCTCTACTACGAATACAGGATCGGCGGCGCAGCTCTCTACTTCGCCGATCCGCGTCTGGAACCGGTGCGCATCGCGGACGCCAACTGGGTGCAGACCGATGATCCAGAGGCACTGCGGCGACTCGACACCGATGGGAACACCGTGGTGGACCAGCGCGGCGAAATCGCGCCCGGCATCTTCGCTCAAGTCATTCGCGGGCAGCTTTTCATCCGCGACCGGCGCGCCGGGGCACGCGGTATTCGCGTCCGTTCGTCTCGCGGTCCAGTGCGCGCCTGCGCCTACGAGCACCGCCGCGCCGAAGAACTCGGCGTCTTTGCCGGCCGCAATCACGCGCGCAACGGATTGTTTCATCGGCTGGGCGAGAACGGCGCGTTGGCCGAAGACTGGTCCATCTCTGGACCGGTCGAGGGCATGGCGGCGCTCGGCGGTCAAGGGTTCGCCGGCCGCGCCGGAGCGAGACTGTGGCAACGCATTCGAGTCGAACCGAACCGGAGCTACTTGCTCTACGCCAAAGTCAACGTCCCGGCCAATCGTGCGCAGTGGGTTTTCGGCGACGCCAGCGTCCCGCGATCTTTCACGCACGGCGAATGCGAACCGGAACGCATCAGCGAGATCATCTCCGACGTGGTCACGAGCGAAACCGGGGAACTCGAAATCGCTTTCGAACTTCCGGAAGGAGGGGCCATGCGCGTGCTCGAAGTGATCGTCGTCGAACTCCCGCCGTCGGGCGTTGGGGAAACCCCTGAACGACAGGCGGAACAAGCCGAAGCCGCGACCAGCGTTCGGTCTAGCGCCGTGGAGAAGATCGCCGATTCAACGAAACGGACCTTCTCCGCGCGATGAACCGGCGGTTGAGACGGCTCGATGAAAGGAAGAGATGCCTACGAGCCGAAGCCAACGGCGAAACAAGAAAACGATCCGGTTAGAAAGCGCGCAGTGAAAGGCGCTGCTTCCAACTCCATCAAAGACCGCTAGAAGTGCTTCTTTGAAGGCGCGCAAGCGAACCGTTCCTCAAAGCACGGATAAACATCCCACTTGCCCACGACGTCACCCGAACGGCACAGTCTCCGTTTCGCGTTTGGGGATCTCACCCGAAGCACCGAGGCGGCACTCTCTGAGAGGGATTGTCTTTTGCATCAGTGCGAAGAGCAAGATCCCACGATGCTCAGACCAGCGCCGAAATTGTGCATTGGCTCAGCGAACGAGACGCTTCGCCCACGCGCGCTTCAACCTGCGCGTTCCGGTTCGATTTCGGACGCGCTCCCTACATCTTCCGCCTCCGCCGGAGCAGGCTGCTCGACGGAGTGCCGCAGGTTGATCGCGTTGACTTCGAACCCCGCTTCAGCGAAACGTTGGCGGATGCTGCGCGCGATCTCTTTCTCGATGTTGACGGCGTTGATTCGTTGAGGGTCGCGCCAGAAATGAGCTTGGAGCCGCACGGCGCGCGCGTCGGCGTCGGTTTGGACGTGCGGCTCGACGCGCCCGGCCAGAACCGGCGTCTGCGCGAGCGTTTGCATGAGCAGGCTACGCGCCGTCTCGACGTTGGTCGCCGGCGCCAGTTCGACCTCGACCGCTTCGCGCACGAGCCGCGCGCTCCGGTTATTGACGACGACTTCGGTGATCAATTTCGTGTTCGGGATGATGATCAGCCGCCCGTCGTAGCCGCGCAGCACCGTATCGCGCATGCGTATGGTTTCGATCGTCCCCTCGTAGGTCCCCATCGTAATCTGATCGCCGATTTGGAACGGACGGTAGACGAGCAGCATGATGCCGGCCATCAAGTTCGACAAGACGTCTTTAAGCGCGAATCCTAACGCGAAACCGGTCAACCCCAAGCCGGTGATGAGCGCGGTGACGTCGATGCCCATCTTGGGGAGGGCCGTGAAGAGACCGAGCGCGAGAATGCCGTAGTAACAGACGCGCGACAACAGAAGCACAACGTTGACGTCCGCGTGCACGCGCGGCACCAAAGATTGGATGAGGTTACGCACCACGCGCGCGACGAAGAAGAAGACGAGCAGGATGAGCAATCCCGTGAGCAGGCCGGGTATGGAAGCGAGCAATCGCTCGCGCATCTCGATGAGCACGCGCTCCAACCAGTTTGGCAAAAGGATGACCTGCTGCCACATGAAGGGAAGACCATCGCGCTAGGCGCGCGTTGCTGCTTCGCCGCGGCGAAGATCAATCGCCATCTTGCCAGCGGAAGCGCTCGCCATCGGGACCGACCCACGGATTACCGCGCATGTGATAGCCGCCTTCTTCCCAGAAGCCCGGCCGATCCTCTTCGAGAAAGGTCACGCGCTTGACCCACTTAGCCGACTTCCAAGCGTAGAGTTGTGGGACGATGAGTCGCACCGGCCCACCGTGTTCGGGCGGGATTGGGCGTCCGTCGTGCGCCCATGCGAACAACGAATCCTCCGCCAAGAAGTAGTCGAGTGGGAGATTGGTGGTCCAGCCGTGATCGTATCCTTCGACGAGCGCAAAGCGCGCTTCCGGTTTGATCCCGACGCGCCGGGCGATTTCGCGCGTCGCCACGCCCGTCCAGATGTTCCCGAGTCTGGACCAACGCGTGACGCAGTGAAAATCGGCGTAGACGCGCACCGACGGCAAGCTCATGAACTCCGCGAGCGTCCACTGTAGCGGGCGTTCCACCAATCCGTTCACTTCCAAACGCCAACTAGACGGCTCGACGCGCGGCGTCCCGTGCGCGTCGAGCACGGGCCACTTGCGCGTGCGCGTCTGTCCGGGCGGCAAACGGCGCTCGCGCCGCGTGTCCGGACTGATGATCAAGTCAGGATCGTTGAGATCTTCGGGGCGAGGCGGTTCTTCTCGCTGGTAGTACGGATCCTCGAAAAATCTTTCCAGAAAGCTCATCTTCTTCCACACCTGTTCTAACGTCACGCCCGCGATCGCTGCACAGGGAGACTCACGCTCGAGGCGGTTCGCGCCCGCACGCCATCCGGTCAGCGCTCTCGCCGTCCGGCGCGTTCGGCGGCAGCGAGCAGGTCCGCTGGCAACCACTTGCTCAACCCTTGTTCGAGCGCGCCGCGGATGCCCTTAGTCCGGTCGTGCCACCAGTCGGCGTTGCCGAGCGGCCCGCGCTCGCGTTCGTAGCGCTCGGTCTGTTCGAGGCTCAGCAGGACGCCGTCGATGATCTCGCCCCAATCCTGACGCTGTATGCCGCGCAATGCGATCGGCAGCCCGGCGGACCAGTCCTCTTCGGGCGCGCGCGCATCCTGCTCTGGAATGGCGAGCTTGTCGGGCGGCGGGAAGGGCGCCCCGCGATACTCGTCGAGCAAGCGCGCCTTCAAATCCTTGTACGACAGTTGCGGGTTTTCGCGGCGCAAAGCTTGGGCGCGCCGGAAGATGTCGGCGATGGTCGGCTGATTGGTGCTCATGGCTCTCCTTGCAAAAGATTAAGTTACACGTTCGCCGCGCGAAGCTCAACCCAACGGCGGCAACGAGGCGTCGATCATAAGAGCCTCTTGCGCTCGTGCGCAGAGTTCGGGCATCATAACCGGCGCGAAAGGAACGCCGCGGAAATCGTGACGGACCAGACCATCTTTGCGGATCGAGAAGCTCAACCGCTTTGCGACGCTCGAACGCAAACCTGTCCGGCTTGCGGACGGCCAAACGCCGGACCGGAAGTCGAGGTGGCTTCCCTGCCAGAATCCCTACAACGACTGATCGCCGCCAATCTCGGCACGCTCGTTCCTCGCCTTTGCTTCCGCTGCGCCGAACTGTTCGAGCGCGCTGAACGACAGCTTCGCGCACACGTCGTTGTCGAAGAGCAGCAAGGTCTCATCTTGCCAACATATCTACGACTCGACGCCGATGAGCGCTTCGCCGGGCGCGGCGTGGTGATCGCTTTTCTCGATTCAGGCTTCTACGCGCATCCCGACCTCACCACACCGCGCAACCGCATCATCGCCTATCACAGCATCATCCCGCACGACGCATCGTCGCTCGAGACGACCGATGTCGCCAGCTGGCACGGCATGATGACGTCGGTTGTCGCGTGCGGTAACGGCGCTCTGTCAAATGGACTCTATCGCGGACTGGCGCCAGAAGCGGAACTCGTCCTCGTTAAGATCAGCGAAGCCGGACGCATTCCGGAGCGCAACATCCGGCGCGGATTGGAGTGGGTGATCGCCAATCGCGAGCGTTACGGCATTCGCGTCGTGAACATCTCAGCGGGCGGAGACCGCGAAGCCTCTTACCTGCACAACGCGCTTGCAAAGACGGTGGAACGTGCCGTGCGCGCCGGACTCGTCGTCGTCTGCGCCGTCGGCAACGCTGGCCTGCAACCGAACCATCCGGTCTATCCGCCAGCGAGCGCTCCTTCATGCATCGCCGTCGGCGGACTCGACGATCAGAACTCGACCGATCGCGCGCGGCGCGGCATGTACCGTTCATCCTACGGACCGACGATCGATGGATTGCAAAAGCCGGAAGTGATCGCGCCCGGCATCTGGGTCGCAGCGCCGATCCTGCCGCACACGCCGACGGCGGCCGAAGCGGAGCTTTACGCGACGCTCGATCAGGCGCCGGATGACGAACTGCGGGCGATCATCGAACGAAACGCCGAAGTGGACAGAGAACTCTTTGAAGCGCGCACGCTGCCCGCCTATCTGCTCCGTCAATTGATCACGATCAAGCTGCGCGAAGGGAACGTCATCAACGAGCACTATAAGTACGTGGACGGCACTTCGTTTGCCGCGCCGATCGTCTCGTCGCTCGTCGCCTGTCTGCTCGAGGCCAATCCGGCGCTGACGCCGCAGCAGGTCAAAAGGATCTTGATCGATACGGCCGAACGCGTGCCGACCGTGGAAGTCGATCGTCAAGGCTGGGGCGTCATCGTGCCACGGCGCGCCGTGGAGATGGCGCTCGCGCTGCGCTGAGCGCTGCCAGCCGAAATCTCGAGAAAGAGTGCGCTGGACAGCTCAGACCGAACTGTGAGACAATCGCCTGCGCTAACCGGTAAACACACCTTTTGATGTGAAAATCGTCATCGACAGAGAGCGAGAAGATGCAAGAACAGGAGACGCCTTCTGCGCCGACGAGCGCACAGGAGAACGAAACACAAGCTGAAACGGAAGAGATAACCTATCACGCGGTCGAAAAGGATGGGCAAGTGACGGCCATCTGGGAGATGAAGGGGCGCAAGCACCTGCGCACCATCGATCCGCGCTCGCGTCTGGGGCGCGAAATATTGCGCCATTACACGCCCGACACGACCGAAGAGGCCGAAGCCGCTTCATCTTGCTGAAGCCTCGTCCATCGATCAAACGATTCGGTTGCGTTGCTCGCCGCGCGCGAAACTCTCGATGTTCTCCACGATCTGCTCGGCAAGCTCGCGCATTGCGCTGCGACTGGCCCATGAGTTGTGCGGTGTGACGATCAGGTTCGGCACGTCCGGCGCGAGCAGCGGGTGCGACGGGCGCGGCGGTTCCTCGCTCAGCACATCGATGCCGGCGCCCGCCAATCGTCCGGCGCGCAGCGCCTCGACCAGCGCTTCTTCATCGACCACGCCGCCGCGCGCGCAGTTGATCAAGATCGCGTGTGGCTGCATCGCTGCGATCTCGGCGCGACCGATGAGCGCGCGCGTTTGCTCGACGAGCGGCACGTGCAACGTCACGATGTCGCTCGCTCGCAGGACTTCGCCGAAAGGCGTTCGCCCATCGCGCACCACTTGCGCTCCTCTTCGCTCGGCGCGAAGGACGTTCATGCCGAAAGCCGACGCCAATCGTTCGACTTCGCGCCCGATGGCCCCGTACCCGATGATGCCGAGCGTTGCGCCACGCAACTCCTCGATGGGATGATCGAGCAGACAAAAATGGGGGGCGCGCGACCACAGACTGCGCCGCACGTCTTCGCGGTAGTGTAAAAGGTTGCGCCGCAGCGCCAGCATGAGCATCAACGCGTGCTCGGCCACGGCGTGCCGCGCGTAACCGCGCGCGTTGCAGACGCCGACGCCGCGCCGCCGACAAGCGTTGAGATCGACGTTGTCCACGCCGGTCGCCGCGACGACGATCAGCTTCAGGGTCGGAATCGCCGCCAGCGTCTCTTCGCGGATCGGAACCTTGTTGGTGATCGCCACGGTCGCCCCGCGCAACCGTTCGACGACCTCATCTGGCGAGGTCGCTGCGTACTCGATCCACTCGTGCTGAATGCGCGGCGCGCGGATCTCAACCTTGAGCGTGCCGCGATCGAGAAAAACGATCCTTTCCATGGTTTGACCTCGACGCGTCGTTGCTTGTTGAATAGATTCGAACGAGCAACGCCGCCAACGAGCGGCGGCGGAAGTTTGAAGCGAACTTCATCCCGCAGTCAAATAAGGAGGAAGGTTATGGGAGGCGAGATGGTCCAGTTTCAAAGCAACGGCAAACAAACGGAAGGCTACTTAGCCGTTCCGGCTTCGGGCAAAGGGCCGGGCGTCATCGTCATTCAAGAGTGGTGGGGGCTTGTGCCGCACATCAAGCGCGTGGCCGATCGTTTCGCCGAAGAGGGCTTCGTCGCGCTCGCGCCCGATCTTTATCATGGCAAGACGACGAAATCGCCCGACGAAGCGGGCAAACTGATGATGGCGATGAACATCGCCGAAACGGAGAAGGACTTGCGCGGCGCGATCTCGTACTTGCTCAATCATCCGGCGGTGACGAGCAGCAAGGTCGGCACCGTCGGCTTCTGCATGGGCGGCGCGCTCTCGCTCTACGCCGCGACGAAGAACCCGCAAGTGGGCGCGTGCGTCGTCTTCTACGGCGGCCATCCGAACGTCAAACCGGAACTCGAAAAGCTCGAGGCGCCGGTGCTCGGGCTATATGCCGAGCGCGATACGTTCGTCACGCCGGAAGCGGCGCGCGAGCTCGAACGGCGCTTGAAAGAACTCGGCAAACAGGTCGAAATCCATATCTACAAAGACGCCGATCACGCCTTCTTCAACGACGATCGCCCCGAGGTCTACAACCGCGAAGCGGCGGAAGATGCGTGGCGGCGCACCGTTGAGTTCTTCCGTCGGCATCTGCAACAAAAAGCTTGAGATCACTTCGAGCGACCAGTCATCTCCTAATTTTGGTAAGCGAGCAACTTCCAAACGGGATGCTGGTCGCATCTGTTTTTCGCCTCCGTGCCGTTGTCGGGTTGCTTTTGCGCGCGCTTCTCCGACAAAATCTTGTGTCGGAGCGCAGGCTCCGAAAGGCAGTGTGATGTTCGTCGAAAGCAAGATCAAAACCAAGCTGCTTCGCCAAATGGGCGAAGCCATCGAAGACTTCAACATGATCGAGTCGGGCGACCGCGTGATGGTCTGCCTGTCGGGCGGCAAAGACAGCTACACCATGCTCGATCTGCTGCTCGACGTGCAGAAGCGCGCGCCCGTCAAGTTCGACATCCTCGCCGTCAATCTCGATCAGGGGCAGCCCGGTTTTCCCAAGCACGTGCTTCCCGAGTATTTGAGCGCGCGCGGCGTGCCCTTTCGCATCGTCGAGCGCGACACCTACTCGATCGTCAAGCGGCTCGTGCCCGAAGGCAAAACTTATTGTTCGGTCTGCTCGCGCCTGCGGCGCGGCATCCTCTATCAAACAGCGGTGGAAGAGGGTTGTTCGAAGATCGCGCTGGGCCACCATGCCGACGACATCATCACGACCTTCTTGCTCAACCTCTTCTTCATCGGACAACTCAAAGCGATGCCGCCCGTGCTGCGCTCCGATGACGGCAGAAACACGATCATCCGCCCGCTCGCTTACTGCCGCGAACGCGACATCGCCGAATTCGCCGCCGAGAAGAACTTCCCGATCATCCCGTGCGACCTGTGCGGCTCGCAGCAGAATTTGAAGCGCGCGCGCATCAAGCGCTTGATCGCCGATCTCGAACGCGAGATACCGCACATCCGCAGTTCGATGCTGACCGCGCTCGGCAACGTCACGCCGTCACATCTTCTCGATGCCAAACTTTACGACTTCAAACGGTTCGCTCCCGTCACCGGAGACATCGAAGCCGAACTTGACGCGGCGCTCGGTCTCGATGAAGAAGCCACTACTGAACTGGCCCAACTAAGCAGATAAGGCCGCGGCGGCACTAAGAGCACGTTCACCCTGAAGTTTTCCGTCCGGAAGCGCTCGCGGAGCGGGACGCGCCTGTCACTTCGCACGCTCGCTCGGCGTGCTCGCAAGGAGCAGAGATCGTTTTTCACCCCATCGTGCGGCGATAGCGGTGCGTGATGGGACGGCGCCGCCCGATGCCGATCGCGTTGCGCGAGATGATCAGCGTCGGCGGAAGTTGTCGCCGCTTGAACTCGTTGGCTGGCGACTCCACGCGATTGAGCACGTCGTAAACCAACCGTGCGTCGTTGCCTGCGGCGATAATCTCTTCGGGCGTCGCGCGCTGCTCGAAGTAGAGCTTCAGGATGGGATCGAGCTTGTCGTATGGCGGCAAGCTTTGATCGTCGAACTGGTCCGGCGCAAGCTCCGCTGACGGGCGCTTTTCGATGATCGCGCGCGGGATCAATTCGCGTTCGCGGTTGATGTAGTGCGCAAGCGCATAAACTTCCGTCTTCAACACATCGCCGAGCACGGCCAAACCGCCGTTGGTGTCTCCGTAGAGCGTGCAGTAACCGAGCGCTAGTTCCGACTTGTTGCCCGTCGAAAGGAGCAATCTTCCCTCGGCGTTCGAAATGGTCATCAGGATGCAGCCGCGAAGGCGCGATTGAAGGTTTTCTGCGGCGAGCGATTCGCCGCCGCGCGTCGGGCGTTTCAAATTCAATTCGCGCACCAACACTTCGAAGGCTTCGCTGATCGGATGAACGCGCGTCTCCATCCCCAATCGGCGGCCCAACTCGCGCGCGTCTTCGACGCTGCCACGCGAAGAGAAGGGCGACGGCATCATCACGCCGAGGACGTTCTCCGGACCGACGGCTTCACACGCGAGCGCGGCGACCACCGCCGAATCTATTCCGCCCGAAATGCCGATGACGACTCGCTCGAAGCGGTTCTTGCGCGCGTAATCGCGTATGCCGAGCACGAGCGCTTGATGAACTGTCTCGATGTCGTCGCCCGTCAAGCAACGCTCGTGTCGCACGCCGGAATCGAGATCGACCGTACCGATGAACTCTTCGAACGGCGGAGCTTGCAAGATAGTTTCGCCCTGCTGGTCCACAACGAGGCTCGCGCCATCGAAGATGATGCCGTCGTTGCCGCCGACGAGATTGACGAAGACGACCGGCAGGTGCACCAAGCGCGCGCGATGCGTGACCATCGCGCAACGTATGCCCATCTTCCCTTTGTTGAACGGCGACGCGTTGATCGCAACGAGCAACCGCGCTCCCATGCGGATGAGTTCATCGGTCGGGTCTTCGTCGTAGAGGCGCTCGCGCCAGAAGGTCTTGTCGTTCCAGAAATCCTCGCAGATGGCGATGCCGACCGGAGTGCCATCGATTTCGAAGAGCCGTCGTTCGCGTGCCGGCTCGAAATATCGCGGATCGTCGAAGACGTCGTACTCGGGAAGAAGCGTTTTGTCGGCGAAACCCAATAGCTCGCGGTTGCGGATCACAGCAGCCGAGTTGAAGAGCTTGCGCCCGTTGCTTTCGCCGGTCGGGCGTACCGTGCCGACGATGGCCGTGATGCCTTCGGTGACCGGAATGATCCGCTCGAGCGGGCGCAGCGCCGAACGCGCGATGTCTGGATCGAGGAACCAGTCGAGCGATGTATAGCCTTGCACGCAGACTTCGGGGAAGACGACGAGATCCGACTTTTCGCGCTTGGCCTGTTCGATGGCGCGGATGATCCGCTCGGTGTTGCCTTCGTAATCGCCGTTTGTCGTGTTTATCTGGGCGATGGTGACGCGCATCTTCGGAACCGCTCCTCTTTCTTGCAGCATAGCACGAAGGGCGCGCGGCCATCCAAAAAGCGCAGCGCGAGAAAGAATCGAACAGAATAGTCCCTTGGCAGCAACGAGGGAATGCCGCGATAGATGGTCTCACGCTCGCAGTTCCATCACGAGCGCATTTTCATCGAGCGGAAGGTTCGCCATATCCGCCGCCGCCCGGTGTTTCGATGCGCACGCGATCGCCCGCTTCAAGTTGCCATGTGCCTTTGGCGGCGATCGGCTCTTCGCGGCCATCGCGCCGCACGATCACATCGCGCCCGGTCGCGCCATCTTCGCCGCCGCGAAGACCGTAAGGAGCTAGACGGCGACGTTCGGCCAGTAAACTTACGCGCGCCGGCGCGAGCAGTTCGATCTCGCGCACGACGCCATCGCCGCCGCGCTGTCGCCCGCGTCCGCCCGAACCACGCCGCACGCCGTAGCGGCGCACGCGCAGCGGATAAGCGTACTCCAAAGCTTCGGCGGGCGTGTTCAAGCTGTTGGTCATGTGCGTGTGCACGGCATCGAGGCCGTCGAGCGTCGGGCGCGCGCCCATGCCGCCGGCGATCGTCTCGTAGTAGCTGAACTCCGCGCCGGTTCGCGGGTCCATGCCGCCGATCGTCAAGTTGTTCATCGTCCCTTGACTCGCCGCCGGGATCTTTTCCGGAAGAGCCTGCGCGAGCGCTTTGAACAACACATCGACGATGCGCTGCGACGTTTCGACGTTGCCGCCGGCGACTGCTGCTGGTGGACCGGCGTTGACCACCGTTCCGCGCGGCGCGATGACGCGAATCGGCTCCATCAATCCGGCGCTCATCGGCACGTCCCGCTCTTCGATCAAGCAACGGAAGACGTAAGCGACGGCGGAAACCGTGATCGCTTCGACCGCATTCACCGGACCACGAACCTGCGGCGCGCTCCCCGTGAAATCAACAGTAGCCTCTTCGCCGCGAATCTCGATGCGCACGCGAATCGGAATCGGATCATCACTCAATCCATCACCATCCAAAAGATCTTCTGCACAGTAAACGCCATCGGGGATGGCGGCGATCGTTGCGCGCATCAGCCGCGCGCCGTAAGCGATCAGGTGTTCGGCGTAATCGAGCGCTTCGCGCGCGCCGTTTCTTTCAATGATTTCGCGCAAGCGCACAGCTCCGGTGCGAAGTGATCCGATCTGCGCTTCGAGATCGGCGCGCCGTTCATCCGCCGCGCGCACGTTGGCGAAGATCAACTTCAACAGATCTTCGTTGAGCCATCCGCCGCTTACGATCTTCAGCGGCGGGATGCGCACGCCTTCGCCGTAGATGTCCGCCGCCACACCCATCGACCCCGGCGACGCGCCCCCGACATCGGCATGATGCGCGCGATTGGCGACGTAAAAGAGCGTTCGATGGCTCTTCGCTCGAGCGCGGCGACCATTTTCGCTTGCACCGACCACAGGCATGACGAGCGTAATGTCGGGCAGATGCGTCCCGCCGGCGAACGGATCGTTGAGCGCGACCACGTCGCCCCGCTCGATTGCGCTCTCTCTGAGCGCGGCGGCAACGGCCATCGGCATCGAACCGAGATGGACCGGCATGTGATCACCCTGCGCGATGACGCGCCCGCGCGCGTCAAATATGGCGCACGAGTAGTCGCGCCGTTCTTTGATGTTTGGCGAATAAGCGGCGCGCCGCAACGCCGCGCCCATCTCTTCGGCGACCGACGTGTAGAGCGCGCGATAGATTTCAAGCGTCACTGGATCGAAATTCTTCATTTGTCCTTCGCCGTTTTCCGTGAGCGCTGATCGTTTGCGCTCGAATCGACTTTGCGCTCCCGCAGGGCTCACCGCGCGCGGATTGCTTCCTGTGAGCACGGATCGTTTGCGCTCGAATCGAGCCTCAGTGAAGCGAACCGCTTCGAGTGGTCATGCCTTCGCGCTGCTTCGAGCCTTTCTCCGAAATCGAGGCTCGCTTTTGGACTCTCGGACGCGATCAGGGCTCGATGACGAGGTTGCCAAACCGGTCCACGCACGCGCGCGCGCCCGCGGGGATGAGCGTCGTCGAAGAGTATTCCGTGACAATGCATGGCGCGACAAGGCGGGTGCCCGGCAAGAGATCTTCCCGACGATAAAGGTTACAGGGGCGCGCCCCATCGTCGAAGATCACGTTGACGCGCTGCGCGCCGGCGCGACGTGCCCGCATCCTTTTCGCCCTTTGTTCTGCGATCTTTTCGACTATTCCAACGGAACGCACGCGCACGCTTACGATCTCGACAGGACTTCCGCGTCGCGCGTAACCATAGCGCATCTCGTGCGCGCGATGGAAAGTCTCCACCGGGTTCGTCTTCGGACGCCAACGAAGTTCGAGTTCGAAAGACTGTCCGCGGTACCGCGCGGCCAAGAAGCGTGTGTGCTTTTGTCGCGCGAAGCCTTCGCGTTCCAGCGCGCGCGCGTTCTGTTCTTCGAGTTCACGGAAGAGCGCTTCGATGTCTGCGAAGCGCTCTTCGCAGAGCATGACGGTACGTGTCTGCTCGCGCACGACATCGGCGACGAGCACGCCAAAGGCCGAAAGCGCGCCGGGATCGCGCGGCACGATGACACGCGGGATGCGCAAAGCGCGCGCGAGCGCGACCGCATGAAGGCCGCCCGCGCCGCCGAAAGTGACGAGCGTAAAGCGGCGCGGATCGTAGCCGCGTTCCACGGAGACGGCGCGAATGGCGCGTTCCATATTCGCATTGACGATGCGCAGGATGCCGAGCGCGGCTTCTTCCACGCTCACTTTACGGCCCGCCGCCGCGCTCAGCTCACGCGCCAAGGCTTCGATGGCAGAGCGCGCGCGTCCGACATCGAGCGGGAAAGCTCCGCCGAGCAGCGCGCCATCGCCGAAACGGCCCAGAACCAAATTCGCATCGGTCACCGTCGGCAGATCCGACTTTCCGTAGCAAGCCGGGCCGGGATCGGCTCCGGCTGATTCTGGACCGACGCGCAAAGAGCCGCCGCGATCCATGCGTGCGACCGATCCGCCGCCCGCTCCCACGGTGTGAATCTCGAAACAGGGAACGGCGACGGGGATGCCGGAGACGACCATCTCGCGCGTGGTGTGCACTTCGCCATCGGCGCAAAGCGCCACGTCGGTGGAAGTTCCGCCCATGTCGAAGGTGATGATGTCGCGCGCGCCGGCCCGACGCGCAACATGAAGCGCACCGACTACGCCGCCCGCTGGACCAGAGAGCACCGTGCGCACTGGTTCGGTTGCTGCCGTCTCAGCGCCGATGCTTCCGCCCGAAGATTGCATGATGCGCAAGCGCGGCACGTCGCGCCCGAGCCGTTCGATGTAAAGGCTCATCAAAGGCTGAAGATAGGCATTAGCCACCGTCGTCGAAGCGCGTTCGTACTCGCGGTACTCGGGCAAGATCCGGTGCGAGACGGAGAGCGGCACGCCGAGTTCAGACAAAGCTGCGGCGAGCTTTCGCTCGTGTTCGGGATTGGCGAAAGAGAAGAGCAAGCAGATGGCAATGGCCTCGACGTTTGCGCCACGTAGGTGGTGGACCAGTTCGCGAACCTGCTCGGCGTCGAGCGGTTCGACGATCGCGCCGTCCGTCGCCGTGCGTTCGCGCACGCCGAAACTCAATCCATCCGCGACGAGCGGTTGCGGGCGCACGACGTTGAGATCGTAAAGGCGCGGACGCGCCTGCCGTCCGATGACGAGCATGTCCTCGAACCCGTGCGTGGTGACGAACGCGACGCGCGCGCCGCGCCTTTCAAGAAGCGCATTGGTGCCGACGGTCGTTCCGTGCACGACCTCGATCTCGTCGGGCGCAAGCTGCAACTCACTGCAGATGCGGCGCACGCCTTCGAGCACGGCGCACGATGGATCGTGCGGCGTCGAAGGGAGTTTGAAGACGCGAATTTCGTTCCCGACGCTGTAGATGAAGTCCGTGAAAGTTCCACCTGCATCGACGCCCACGCGAACGATGCCACGTTTTTGCCTTTTCGGCTGGCGAGCGGGGAGCTTCGGCATGCGGTTCAACTTTCGATCTTTTCGATCAAAAGCTAGACTCATGAGCCGTTCACGCTGGTCCAGCAGCCGCGTTCGTGCGCGCGGCGCGCCGCATCGAGCACGAGCTGTACGCGATGCCCATCGGCGAAGGTTGCCGCCCCTTCGACCGAACGGCGGCCTTCGCGCAACGCTTTGACGATCTCGCGCGCAAACGCGGTAAAACCGCGCGACCAGCCGTTGTCTGGCAAGCCGGGCGCGAGATCGGTTGGCTCGACCGGCACCATCTCCCACCGATCCCCACTGGGTTCCGCGCGCCAAAGCTCGCCGCGCTCTTCGATGCGCAGCGCGCCGCGCGTTCCGAAGATCTCGGTGAAATGATCCTGCCGTCCAGCTTCGACCACCGACAGCGAAATCAATCCGGTCGCGCCTTCCACCAAGTCCGTCTTCGCTAGTCGCAGCAGAAGGAGCGCTTCGTCATCGGACGTTACGGGCCGCATCGCACCCGTCTGCGCGTCGCGCCGCTCTTTGATGTGCGTCGCAAGCGAGCAGCAGACCTCCTTTATTTCCGTTCCAAGCAACCAGCGCACAGAATCCACGGCGTGCGAGCCGATGGCGCCGAGCACGCCGCCGCCCTGCTTCGCATCCGACCACCAGTTCCACGGGCGATCTGAGCGCGCGCGCGTCGCGTTGCGAAAGAAGATTTTGATGTGGGTCACCCTGCCGATCCCGCCGCTCTGGACCAGTTCGCGCATCCGTCGCCGCCCGTTCAAGAACCGCAGTTCGTGATCGATGAGCGCAAAGGCTCCGGTCCGTTCGGCGCGCTCGACCATGCGCCGCGTCTCATCGGCATTCATCGCCATCGGCTTTTCGCAGAGCACCGCTTTGCCTGCATCCAACGCGGCGAGCGCCATCTCCATGTGCGTCGCGGGTGGCGTGACGATGCTCACCAGATCGACGTCATCGCGCGCGACTAGCTCACGCCAGTCCTCCGCGACGTGCGGGATGTTGAACGTCTGCGCCACTCGCGCGGCGTTCTCGCGATGACCGCTCGCGATGGCCACCACGCGCGCGCCTTCGCAAGCGAGAAAAGCCGGAATCTGCGTCGTGCGGGCAAAACCTGTACCGATGATGCCGATGCGTACTGCGTCGCTCATGCTCTCGTCAGTTCAATGAAAGTTCGTTGGTCGAAGGCTTTATTACCATGCCGACTTGCACGACGACAAGCCGTCATGGCCTCTAGCGAGTTTTCGCGGTCACGTCGCAAAAGTTCGCCTCGCGCAATGAAAAGTGTTACCATCGCGCCGGAGCGCCGAACGCAATGGATGATCCTTATGAAAGGCTGTTGAAGGAAGCGACCGAGCGCGCGCGCCGCGAAGGCTCGAACGACGTTCTCGAGTACGTGGTCCTGCGCGCGTCCAACGATCGGCTGCGCGCCGCCGGCATCGAGTGGCTCCATCGAGAACTGGTCGAGATCGTCGGCGAATTCAATCGCGGCGGCGACAGCCTCGCTTTGGAACGCGAAGACGACCATCGGTTCAGCATCGGCAACGCGACCATGCAGGGCGTTCGCCTGACGGTGCGCGGCGTGGGCTTTCGCACGTTGACGGTGGAAGCCGGCTGGCCGCGCCGCCCGCATGAGGGGATCGTGCGCGGCGGTTTGGCGGCGGCGCGAATTCAAAGCTTCGGCGGGCCACGCGAGGAACTCGTCCTCGTTTGCGAACGCCAGGGCGCGCCGCGCTGGATGGCGCGTGATGCCACTGGCCGTCAACAGCCTTTCTGCGTCGAGCACCTGCGCGCACGTGTCGCCGCGTTGCTCGACGGATGATTTTACATCGGCACATGGCCGGCACGCTTTACGTCGTCGCGACTCCCATCGGCAATCTTGAAGACGTCACGCAGCGCGCGCTGCGCGTGTTGCGCACAGTCGAGATCATCGCCTGCGAGGACACGCGCCATACGCGCAAACTGCTCGCGCATTACGGCATCGAGAAACCGACCATCAGCTACCACGAACACAACGAGCGCGAACGCGCCGAACAGATCGCCGATCGCATCGCGGCGGGCGAACAAGTGGCGCTTGTCGCCGACGCGGGCACGCCCGCGATCAGCGATCCCGGTTATCGTCTGGTGCGCGAGTGTTTGGAGCGCGGATTGAAGGTCGTGCCCGTGCCCGGTCCAGCCGCGTTCGTCGCTGCGCTGGTCGCTTCAGGATTGCCGACCGATCGGTTCTTCTTCGGCGGCTTCCTGCCGGCGAAAAAGAACGCGCGACGTGCGGCTTTGGCCGAAGCGCGCACCATCGCGGCGACGCTCATCTTCTACGAAGCGCCGCACCGTCTAGCCGCGTCGCTCGCCGACGCACACGCCATCTTGGGCGAGCGCCAAGCGGCTGTGGCGCGCGAGTTGACCAAAATCCATGAAGAGATCGTGCGCGGGCGTTTGAGCGAGCTGGCCGAGCGTTTCAACAGCGCGCCCGTTCGCGGTGAAATCGTGCTCGTCATCGACCGGACCGAAATCGCCGAAGACGAGCACGTCGCACGCGAAGATCAACTGCCGCGACTGGCCGAAAGAGTGGCGCAGCTCGAAGCCGACGGCGCAGACTTCCGCGCGGCGCTGAAACGCGCGGCGCGCGAACTCGGCATTCCGCGCGACGAAGCGTACAGGATGCTCGCCGCGGAACGGGACGAGCACCGTGCAGAGTCGCACCCGAAGCGACACCGGACCGAATAGGCAAACGAAAGCGCAGTTCATCGCAGACCGGAGGGGATGAGGCAGCCTTCGTCCGCCGACCGGTGCGACGACCTCGGGGTCGACACTCCCACGGCCCGCAAGCGCGTGGGATTCACGCGCCTCACCACTCGAAGGGGGCGTCACGCACAGGTGTCACGCCATTTCAACCGTCTGCTTGTGCGGCGCTTCTCGCGTATGCCCGACGGTACACGGGAGATGCTAGCAAATCCCCTTGCTAATCAATGTTCTGCTTCGGAGCACGTGGGGGGAGTCCATGCGTCCCAGGGCTAAAGCTGCCCTCGTTGGAGAGACCTCTTTTCTCAGGTTTGATGCCTGAGTCCATGCGTCCCAGGGCTAAAGCTGCCCTCGTTTCGTCGCTCCCCACGCCCCCTCGCTTCTATAAATCCGGGGGCTTCTTTCGTTTTCGCGTGCTCTCGTGATATTTTTTGACGCGCTCTGAAACCTCGAACACATGTGAGCCGTAAAAACATGCACGCCAAGCATGTGCCCCGAAGATCGTGCGCCGCGGGCGCATGCTTGAAGCGGCCCTTCCGTTCGAGATCGTCGAAGACTTTCTTTGTTGAGGAGGAGCGCCCTCGTGCGTTCAGACGCGAGGAGAGAATGAACCATGAAAAACGCCCGGCTACGCACCTTGGTCGCTATCGTTTCGCTTTGCGCCGTCGCTTTCATCGCTCCGCACCGTTGTTTGTACGCGCAACAGCAAGCTTCGGTGGAGGCGATTCACACCTATGCCATCACGGGCGCGCGCATCGTCACGCTCGCCGGTCCAACCATCGAGCGTGGAACCGTGGTCATCCGCAACGGGTTGATTCAAGCCGTCGGCGCCAGCGTTACGCCGCCCGCCGATGCGCGCATCATCGACGGCACCGGCTTGACCGTCTACCCGGGGTTGATCGATGCCAACACGTCGCTCGCCATTCCGGCACCGACGCCGCAACCGACACCACGAGGCGGGCAAGGGCTGCTCGCCTTCTTTGCGCAACCATCAACTCCGGCCTTCTCTTCTCCCAACTCGCCCTACCCGCCCGGCTTGCAACCGGAGATCCTGGCTGCCGATCTCGTTCGCCCAGGCGGCGAACAGATCGAAGCGGCACGCAGCGCCGGCATCACGGCAGCGCTGACCGTGCCACGCGAAGGCATCTTCATCGGACAATCGGCGCTGATCAATCTCGCTGGTGAAACGCCACAACAGATGGTCGTCCGTTCGCCGATCGCCCTGCACGTCGGCTTCACGCCGCTCAGAGGCGGTACCTATCCCAGCTCGTTGATGGGCGTTTTCGCCGCGATTCGCCAGATGTTGCTGGACGCGCAACGTTACGACGAGGCATTGCAGACCTACGAACGCGACCCGCGCGGGCTGCGCCGCCCAGAACCGGATAAGTCGCTGGCCGCGCTCGTTCCGGTCGTCAAAGGGCAGTTGCCGGTCGTCATGTACGCCGACACGGAACGCGAGATCCGCCGCGCGCTCGATCTGGCCCAAGAGTTCAACCTTAAAGCGATCATCGCCGGCGGCACCGAGGCGTGGAAGGTCGCCGACCGCCTGCGCCAACAGCGCGTCCCCGTGCTCGTCTCGCTCAACTTCCCGCGCCGCACCACGGCGCCCAATCCAGAGGCCGATCCGGAACCTCTGCGCGTTTTGCGCGCGCGCGTCGAAGCGCCGCGCAACCCGGCGCGGCTGGCGGCCGCTGGCGTTCAGTTCGCCTTTCAATCCGGCGGCCTGACAAACATGAACGATTTTCTGAACAACGCAGCGCGCGCCGTCGAAAACGGATTGTCGCGCGACGAAGCCGTGCGCGCGATGACTATTCGCGCGGCGGAGATTCTCGGCGTAGCCGATCGACTCGGGTCGATCGAAGCGGGCAAGATCGCTAATCTGACGGTGACGCGCGGCGACCTGCTCGACCGCAACCGCCGCATCGCCTACGTTTTCATCGACGGCCGTCCCGTCGAGCTTCGTCCGGAGACGGCAGCTGGTCCACCATCAACAGGCGCTTCGGGCGCGTGGACGCTGCGCCTGATCTCCACGGAAGGGCGCGAATACGACCTGACGCTCAACCTGCAACAACAGGGCGAACGACTCACAGGCACGCTTCAAGGCGCGCTCGGCACGGCCGACATCGCCAACGGTTCGATCAGCGCGGCGGGCGAATTCCGCTTCACAGCGCGCCTTCAATACGAAGGCCAGACCACCGAAGCGACGTTCACCGGCAACATCACCGGCAACGAGATGCGCGGCACGGTGCAAATCGTCGGGCGCAGCCCGGCTAGCTTCACCGGCACGCGCGCGAGCGCGCCGCCACCATCGCGCACCGGAACGCCGCCGAGCGGTTCGGCGGCGACCGACCTTTCCGGCACGTGGAATTTGACGTTCGACCTCGGCGACCAAGCGCTGCCCGCCACGCTCACGCTGCGCCAGCAGGGCGAGCGTTTCACGGGCACGCTTCAAAGCGCGCTCGGTTCTTCCGAGATCAGCGACGGCGCGGTGGGTGCCGACGGCTTCCGCTTCACGACGACGGTGACCTTTGGTGGAGAGACCTTCACCATCACGGCGAACGGAACGGTGCAAGGCAATCAAATGAACGGCACGGTCTCTTCACCGCGCGGCACGGTCACGTTCACGGGCACGCGCCCGCAAGGAGGTGAAAGATGAAACGACAAACCACGCTGTTGATCGCCTCGATGCTCTTTCTCGTTTCGGCGACGGTGGCGCAGACGCGACCGAGCGCGCCGACGGAAACGTTGATCCGCAACGCGACCGTGCTCACGGTTTCGCGTGGCACGCTGCGTAACACCGACGTGCTCATCCGCAACGGCAAGATCGCCGCCGTCGGCCAGAACTTGCGCGCCGGAGCCAATGCCAGAGTGATCGATGCCACGGGCAAGTACGTCATGCCCGGCATCATCGACTGCCATTCGCACTCGATGATCGACGCCGTCAACGAAGGCACGCTCGCGGTCACGTCGATGGCGCGTATCCGCGACGTACTCAATCCGACCGATGTCGACCTCTACCGAGAACTCGCCGGTGGCGTCACCACGCTCAACATCCTTCACGGCTCAGCCAATGCCATCGGCGGGCAGAACACTGTCGTCAAGATCAAGTACGGGCGCCCCATCGAAGAGTTTATCTTTCCCGGCGCACCACCCGGCATCAAATTCGCTCTCGGCGAGAACCCGAAACGTTCCAACTTCCCGCCGCTGCCGGGCCAGCCGCGCCGCTATCCGGCGACTCGCATGGGCGTCGAAGAGACCATCCGCGATGCCTTCACGCGCGCGCGCAACTACAAGGCCGAGTGGGACGAATATCGCGCGCGGCTGGCACGCGGCGAGAAGAACGTGATCCCACCGCGCCGTGATCTGCAACTCGAACCGCTCGTCGAGATATTGGAAGGCAAACGGCTGGTCCATGCCCACTGTTACCGCGCCGACGAAATCTTGATGCTCCTCAGGCTAGCCGAAGAGTTCGGCTTCAAAGTGCGCACTCTCCAGCACGTGCTCGAAGGCTACAAAGTCGCCAGCGAGATCGCGCGGCACGGCGCAGGGGCTTCAGCCTTCGCTGACTTTTGGGCTTACAAGATCGAAGCCTATGATGCCATCCCGTACAACGCGGCGATCATGGTGCGACACGGCGTCAACGTCTCGATCAACTCCGACTCGGATGAGCGCGCGCGTCGGTTGAACATCGAAGCCGCCAAAATGATGAAGTACGGCGGCCTGACCGAAGAGGAAGCGCTCAAGTTGATCACGCTCAACCCGGCGTGGCAACTGGGGATCGATGATCGCGTCGGTTCGATCGAGGTCGGCAAAGACGCCGATCTCGCTATCTGGAGCGGTCATCCGTTCAGCGTTTATTCGCGCGTCGAGATGACCTTCGTCGATGGCGAACTCTTCTTCGACCGGCAGCAAGACCTCGCGCGCCGGGCTGAACTCGAACGCGAGCGGGTGCAACTGGAGCAAGCCGAGCCCAACCGTCCGCCCGCACAAGGCGGCACGCCGCCACCTGCGCCCCGTCCGCGCCGCACGGCCTACGAACACGCAGACGACATCTGGGATGGAGGTGAGCACGACCAATGATCCGTCGAAAAGCATCACTCGCCGAACGCCTGGGCCAATTTCTTTCGGCAGGTGAACTCGCAACTTTGATCCTTTTCATCTTCTCGGTAGCACACGCGCAACAGGTCAATCGCGTCGCCGTCGAACGCCTTCGCACCGGTCCGCAAGCCACCTACGCGATTCGCCATGCGCGCATCGTCACCGTCAGCGGGCCAGAGATCGAAGACGGCACCGTCGTCATCCGCAACGGCAAGATCGAAGCCGTGGGCGCCAACGTCTCCGTCCCCGCCGGAGCGCAAGAGATCGACGCGCGCGGCCTCGTGGTCTACCCCGGCATGATCGACGCTGGCACGTCGCTCGGCTTGGTGGAGATTCCAACGGGCGCGCCCGGAACCGTGGACTTAAGCGAAGTGGGCGACATGAATCCGAACGCGCAAGCTCTGATCGCCGTCAACCCACACAGCGCGCACGTCGGCGTCACGCGCGTCAAC
>OGCI01001221.1_pt1 | contig 22701 bp, 21 predicted proteins | sample 1570021 | NCBI WGS metagenome assembly OGCI01 (sample SAMN06264664, study PRJEB24512) | hot springs metagenome | isolation source: Hot spring water | place: South Africa: Tshipise | collected 2015-06-21 | reverse complement strand
TTTTGTCGTCGCGAGGGGTAGACTTTGTCTACCCCGTGGCGACCTCGTGGTTTGGTTCTTTAGTCACTGCGAGGGTCTCCTTTGGGCAAAGCCATCGGAAGACCTCATCAAATTCCCCCGAGAAAGGGAAAACGATAACTCCTGATAGCCGGAGCGGAAAAACGGGGATATGGAGAGATTTTAAAAAGAATCATTCGATTACTCCTCTTGGGGGCAGAGTTGGGGACTGAGGCGGAGCACACTTCCGCTTGTGGTTAGGTCAGCCCAGGCAATGAGCCGTTCGTAGCCGGGTTTTATTACGGTAATCGTAGCATGACCTAAGGGTACCTCAAGGATAAAGAATCCTTCTCTATCGGTAGAAGCGAAAAACACTCCCTTTTCTTGGATTTCAACCTTAATCGTTGCGTCAGGAAGAGGTCTCAAGGTAACGCAATCCTTTACCGTTCCGGTGATGGTCACCTTGGGTCCTGTCACCTGTGGAGGAGTATTCGGTGAAGTTCCCGAAGGTGCGCAGGAAACCACAAAAAAGGAGAAAAATCCCAGGCTAACCAAGAGAATCACAAAACGTTGAAGCATGATTCTTCCCCTCTCTTGAGAAGTCTTTCAATCCATTATATCATGAATAAGGTTTTCCATGTCGCCGCGTTTGGGCAAGGATTTCTTCTCTTGTCCTCCGTACTCAGTCATGATTTCCTTCGTGGGTCTTTTCCTTCGGGTGTATTCCGAGAAAGAGACCTCCGGAGAGCGACGTAGCGAAAAGTGGAGTTAGCCTCCTCACTCTCTTGGGGAGTAAGGAAAGGTTTCTCCCCGTGACTCCTTTCAATCGCCATGTCATGGCACGGAGAAGATCGAGAAGACCATCTCACTCCAAGGAGACTCTTCATTCTCCCGATTCCCATGGTTTTCCATGCGGGGGCTTGTTCCTGTGGCGGTCATCCAGTGAAAGGCGTTCACAAGGAAGAACATTGCGCGAGAACCCTTATCCCCCCTTGACTCCCTTGTTATAATGGAAAGACGATGAGGAGGTAGCGCGATGTTTAAAGCCATCCTTTTTGATATCGATGGGACTCTGACGGACACAAACCCAGTGTTTTTGAAAGCGCTAAAGCAGGCGTATCACGAATTCTCCGGAGAAGAGAAGCCTTCCTCTTTCTTTTCTTTTTCCCTCGGGATTCCCAGTCCCCAAACCATGGAGATTTTGGGAATCCGAGAGGCAGAGAGAACCACCTTCCGGGAGAGGTGGCAGGGATTGATCCGGGAGTACATGCCTGAAGCTCGTCTTTTCCCCGGAATTTTGGAGCTCCTCACCCATTTGCAAGCCCGGGGGGTTCCCATGGCTCTCGTCACTTCAAAGATTCGGGCAGAGATGCCCTATGAATTCGACTGTTTCGGAATCAATCACTTCTTTGCCTTCACCGTTTGTGCCGATGACGTCCCTCGCCCGAAACCCTTTCCTGACCCTCTCCTCTTCGCCTTAGACCGTCTTCACGTTTCTCCCCGGCAAGCGCTCTTTGTCGGTGAGAGCCTCTATGACCTCAAGGCAGCAAAAAGCGCTCACGTACCTTTTGCCCTGGCCAAGTGGGGGGTACCCCGGACGGAAGAGATTTTACCTTGGCAACCGGAGTACGTTCTTGAAGAGCCGAGAGAGCTTCTCTCCCTCCTTGAGGGAAGAGGTTTGCGCAAGACCCTGCTCCTTGGGGGAGTAGAATAAGAAAATATTTTTTTCAAAAAAGAGAAATTTTCACTCTTCCCCCCTCAAGTTTTTCCTCTCGGTGCCGATATAGAGAAATAGGAAGGGAATGAAAGGGCAAACTTTCCGAAAGGGAAGGACGCAAAACCACGAACCTACGGCCTTTGGGCTACGGTGGTCGGGTTGCCAAGTCCTTTTTTCTTTTCGTCTCTTTCTTCCCTTTCAAAAATGAAAAGGGGAGAAGCAATATGGAAAAACTGAGAAGCTCTCTGTGGCTCTCTTTTTTCTTAGTGGTATTCATCCTTTTCCTTGCGGGGTGTGGTAGCCATGTTCCCCTCATTCCCCAAGGGGACCCTGAAGAAGCTAAGATTTCCAGCCTCAAGCTCGGTTCCCTTGCCGGTACGGTCAGAGACCAATCGAATGGTAAAGTCCTCGCCGGGGTTCTCCTCCGGGTAGAAGGGATGTCAAGCTCTGCGGTGACGAGTAGTGAGGGTAAATACCTTCTCACTGGTATCCCCGCAGGAACGGTCACCGTGGTCGCCTCGGCAGAAGGTTTCCTGACCCAGAAAAAAACCGCCACGGTCCGAAGTGGAAGAACCACCACCGTCAATTTTAGCCTGGTGAAATCCACTCCTCTCTCTTCCCCTACACCAACACCAACCCCTACACCTACACCTACTCCCACCCCGAGTCCTTCATCTCTCCCGGTGAATCTCCTCATCCAGTACGGTTGGGGGAAGACAAACGTGGTTCGCTGGGGAAACGGTATTATTAATGTCTACGATGAAACCAATGCCGGTATCGATGTGGGGAGTCTTTTAGCTACCTGGAGCGATCTCACTGGCGGGGTAACCACTTTTCGCTTGAGCTCTAATCCTCAAAGTCCTATCCGCATCTTCTACGATGTAGCCAAAGTCACTTCCGCAGGGTATGGGACCTGGGGTGTTACCACCGTCTGGTGGAGAAACTACGAGCTCATCAAAGCGGAAATCGCCGTTTTACCCTGTGGGACCTACTACGGCGGCATGTACCTCTGCCCTCAGCCGGTACTCTACCTACACGAACTGGGACATGCGGTAGGATTCGGCGGTCATACGAACGATGGCGGAGTCATGGATCCTGCTCCTCGCAACATGACCATCACTTCTACGGTGAGAGACATGGTCTCTACCCTTTATAGTTTACCCATTGGTTACGCTCTCACGAGGTTCCCACAAATTCCTAAGGATGGTAGTGCTACCATTCCTTTACAGTGTGAAGAGTGTTTTCTCAAATGAAAAAGAGGGAGGTATATCCCTCTTTTTCAAGGCACTTTCCGAGAGCCTTCATGAGTGTTGAGAGACCTGTGGCGATCTTCAGGGATCAACCCGAGACTGCCACAGGTCCCCTTTCGGAGGCCCTCGCGACGACAAAAAGAGGGTCATTCCGAGGGTCGTTTTCTCGCTTCCCGTGGGAATCCGGCTGAAAACCATTGTGAGAATCTTTACAAAAAGACCCTCGATGGTCTCAAGAGTTGCCAGGAACATGGAAGAAAGAGACCTGGTTTTGCATTCGGAAAAGCGTTATCGCCGAAGTTCTCAGGCTTTGACGGTGATCTTCACGGTTTTCCAAGGACACACTTTTCTCCCAAAGATATAACAATGTTGCGTTTTTGAAAAGTGATAGTCTTTACTGTGGACTCATTCTGTAGCTGTAAAGGAGGCAAAAAGAAGCACCAAGAACCTGAGAAAAATTTGGTGTTCGTAAAGGGTAGAAGCAGAAAAAGAAAAATACCTTGGATAGAATCATTGTGAGAACTAAGAGGGTGGGGTACCCCACCCTCTTAGTAGTTCATTGGCAAGATGGTGCGCAAACCCCTTCAAAGCTTAGGCACAATAGCCCAGCTTTTATGAGTACTTGTCCATTACTTGTACTTTGTCCTTTAATTTTAATTGTGAGGGTTTTTGAATCACCCCAGTTTTTCCCCCAATTCCACTTGATAGCTTTACTGATATTGCAAGAACCATCTTGTCCGAATTCTGAGTACCGAGGATTTGAGGAGATAATATCCTCCTTTTTTATACAATTCGGAATAATGATATCAAAATGGCTGATGTTAGGACCAGACCATTTTGATATAGTATAAGTATAGGTGATGGAGCCATCGTTGTTACAGGTTGCCTTTGAGGTGACGGTGTATTTGTACGATTTTGTTTGCCATCCTACTTGATATTTTCCCTCTTTGGTTATTGTTCTCTCTGTGCACTCAATACAGCTTGGGGTAGGGGTAGGTTCTGGTGTGGGTGTAGTTACTGCGAATTGGAGGGAAGAAGATATCTCGTCTTCTCCACATCTATTGCTTACATTTAAAGTGACTGTATATTCTCCCGCTTCATCATACGTATGCACAGGGTTTTCCTCCGTAGAAGTGTTACCATCTCCGAAACCCCACAAGTAACTATTCTCAATGCCTTGAGATTGATTGGTGAAGGTGACCGTCCACCCGTCTTCACTTGCACTGACGGCGTAGTCAAAATTTGCAAGAGGCAAATCTTCTTCGGTACATTGAGGTTCTGGTGTGGGTGTAGTTACTGCGAATTGGAGGGAAGAAGATATCTCGTCTTCTCCACATCTATTGCTTACATTTAAAGTGACTGTATATTCTCCCGCTTCATCATACGTATGCACAGGGTTTTCCTCCGTAGAAGTGTTACCATCTCCGAAACCCCACAAGTAACTATTCTCAATGCCTTGAGATTGATTGGTGAAGGTGACCGTCCACCCGTCTTCACTTGCACTGACGGCGTAGTCAAAATTTGCAAGAGGCAAATCTTCTTCGGTACATTGAGGTTCTGGTGTGGGTGTGGGTGTTGGAGTTGTGTTTGCTGAAGAACTCACCGGAACACACACACAAGGAGCGCCGACAAAGACTGAGGCCTCTTCTCTCGCCAAGGTGAGGACGGTGGAATCCCTTTGGGCATCTCGACATTGAGAGAGAGTGCTTTTTACCGCATTGACGATGTTGTCACTTGGGACCAGGTTGGGGATGTCACTGCATTTTATGGCATCGGGATAATTTGCCTTGATCACTTCATAGAGAATCACCTGAGCCGTGGTGTAAGCATTGGCTTCACCGACATCGTTCGTAATACCGGTGGTGAGGGGGTAAATACCTTTTTTCACTATGGCGCCGCCGTTTTGGATGGTGGCGTAAAGGACGTAACAGGAGTCTTTGGCTCCGCTCACTTCGTAGAGACCGCACTCGTCAGAAGTTGTGGTGAGAGTATCTCCCTCTTCTCCGGTGAGGACAATAGTGGCCTGTGAAGCCGGTTCTCCTGCGGAGACTTGAGGTACAGAACAAGTGACGGTGTAGCAGTTATTGTCGGGCATGGCGACAATGCCTTTGATTCCCGTTCTCCCCGGAGCTCCGAATTGAGCCCCTCCTCCAAAGCATCCTGAAGCGACCAGAAAGAGAAGCACTAAAGGAGTGATGACGAGAAACTTTTTACTTGACATATTTTTCCTCCTCTATAGCGATTGAATTCATAAGCTTCTTTCAGTGTAGGAGGGTCATCTGGAGAAAGAAATAGGAAAGATTTCCTATTTCTTTCTCTCTCTATTCCTAATTTGGAGAAATGATGTACCGGCTGAGCATATAAGCCTTGGAACTGAGGGGGATCCTCTCCCCGTCGAAGGGAAGAACAAACAGGGCTTAGAGCTCTTTTTTCACGAGAAGGAAAAAGGAAGGTACGTCCTTTACCTGTCCTTCTCCAAAAGAGGGGTGTACGGTTCCTTTGAAACCGTGGGTTTGAAGGAGGGTGAGTATTTTTTCGCCCCAGGCGGGTGAAGAAGAGGCAAAAACCACTTGGTTTTTCTCATTACCAAGGAGAGAGGAAACGTGATCTTTCGCAAGCGCCTTAGCCAAGAGACGGAGTTCATGAATTTCGCAAGATGCATACCAGATGACCACTTTCCCCCACGGGGTGTCTTGGGCTTCTTGGATGAGGAGGGAGGCCTTCGCTTGGGTGAGTTCCTCTGCGAGCCTCTTTATTTCTCGCTCGGCGTTTTTCATCTTGACGAAAAAATTTTCTACCCCGGTAACGGGGTCTTGGGTTCCCAAAAGACTCTGCAAGCGGTCTAACTGCTGTACGGCTCTCTGTAAGTAAGAGGTTACCCTTTGCCCTGCGACGAATTCGATGCGCCAGAAGTCTCTGTTCTTCCGATAGGAACGGAGTACGGCAAAGCTTCCTATGTACCCGGTGTCGGGGAGGTGTAATCCGCCACAGGGATTCGTATCGAGCCCGGGTATTTCCACGATGCGTTTTTCCTCGGTCTCCCAAAATATGTGCAGGGGAATCCGTTGGGCGATGTAGTGGCGGGTTTTTTCCTCTGCTTCCTGGAGGAGGGAAGACGTGAGAGGAGGGGTTGAGGGAACCTCGATTTTGGTCCACGCGGGGAGAATGGCAAAACCGGTGGTGGGGAGTCCGTACTCTTTCTCTAACACTGCCGAGAAGAGGTGTTGGGCAGTATGCTGTTCACATACTTCCTTGCGCCAGCGGGAATCGAGGTGCATGGTGGCTTTGCTCCCTCTAGAGGGGATTTCCCCCGCTAAGGTTCCCCAGTGCCAGATGGTACCCTCTTCTTCTTCCACCTCGTTCACCTTGAGAACCCAATCATCCCCGGTGATGATTCCCCGATCGGCAGGTTGCCCTCCTCCTTGAGGGGAAAAGATGGTCTCAAGAAAGGCAAGCCCCGTACCCTTTTTGCCGGTACGGATTTCTATAACCTCACTGAGTAAGGTCACTCGCTCCGGTTCGCGATAAAAGATTTTCTCGGTCATCGCTTTTTAAGGATAGGAGAAAATGAGGACTTCGTCAACCGATGATTAGGACTTGGAGAGGAGCAAATTAGGACGACCTTCCCATAGATAGCCTCCCTGGATCACTCTACAATGTTTCTCGTTGAGAGAGGAGCGCTTTTTGCGATGAAAACTGTGGTCGATGAGCGAGCCATACGGCTTTTTCTCGTAGATGATAACCCCTTTCTCTTAGAGAGTTTAGCGTTTTTATTGGAACGGCACGGCGACTTCAAGATCGTGGGCAAGAGCTGTGAAGGGAGAGGACTCATAGCGAAATTGAAGCGAGCGAAACCGGATGTCGTCGTTTTGGATGTGTGTTTAGTGGACAGTGATGGCTTGGAGTTACTCGTTCACATTCGGGAACAATTGGGCATTCCGGTGGTCATGCTCAGTATGTACGAGGAGTATCGCCACTATGCCCTCGTGAAGGGTGCTTTTGCTTATCTTACGAAGGGCCGGGATGTGGAGGAATTCTATCGCACCCTTCGTTTGGCGGCAAAAGAAACCTCCATGAAGGAGTGAGAAGGGGGAGGCTTGGCCTCCCCCTTTCTTCAAATGGTAAACGCTCCCAAATCCTCTTCTAATTTTCTTGCCATTTTGACGATTTCTTCTACCGTCTCATGGACCTCTTGTAAGGCAGCGTTTTCTTCTTCCGTAGAAGCAGCCACTTCTTCCGCTGAGGCGGCATTCTCTTCCGAGATGGAGGCTACGTTACTCAACCCGTGGAAGACCTGCTCTGCCATCTCCACCACCTTCCCGGTCCGTTTCTGGTTCTCTTCGGAGATGGCATTCACTTCCTCTACCAAGCGGGCAATGGCCTGGGAAGAATCCTCCACGGCGGCAAAGGACTGGGCGATTTTCTCCGTCTCTCCCACCACCACTTCGTTGGCCCGATAGATCTCCCCAAAGGTATGGTGGGCACGAGAGACCGCCTGTTGTCCTCCCTCGACCCGGGTCTCACTCTCTTCCATGGAACGAACCGCCTTCTGCGCTTCCTTCTGGATTTCTCCGATGAGAGTAGCGATGCGCTGGGCAGCCTGCGCAGAGTTCTCAGCCAGCTTGCGCACTTCCTCGGCCACCACCGCAAAGCCTCTCCCTGCCTCTCCAGCCCGAGCCGCCTCAATGGCCGCATTCAGGGCGAGGAGGTTGGTCTGTTCGGCAATGCTCGTGATGAGATCGGTGATACTCCCGATCTCTTCCGAACTCTTCCCTAAGCTCTCCACCACCTCTCCCACACTGACCACCGACTCCCGAATCCCCCGCATGGCTTCTACCACCTCTTCCAGAGTCTTCTGCCCTTCTTCACTCAGGGCAAAGGCGGAAGAGGCTGCCTGACGCACTGCCTCTAAGTTGGAGGCGGTGCGACTCACGTGCTCTCCCACTGCTTCTACTTCCCGGAGGGTCTTCCCGATCCGCTCGGCTTCCCGTTTGAGTTCCTCAGCCATACTGTGCATGGCCGCAAGTAACTCCTCCATGTTCTGGGAAACGGTGGTGAGGTTCTGGCTCTGCTCCTCGGAACCCTTGGCTACTTGGGAGATGGTCTCCGCAATCTGTTCTCCGGTGTGAGCGATTTCCTCAGTAGTCTTCTCTAAGCGCCCGGTCCCCTGGATGATGGCTTGGGCCGAGCGAGCCACCTCTTCCATGAAGGAGTGGAGGGCTTGACAGGCAGAGTCGAGGGAGGAGAGGAGCTGTCCCATTTCATCCCTCCCCACCTTCTCGATCATCTGGCAGAGGTTTCCCTGGGCTAACCCTTGGGCGAAGGCCATGGCAGTAGCAAGGGGACGGGTGAGGCTGCGGGAGAGGATTACTCCCAACACCACTGCCAAGGCCACGATCACTGCCACGACGAGATAGAGCACCCGGGAGAGATTCCTTCCCAGGGCTTCCACTTCATGGAGGGAGGAGGAGAAGGAGGCGAACACCTCTTCGTTCATCGCTTCCATGGCAGCATTCACTGCCTCCCGAGCCTTCTCCATCTCAAGGAGTGCTTGGTCTTTGCGGGAGGTGAGGACATCGAGGTAAGCGGTTTTCTCCACCACTTCCTGCCAAGCTGCCTCAAAAGGTTTGAAGCGGTCGTTAATGATGGTTTGGGCAGTCACGGCGTGGTAAGTTTTGAGGAATTCTCCTTCCAAGAACTTTCCGAAACTATTCAGGGCATCTTGGGTAACCTTCTCCGCTTTAGCTCGTTCTTCTCCCTGGAGGAGGAGGTAATTCTTCCTCCCTTGGTTGATGGTGTTGAGCTTTTCAATGTAGCGGGTGAGGCGCAGTCCCTCCAAGGTGGAGAGGATGGAATTCATGGCCCGGAAGGTTTCCATGAATTTGGTGTCTCGTTCTTGAGGGGGAGCATTGAGGCTCGCTTGAAATGCCTGCCACTTTTCTTGGAAGTCTTGAGCTTTACTCAGAACGGTGTTTTTCACTTCCTCGGAGATGACGGTGGAGTTCTTGATTTCCTGTTGGAAACTTTGGAAATAGGATTGAATGGTGGGAAGGTACTTATTCTCGGGATCGCCGGTGGCAACGTAACGGAACATGAAGACAAAAATTTCATTGATGGGGTTAGAGAGCTTACTCACCGATTCATCGACGAGTTTGGTGAAGTTGAGGATCACCTGGGCCGGTTCGTCCATACTGACTGCTTTGATGTTGCGCTCTTCTTCCGTTCGGAGGTATTCTTCCCGGAGTTGTTGCGCTCTCCCGAGCTGCATGCGATAGTTGATGTAAGAGGCTTTAAGATTTTGTAGCTTTTCCGCAAGAGTACTCCCCTCGGGAAGGGGGGTGAGGGAGTAAGGAAAAGCCTCTCTTTCCCAGGTTGGGTAAACCGAAGAACTTTTGAATTCCTCACTCTCTGTGCCTAAGCGCAAGCCTTCGAGATAGGCAAGGAAACGATTGTTGAGTTCATCGAATTGTTTCTTTTTCTCCCCCAACGCTTCTAAGCGAGTTTCTCCTAAGTAACTTGCGATTAAGCTCTCGTTTTTCCCCAGGAGGTCTTTGAGGCGAGAGGTGGTCGCAAGGAGCGGGGTTGCTTCTTGCACCACGGAGAGAGAGGGAGTGATTTGCATGAAGGCGAAAATGGCGATGATCCCCCCCAAGGCTGCTAACACGGCGAGCACACCAAACCCTAAGCTCATCTTGGTTTTTATTTGCATAATACCTACCTCCTTTAAGGTTATACATCCCCATTCACTATACCGGTAAAAAAAGGGAAAACTTTAGGGATAAAAAGCGCTTTTCTCGCTTTTTAGGTATATCCTCTCTTTTCGCACTCCTTGAGGAAGAGCATGTACCGTTCTTCATAGTGCTCGGATTTCCGAGGATCAGGGTCGATGGTGGCCACGATTTGGACCATGTGAGTAGAGGCACGCGAGAGACTCCCCCACTGAGGTACCGCGGCGATCACACAAGACCCCATGGCCGATTCGAGAGTAGCAGGGAGTTTGATGGGTCGCTTGAGAATATCGGCTCGGATTTGACACCAGGTGAGGCTTTTCGAGCCACTTCCCGAGGCAAAAACCCTCTGAATCGGACTCGCTCCCAAGCTTTCTAAAAGGTCGAAACTATACCTCTCCACGTACCCCACTCCTTCAAGGCAGGCGGCGTAGAACTCAAGGGGCTCTTTTTCCACCCCGAGCTTGAAGAATTGTGCTTTTGGGTGAGCAAAGGGGAGGCGTTCTCCCTGACGCACCAAGGGGTAAACGATGAGAGGGGTGGGAAGGGAGAGATTTTTTACCCGTTCATCCCATTTCACGAAATTTGCCTGAGGGAAAAAGTGGTTCAAGCACTCTCCGCCGGTGTTACTCGCTCCTCCGGGGAGCCAAAATCCCTCCGGATGGAGATGACAGTAGATGCGACCCTGGGGGTCTTTGACCTGTTTTTCGGCAATGCTGCGGATGACCAAGGTAGTTCCCAAGGTAGAGGAAACATCTCCGGGAGCATTCGCCCCCGAGGCATAGAAAGAGGCAGTTCCATCGGTAGCCCCGGCGACTACTTGGAGCGGAAGACACTGCCATTCTTCGGCAATCGACCGGCGCAGGGTGCCGATAACTTCGCCGGTCTTATAGACCTGGGGAAGGAGGGCGAGGGGGATATGGAGGTCTTTTTCGATGAAATCGGGCCATTGCAAATCGAGGAGATCATACCCCATTTTGAGAGAGTTGGAAATATCGGAAGTCCCCCACTCGCCGGTGAGGTGTCCTACTACGTAATCAGCAGCGTGGAGAAAGTAGCGCACTTGGGCGAAGAGGTGAGGGTTATTCCGCTTGAGCCAGAGGACTTTACACAGGGCAAAGGAAGGGTCAAAACAGTAGCCCATTTTCTGGCAAAACTCGGTGGCGACACTATTGATGAGGGAAGCTTCCTCTTGGGCGCGGGCATCGTTATACATGATGGCGGGACCAATGGCTTTTCCCGTTCCATCGACCGGGACCACCGTACCGGAAGTAGAGTCACAAGCCAGGGCAAGGAGTGCTTCTCTGGGATAACCGAGTTGCAAGAAGCGGTACACGGTTTTCCGGACACACTGGTGGATGGTTGCTATCCACTCTCCAGGGTCTTGTTCGAATCTCGTTTCCTCCCGGTGGGAGGAGTTGAGAGCATCTCGTTCTTCGGCAATCACTTCCCCAGCGAGGCTCGTGATCATGCATCGTACCCCCTGGGTACCGAGGTCTATTCCTAAAACGTAGAGCGCTTCTCGGCTCATAATATCCCTTTCCATGGAGATGGTGCGGTTTTGCGCACTTTATCTTCCCGGTTGACCATGGTTTACGCTTGCAATATAATTTAACCACGACCGATTTTTCGGAGCAAGAGAAAGGAGACACATTTTTCATGAAGAGGACTTATCAACCGCACAGGGTACGGATGAAGCGGACGCACGGGTTTCGGGTGCGGATGAAAACGAGAAGTGGGCGTGAAGTATTGAGTCGAAGGAGGAGAAAAGGACGCAAGCGCCTTACCGTATGAAGAGGAGTTGGGGGCGCCTTACTCGGAGGCAAGACTTTACGAGCATATTCCGCTACGGGAAGCGGAGGAAAATTGACGGTTTGAAGCTTTTCCTCTTGCCTCGGGGAGAGGGTGGTCTGCGGGTTACTTTTGTGGGGAAAAGCAAGAAAGCGGTACGTCGTAACCGCATTCGCAGGCGTTTGAGAGAAGCCTTCCGAGTGTATTATGCTCCTTCCTGGTGTAGACGACCGGTGGATCTCCTCTTTTGGGGTGATGACGAGGTATGTGATATGCCCTTTAGAGATCTTTGTCTTCGCATGGGTCAGCTCCTTGGAGAGTTTGCTATGGAAGTTGGGGATTTGGTAAACAGTGAAAGTTGAACGTTTCCTTTTGTCGGTGGTGGATTGGTGCTTAGAACACTATCAAAAATATGTATCGCCGCTTTTTCCACCAGCTTGCCGCTTTGAGCCGAGTTGTTCCCAATACGCTCGGGAGGCTTTGAAGAAGTACGGGTTATGGAAGGGCGGTCTTTTGAGCCTCTGGCGGATATTGCGTTGCCATCCGTATGCGCGCGGTGGGTATGACCCGGTAAAATGAAGAGAGAAAAGGTGATTGCAGGATGTTCTCACAACTTTGGGATGGTTTAGCAAAATTAATGGAGTTTGTCCTCCGCTTTTTTTATAACCTCACGGGAAATTACGGTATTTCTATTATTCTCTTAACCGTTGTGGTTCGCTTGGCATTATATCCCGTGATCCATAAACAAAATGTTTCTGCCCGAGCCATGCAGGAGATTCAACCGGAGGTCAAGAAACTCCAAGAGAAGTATGCCAAAGAACCACAGAAATTGAACCAAGAAATCATGAAGCTCTACAAAGAAAAGGGCGTGAGTCCCTTGGGAGGGTGCTTACCGCTTCTCATTCAACTCCCCTTCCTCTTTGTTCTCTATCGAGTTTTGGTGACCTACGATTATGGTCAGGCCGGTTTTTTGTGGCTTCCCAGCTTGTCACAGAAAGACCCTTATTACATTCTTCCCCTCGCTATGGGAGTGACCACTTTTCTCCAGCAGAAGATGTCCCCTCCCTCATTGAGTGGTGAGGCATCACAGCAGAACCTTTTGCTCCTGGTCGCGATGCCCGTATTTTTGGTGTTCATTAGCTGGGGATTACCGTCGGGGGTACTCCTGTACTGGTTTGTTTCTAACCTCTTCTACATTTTCCAGCAGTATATGTTGGAAGTGCAGATTCGAAAGAGTAAGACTTCTCTTTCCCTCAATGTGGCAACGCCTGGTGGAGCAAGTATTACCCAAGAGACTTCGAAAGCTCCTGTGAAGAAAAAGGGAGGGAAAAAGGGGGAGAAAAAGCATGAAAAGAAGCGTTGAAGTATCAGGGAAAACCTTAGAAGAAGTTTTAGAGCGAGCTTCTCGGTATTTCGATGTTCCTCGCGAACGATTGAATTACGAGATTGTGTCGGAAAATAAAGGGTTCTTGGGGATTTTGGTGCCGAAAGTAGTCAAAGTGAGAGTATGGGTAGAAGAGGGAGGGGTAGAGGAGGAAGGAGAGGAGAGAGAAGAAAAAAGACCATCTCTGGGGGCTACGAACTTGTTCCGGGAATCTCCTCGAGAAGTCCCCACTTGGCAAGATGTGAGCGATCTCCATGACGTCATCTATCGATTCCTGCACGGTCTCTTCGAGAGAATGGGAGTGGATGTTCGCGTTACGATTGATGATGACGAGGAAGCGGTCACATGTCGCATTGAGGGGAAAGATGCCGGAGTCTTGATCGGGAGGAAAGGAGAGACCTTGGAAGCCTTGGAACTCTTGTTGCGTACTTTTCTCGGGAAGAGGGGCCTCATAGGCAAAGACCTCCTTCTCGATATCGCTGACTATCGTAAACGGCGTGAGGAATCTTTGAAGAAACTGGCCGAGAGAATTGCTCAGAAAGTGGTGAAAGAGAAGAAGCGTTTCAAACTCGAGCCTATGAATGCCCGGGAGCGGCGCATCATTCACACCGTCTTAAAAGACCATCCTCAGGTGGTTACCTATAGTGTGGGAACCGAACCGTCACGGAGAGTGGTGGTGGAGCTCAAAAATGCTAAGGAAGGAAAAGGGGTTCCTTCCGAAGTCCACAGAGAAGAGAGAATGAAGAAACCGACCCAAACTACGTACCGTCGACCGCGTCGACAGGGAGGGAAGAAGAAGTCCATTGACCAGTGATACCATCGTAGCTCTGGCAACTCCCTTGGGAGTGGGCGCCATCGGCATTGTTCGCATGAGTGGCCGAGAAGCGATATCAATTGCTTCTCGGCTTTTTCGTGCCCGTTCGGGAAAGCGAGTGGAAGAATTCACCTCTTTTCGTCTCTATTTGGGAGATTTCCTGGATTCGGTTACCGGACACCCACTTGATGAAGCTCTGTGTGTGGTCATGCGTGCCCCTCGTAGCTATACCCGCGAAGACGTGGTGGAATTCCATCTTCACGGAGGGCCTCTCCTTACCCGTAGAGCATTGGAGTTGTGTCTCCGAGAAGGAGCACGAATGGCGAGACCCGGGGAATTCACCGAACGAGCTTTTTTCAACGGTCGTATTGACCTTTTACAGGCCGAAGCGGTAGCAGAGATGGTGCGAGCTCGTTCGGAGAAAGCATTGCAGTTGTCGCTCCGCAATCTCAAAGGGGAATGGGGGAAAGAGATTAGAGCGTGGCAGAGACGGTTGTTATTGTTGCAAGCTCATATTCAAGCCAGTTGTGATTTCCCCGATGTGGTAGACTCGCCTCTGGAAGCATGGATGATCCAAGAACTCTCTCTTCTTCGGGAACTCATTGCCAAAGGATTAGAAGGAGGGAAGAGGGCCCAGGCGTTACAAGATGGTTTTTTGGTGGTCATTGCCGGGAAACCGAATGTGGGGAAATCGAGTTTACTCAACGTGCTCTTGGGGCGCAATCGAGCGATTGTGACTCCTTTTCCCGGGACTACCCGAGACGCCATCGAAGAGGTAATTCTTCTTGAAGGATTGCCGATTCGTTTTGTGGATACGGCCGGCATTCGCGTAAGCACCGACCCGGTAGAACGGATTGGGGTAGAGAAGGCACATGAATATCTCCACGATGCTGATCTTGTGATCGTCCTTTTCGATCGCAGTAGCCCTTTCGAAGAGGGGGATCGAGAAATTGCTCGTATCGTTCGGGCCAAACCTCATCTTGTAGTCTTGAATAAGAGCGATCTCCCTCCTGCTCTCTCCCGGGAGGACATTGCTCCTTTCTATCCTCAGGAGGAAATCATCGAGATTTCTGCCCTCACCGGGGAGGGGAAAGACCTGCTCACCGCTCGCCTCGTTGCCATGCTCCAAGCCATGTTAGGACCGGAAGAAAATCTCACCTTAGTGAATGCCCGCCAGCAGGAAGAATTGGAGAGGATCGTATCATTGCTTTCTGCTCTCATTCACGATGTTGAGAAGGGAATCCCTTTGGATCTCATCGGTTTGCAACTTGACGAGGTTTTGCAAGCCATGAAGCGTTTGACCGGTGAGAACGTGGATCGCGAGCTCCTTGGGATTATCTTCTCTCACTTCTGTTTGGGGAAGTAGGCTCGCCCGAAAAAACGGTGGTTTTGCGGAGAAGGAAAGTGTTCCACGTGGAACATTGTTCCTCTCTTCTCCCGTGAGGTATTCCTTCCCCAAGGGAGGATAGGTACCGTTTCCTCTTTGTACCTTTTGGGGAGAGACGTAACCAACCTCTTCGATTTCACTTGACACATGAAGAAAGGCAACCTATGATAAGCGTACGGAGCGTTTATCTGGGCTTACCCTGCTTGTTCCGATCGTATGCTGACTCTGTTTTCTTGTGGGGAGGTGAGAGGAATGGACGACGGCGGTCAATGTAGTTTACTGCCGGAGAGCTTATGGAAAAGGAGCATGCCCAGAGAGGAATGGTCCATTCTCCTTCTCCCGGTGAGAGAGAGTCGGTTTTCCTCTCCTTCTTTTGCATGAGCTCTGGTCCTTGGAGTGAACGAAGCGATTGTCTTTCGGCTTTTCAGTAGAGAAATCGTGCTTCTCTCGGAAGGGAAAGTTTTCGCCAAAACCGTGGCATAGGCTTTCCATCAGTTTGACACTTGGAGAGGAAATGGGGTGAAAAACATGGAAGTGGAAATTCAAAGAGATAACCGTGATGCTCTTATCGAATATATTGCCACTCTGCTTGAAGAGGGACGATACAATGAAGTGAAGGCGGAAGTGAGTCTTCTCCATCCTGCCGATATTGCCGAAATCATGGCTCATCTCGATACCCAAAAGCAGGTATTCCTCTTCCGGTTACTCAAAAAAGACCAAGCCATCGCAGTGTTTGAGCAGCTCGATTTTGAGCAGCAGGAAAATCTCCTCCATCATTTCACCGATGAGCGAGTTGCCGAGATTCTCAACCGCATGTCCCCCGATGATCGGGTAGAACTCTTCGATGAATTACCTGCTAAGGTGGTCAAAAAGTTCTTGAACCTCTTAGAACCTGCGCAGCGCAGTATCGCGGCCAGCATGTTGGGATACCCGGAGAATAGTGCCGGGCGGATCATGAGTCCTCAGGTTATTGACCTCAAAGAACACTATACGGTGGAGCAAGCTTTGAAGCGTATCCGCCGTCTCAATCCACCTGAGGAACTTGCCTACACCGCTTACGTTATCGACGCCGAACGGCATCTCTTGGGACGGGTAACCCTGCGAGATTTGGTACTCGCCCCACCGGAAGCATCGATCGGAGAAATTATGAATCGTGAGGTCTTCGTTGTCTCTACCGATGATGACCAGGAGAAAGTGGCCCAGATCATCCAGAAGTATGATCTCCTCGCCGTTCCGGTGGTGGATAAAGAAGGGAGACTGGTGGGGGCAGTCACCGTTGATGACGCCATCGACGTGATTGAAGCAGAAGTTACCGAAGACTTGCATCGCTTGGCGGCCATCCGTACTACCGAAGACGAATATCTCCACGCTCCGCTGTGGAGAAAAATTAAAAATCGTTTCATTTGGCTTTCGGTGCTCCTCCTCATGGGAACAGTTACCAGTTTCGTGATGCAAAGATTTTCTACTGTCCTCCAGGCGGTGGTAGCGCTCTCTTTCTTCATACCCATGCTCATCGATACCGGCGGCAACGTGGGGAGCCAATCGACTACGGTTATGGTACGAGGATTGGCGATCGGAAGGCTCGACGGTCGTTCGCTGTGGAGGGTCATCCTCTCCGAGGTACTCATTGGAGGCGTTTTGGGGATTCTCCTTGGCGTTATTGCCATTATCCGCGTGGTATTCCTTCGTGAGTCGTTCCTCCTCGGTCTCACCGTAGCCCTTTCGGTGTGGGCAGTCGTTTTTGTGTCTAACCTCATCGGGGTTTTTCTCCCCATCATGTTCAAAAAACTCCATCTCGATCCGGCCATCGCAGCAACACCGGTCATTACTACGGTGGTTGATATTATTGGGGTGATCATTTATTTCCGGATCGCCCAAATTCTTTTATAATATTTGCAAGAGAGAGTGAGGTGAGACACATGCCCCAGATTCAGTGGTCATCAAACTACGCCATCGGGGTGAAAGAGATCGATACCCAACACCAGGAGTTAGTGAACAATCTCAACCAGCTCTTGGAAGCTTGCGCCCAGGGCAAAGGGAAGGAAGCAATCAACGAGATGATTGGTTTCCTGGGCGAATACGTTTCCTTCCATTTCGCTACCGAGGAACGATTCATGAAACAGTGGAATTATCCCGATGCTCCGGCCCACATTCAGGAACACCGCAATTTCATTCAAACGGTTGATCATTTGCGGCGGGAAATTGCCCAAGAAACCATCGGTCCGGGAACGGTAATTAAGGTGAATCGCATTGTCACCGATTGGCTCATCAATCACATCATCAAAGTGGACACAAAACTTGGTGCTTTTCTAAAAAAGAATAAGGTTGAGTGACTCTTGAGGTGTTGACCTCCCCCAATGTTCCACGTGGAACATTGGGGGAGATGCTTAGAGAGGCTTTTTTTGCGGGAGACCTGCCCGGCGGGGAAAAGTGGGGGGAATCTTACGGTGTTTTCGCACGAGAACGAGGTGAGTGGTCCGGTCGGTAAAAGGGAGAAGAATGGAGCGCACCTCTTCGACGGTACAGGAGAGTTTTTTGAGAGCTGATTGGGCTTCTTGGATTTCTTTTTGGTATTGTTTTCCTTTGTAGTAGATTGCCCGACCTTCCTCCTGTAAGAGAGGGGTAGTGAGTTCTAAACTCACCGCAAGGGGTGCGAGAGCTTTAGCTACTACGGTAGAGAATTGTTCCCGGAAACGGGGTTCGTGTCCTACCTTTTCCGCTCGTTCGTTTACGATAGTTACCCCGGGGAGAGAAAGTTTCCCCACGACTTCTTGGAGAAAGAGGCACTTCTTCTTGTGAGCTTCGACGAGGAGGAGATGGAGCGGAGGAGCAACGATTTTGAGGGGAATTCCCGGGATGCCTGCGCCGGTACCAATATCGGCGAGTTGGGTTCCTTCGATTGAGGGGAGAGCGCTTAAGGCATCGAGGAGGAGGTAGGAGATAACCTCCTCCTCTTGGTTGTAACCGGTGAGATTGAAACGCCGGTTCCACTCGAGGAGGAGATGAGTAAACTGGAGCAATTGTTCGATGGCGGAGGAAGGAACAAGAAGACCCATGATGGTGAGTCCCTCTTCGAGAAGTGCTCGCCCCTTTTTCCACAAGTTATCCACAGAAAAAAATTCAACTCCTTTGCATCCGATTTGGAGAAATTCGGATTTTCCTTGTAGTGTGATTTCTCGATGAATATTGTACTGCAAGAAGGGGATTTCCGTGGCCTTTCCCGGAAAATCCAATAGTAATCCACCGTAATCCACAAGTTATCCACAGAGAAACGATACTGAAAACCTCCTCTCCCTTCGAGGAAAAAGGGAGGGCATTCTCGGAATGGGAATGGTATAATCGTGACGATGCACGATGGGAGGAATATTGATGCCGATTCGCGATGGAGATCGAATATATGTTTGCCTTGAGGATGGCAAAGAATATCTCTTGCGGGTTGACCGGGAGCGGGTTTTCAGTACTCATTTAGGGAATATCCCTTTGTATGACTGTATTGGAAAGGAATTCGGTGCCTGGATATCCACCTCCCAGGGGAAGAAGGCCTATCTTCTCCAACCGGGGATTGTGGAGAATATTTTTCATATGAAACGGCGTACCCAAATTGTGTACCCCAAGGATTTGGGGTACATTCTCCTCTTTCTCGATGCCAAAGCAGGAGATCGAATTATCGACGTGGGATTGGGGAGTGGAGCGATGTGTGGAGCACTCGCCCGAGCGGTAGGAAAGGAGGGGAAGGTATATGCCTATGAGCGGCGGGAAGAGTTTGTCCCCGTAGCGGTGGCCAACCTTACCGAGTGGGGAGTAGTGGACCAGGTGGTGATCAAGTGTTGGGATATCGAACACGGTTTTGAGGAGCGGGAGGTTGACGCCCTTTTTCTCGATGTCCCTCAGCCCTGGGATTACCTCAAACAGTGTTGGGAAGCCCTCAAGGGGGGAGGAAGAATCGCCATCGTGTCCCCAACCGCCTCCCAAGTTATGGAAGTGCTTCGAGAACTCCACACGCTCCCTTTTCTTCAGATTTCGGTGTGGGAGAGTCTTTTTCGTGAGTATAAGCCTAATCCCGCTACTTTTCGTCCCTTCGACCGAATGGTGGCCCATACCACCTATATGATTTTTGCCCGCAAGATTTTTCGCTGAGTCAGGGGAGATTTTTGGTTGATTCTCGCTTTTATGTTAGAATATCAGTATCTATGGGGATGATTGTGGCGATTACTAATCAAAAAGGTGGCGTGGGGAAAACCACCACCTGTATCAACTTGGGAGCCTGTTTAGCGGAACGCAAGAAGCGGGTGCTCCTTGTGGATATCGATCCGCAAGGGAATGCCACGAGTGGTTTAGGGGTGAATCGCTGGGAGCTCAAGCAGTGTATTTATGACCTTTTGATTAACGGTGTGGAAGCGGGAGAATTAATCCACGGCACACCAATGGAAGAACTGTGGCTCCTTCCGGCAACGATCCGTTTGGCAGGAGCAGAGGTAGAGCTCGTTTCTCTCCCTAATCGGGAGAAAAAGTTACAGGAGGGGTTAGAAAAGTGGGTTGCCGATTTTGACTTTATCCTCATCGATTGCCCCCCTTCCTTAGGTCTTTTGACCGTGAACGCGCTCAATTTTGCCACGCGGGTGTTAATCCCCGTGCAGTGTGAGTACTACGCCCTGGAAGGCCTGGGGCAACTCATGAGCACCATTACCATGGTGCGGAATTCTTATAACCCCCATTTAGAGCTTTTGGGAGTCCTCTTAACCATGTTCGATGCCCGAACCAATCTCTCCCAGGAAGTGGTGGAAGAAATACGACGGGTTTTCCAGAATAGAGTTTTCCGTACGGTTATTCCGCGCAGTGTCCGGTTGAGTGAGGCGCCAAGCTATGGGAAGCCTATCATTCTTTACGATGGCTCTTCCCGGGGAGCAATTGCCTATCGAGATTTAGCGGAGGAAGTGCTGCGGAGCAATGGGTAAGCGGGGTTTAGGAAAAGGCTTAGAGGCATTGATTCCCGGTGCGGGAATTTTGGGTGGGAGAGCAGTCCAAGAAGTGGACATCGATCGCATCTGCCCCAATTCTCTGCAACCCCGTTCCCAGATGGATGAAGAGAAACTGGAGGAACTGGCCTATTCCATTCAGGCTCATGGTATTTTGCAGCCCCTTTTGGTCCGTCGTCTTGGTGACCTTTTTGAGATCGTGGCGGGGGAACGGAGATGGCGGGCAGCAAAGAAAGTGGGTTTAAAGACTGTTCCCGTCATTGTGGAAGAGGTCGATGAAGAGAAAAAATTGGAACTTGCCTTGGTAGAAAACTTGCAACGAGAAGACTTGAACCCTTTGGAGTTAGCGCGCGGTGTTCAAAAACTCATGGAAGCGTTTCATCTCACCCAAGAGGAGGTAGCGCAAAAAATCGGAAAGAAGCGTTCTACGGTGGCCAATCTCCTCCGCCTCTTAGAACTTCCTCCTTCGGTGCAGGAAATGATTGGAGGAGGAAAAATTTCTCTCGGTCATGCCAAGGCTCTTTTAGCGGTCGCCTCTCCAGAAGAACAGAAAATTCTGGCCGAGAAAGTGGTTCGTGAAGCCCTTTCGGTGAGGGCTACCGAGCGCTTGAGCAAAAATTTCCGGGTTCATGCGCCGAAGAGTAGCGAGCATCCTACCGAAAAAAACGTCGAGGAACTGCTCATGAGGTATTTGGCGACCAGGGTGAAAGTGGGAAAGGGAAAAATCATTATTGAATATTCTGGATTAGAAGATTTACAACGCTTGTATTCTTTGATGGTGACTTCCCAATGGTAACAAGGGGGGATAGGGATGTTTTTTGAACGGAAGCACCTCACTGTTTTCTGGATTAGTCCAGTAGAAGGGCGACTCCGCAAAATCCACCTGCGTTGGCAGACCATGGTCTTGGGGATACTCATCTTTATCGTCGGTGTGAGTCTCGGTGTGGGTGGAGTATTGTGGTATCAATCAAAAACGAGAAAAGAATTTCTTTCCACCTGTAACGAGCTGCGAGAAGCTTGTCAAGCCTTGGCCCTCTTAGAGAGTCAGAAGAAAGAACAGGAGGTAAAGATCCAGAATCTGGCTCGAGAAACGGAGAAGGCTTTGCAAGAACTTGGGGCGCTGCGGGAGTTAGATAGGAAAGTGCGGGAACTGTTAGAAAAAGATTTGCAATCCCGCTTGAAAAAGTTGGGTATCACCCTTTCCTTGGCCTCTACCGGATTAGACCCCTGTGTTCCGGTATATCGTTTTCTGGTTGAGGAAGGAGGGCATGGTGTTTTGGGAATGGGTGGACCGTTATTTGGCGTGGTTCCTCTCCTCCCACAGGCGGCAAATATTCTTGTGCCTCCCTATGATCCCCACTTCTACGTTCAGGCGAAAAATTTAGAGAGTACCCTCACTTGGGTTCAGACCGAGATTTTCCTCCGCCGGAAATCTTTGGAAGAGGTCCTCGATGTTGCCCAGAAGAAGGAACGGCTCTTGGATACCATTCCCATGCGCTGGCCGACCTGGGGAAAGATTTCCTCTCGGTATGGTTGGCGGAAAGACCCTTTTACCGGAAGGAAAGCATGGCATACCGGCATTGATATTGCTGCGCCGACCGGGAGAAATGTAGTAGCTACCGCGGAAGGTAAGGTGGTCTTCACCGGTTGGAACGGGAATTACGGAAAATGTGTAATTATTCGTCATCAATTCGGCTACGAGACGGTGTACGGGCACCTTTCCAAAGTTTTGGTGAATACAGGTGATTGGGTGAAGAAAAACGAGGTCGTCGGTAAAGTAGGAAGCACCGGACGGAGTACCGGACCTCATCTCCATTATGAAGTACGACGGTACGGGAATGTTATCAATCCCTGGCCCCATCTTCCCTGAGCGGGAACTTTCTCGGTATCCGAAAATAGAAGAAAAAGCCAAGCATAAGAAGGGAGGAGAGAAGCAATGAAAATACGAACTTTTTGCCTTGCCTTCGTTTTTCTTCTTGTTATCACTTCTTGGGCCTTCGCCGGTGTGGAAAAGGTAGCGGTGAAGGGTATCGATATCCAAAGAGAAAATGGAGAGGTTTTCGTCCGGGTTCTTGTGGAAGTATGGTCGCAAGACGGTGGAGAAGTTTATCTTCAGCTGAGGACCGACTATGAGGGAAAAGATTTTCTCACCCTTCCTTTGCGGATGTCCTGTGCTTTTCCTTATCAAACTTTCCGTTTCCTTTTGCGGCGGAGTGATTTTCGCCGCGTGAACCTCGAAGACGGTCTTGAGGAAGAGCTACCTGAATTCGTGGCGGAGAAGAACATTATCGCCTATGTGTATGAGCAAAAAGTTACTACTCCTTCCGGACACACCGAGGACGTGAAACGAGAGATCGCTCAGCGGGGTTATGCCTTGCGGGGGATTCTCGCCAAGGGGACGAAGCCAATCAAGTGGAAAGAGAAATGAGGGGAAGAAACTCAGCTCAAGAGGTCATTAGTTAAAACATCACCACCACCTGAGGGAACATCTCCAGGGAAGAAGATATGAAGATTGACTCCAAGGAAGTCAAGATTCATCCCAGGAAATATGGCTACCTATTCTGGTACTTTTCTGTAAGAAAGAAAGGAGTTTATCCATAGGTGTCATCCCTATTGCTGAGTGCCTCCTTTTCACATGATACACCCACTGCCATCTC
>OGCI01001217.1_pt1 | contig 22751 bp, 16 predicted proteins | sample 1570021 | NCBI WGS metagenome assembly OGCI01 (sample SAMN06264664, study PRJEB24512) | hot springs metagenome | isolation source: Hot spring water | place: South Africa: Tshipise | collected 2015-06-21 | reverse complement strand
CACAGCACCACCGAGAAGATGGAAACGCCCAGTAATCCCGCGCCCAAATAGCCCCAGGCCAGGAAGATCACCCCACTGTCGCCCAGGATGAGCAAAGTGACGATGAGAATCTTCAGGCTGGGCGACAACACATATTTGCGGAAGAAAATGGCGCTGGGCTTCGAGAAGACGGCGAACAGGCTGTTGAGCGTGTTATCGAGCGCCTGAATAGGCGACAGGGCGACCAGAATCGCCAGCAGTGCGACCGTGCGGCGGTCGCTGATCAGGTTGCCGGCGATAGTACCCTGCAGGGCCACGACGCCCACGATCAGGATCATGCCCAGTCCCAGAATCGTCCCCAGCACCATCAAAATTGTGCCGAACAGGCGCGGGTAGTCCTCGCGCTCGTGATAGATGGGCACGAAGCGGGTGACGGCGCGATCCAGCCCGAAGGTGACGATGGTCTCGCCCAGGGACACCAGCGACAGCGCATAGACGAATGCGCCGTAGTCCGCTTTGGTCAGGTAGCGCACGGTGAGCACCTGCACCACGAAGTTGACCGCCATGGCGATCAGTCGCCCGACCAGCAACAGACTGGAACTGCGAATCTGGCGGCGGGCGGCATGGGCGACGGGCGGCGCGGTCTCGGCGGGCTGAGCGCCTGCCGAAGAAGGCAGCGGTAATACGCCAGGCGCGGAATCGGTCAGGTCAGAGGTCGTGCTCATGGTAATGAAGTCCTGACGGGGGGCGAGGCTGGTTCGGCGTTGGAGGCGGGGGCGGGCAGCAGCACACGGGCGGTTACCCCGGCCAGCGCCAGCAGGAACCAGTAGTAGCGCTCATAGGAAAGGTGCAGGAAGATGGCGGTCACCAGGTAGGTGAGGATGCTCAGGATCATCCCCGAAGCCAGCAGATACGCCACGCGGTCGTCACGCTGCGTCTGATGGCGCACTTTGTAGAGACCTGCCAGCGTCACCCCCACCATGGCGAAGAAGACGCTGAAGCCCACGATCCCGGTGTCGGCCAGTTCTTCCAGGTAGAGATTATGCGCACGGCGATTGGGATCGAGCAGTTTGAAGCCCACGCTGCGCCCGTAATCGCGGATGAAGCGGGGCGTCTGCCCTGGCCCCACGCCCAGCACCGGATGGTCGAGGAAGATGCGCAGGGTGGCCAGGTTCTCGGTGGCGCGACCCTGTACGGAGGTATCGGCCTGCGAAGGGTCGCCGCCCAGCAGGGCGATGGCGTCCCCCAGGGTAGAGAGGCGGTAGATGTAGCCGGGGGCGAAGGTGAGCGCCAGTACCACGATCGCCGTGCCGATCGCCGCCGCGATGCGGGGCCGGATCATGGGCGGCGGCATGATCACCAGCACCATGACGCCCAGGGCTACACCCGCCCCACGCGAGAAGGTGTAGAGCGCCCCTCCCAGGATGAACAGCAGCGCGGCCCAGGCCGCCCAGCGTCCACCGCGGCGTCGCTCCGAGAGGCCCAGGACAAGGGTGAGCGGCACCAGTACCACCAACACCTGGGCGAAGCGATTCTTTTCGCCGATTGGCCCGGCGAGTCGCGGCACCCTAGGCTTGTTGCCCAGGAAGTCTTCGTCGCCCACGCTGACCGCCGCACGGGTGACCTGCGCGAAGCCGCCGAAGTCATTGTCGTAGGAGCTGGTGATGCCCTGGTAGAAGGTCACGCCGCCCATCAGCGCGCCCGCCAGCACCACCACCCACAGCGTGCGCCGCAGCATAATCCGGTCGCGCACCACATTGACCACCAGGAAGTAGAGCACCAGCCCTTCCAGAAAGTAGTCTTTGATGCGGCTGAAGGTCAGTTGGGGGTGATCCGATACGGCGGCGGAGAGCAATAACACGGCCAGGTAGACCACCATCAGGTTCGCGACCGGCGTGACGATCAGCCGTTCGCGCCGCACGATCAGCCGGTGAAACAGGGGCACGCCCAGCAGCAGGAAGAAACTCCCCGCTACCTGGGTGGGAACACCCCGCCGGATGATCAGCACGGAAAGGTTGGCGTAGAGGATGAAGAACACCACCAGCGCCACCTGTTCGGGGTTGGTGATGATAGCCAGGGCGATCAGCAGAGCAACCAGCCCGGCCAGCGCCAGCCAGGGGTTGACCGCCGCTAGCAGGAATGCCAGCACGACGCTGCTGAGCGTGGCCACGGTGATCAGCGGCAGGGTGTTGAGCCGCTCGGACTTTTCGGCGAGACCAGGTGAGGTAATCATGGTTGAGTGTCAGCGATCAGTTGTCAGTTATCGGCGATCAGTTATCGGTTGCTGCTGAGCGATTTACGGTTGCCAGGAATCAACAGCGGGCCTTGGCACTGCTCACTGCCAACTCAAGGTTGAAAACTCTTCTGGCGCTGCGGCGTCCAGCGGGTGATGCGCTGACCGCGCAGCACGTTCCAGGTCGCCAGCAGCGCCGCCGCATAGACGACGCAGAAATAGAACGGGATGGCGAATACCTTCAGCCGTCCCCAGCGCGTGCCTTGCCAGGCCCAGCCCAGCAAAGCGCTGCCGTAAAAACCGAGCTGCGCCGGCAATGTTAGCTGGTAGAACAGCCCCTCGTCCCACAGGAAGAGGTTGGCTGCCAGCAGCGCCAGCAACGGGGCGAACATCAGCCGGCGCAGCACCTTGTGCGTGAACAGTTGCACGGCGTAGAAGCCATGGCGCAGCGGGTTGAGCAGTTCGCGCATCACCAGCACGCCGCGCAGCCCGCGCGTGATCACGCGCACTTTGCGCCCAAACTCGATGTCGCTGGACTGCGCTACTGGCTCGTAGGCCACGGCGTCCGGCGCGAAGACCAGCCGGTAGCCCTGCGCGATCACCCGCGTCGAGGTGACGAAATCGTCGGTCACGCCTTCGGGCACGGGCTGAAAAAGCGTCCGGCGGATGGCGTAGATCGCGCCGGTCGCCGAGATGGTGTTGCCCGCGCGGCTCTGCGTGCGCTTCAGCAGCCGGTCGAAGTTCCAGTAACTGCGCTCGCCCGCGCCGGTCTGACCTGTGTCTTTGCCAGAGAGATAGCGTTGATTGCCCGCCACACCCCCGACGGTCGGGTCGGCGAAGGGGCGCACCAGGGCGCGGATGGCGTCCGGCGCGTACAGGCTGTTGGCGTCGGAGAAGACCAGAATCTCCCCGCGCGAGGCACGCACCGCCTCGTTGAGCGCGCCCGCCTTGCCCAGCCGCGGCAGGTCGAGCACTCTGATCCGCGCATCTGCATAGCGCGATGCCACGGCAACGGTGTCATCGTCCGAGCCGTCGGAGGCGATCACCACCTCCAGGCGGTCGGGGGGATAGTCCAGCGCCAGTAGATTTTCGATCTTGGCGGCGATGGTGTCGGCCTCGTTGTAGGCGGCGATGATCATGCTCACGGTCGGCTCAATGTCGGCGGCCTGCACGGGCCGTCGCCACACCATGCTCCGCAGCGCCAGCAGAATGGGGAAGATCAGATAAGTGTAGGCGATCAGCGCCAACGCGCCCCAGAAGATATACACGCTCATGGCTGTACACTCCCCCTGAATAGCTCTACCAGGCGGGCCGCGTTAGCCGCCAGGTCGAATTCGCGCAGCACTTTGTCGCGCCCGCCCTGGCCCAGGCGCGCGCGCAACGGCGGATCAGCAGCCAGCCGCTCCAGGGCGGCGGCGATAGCCGCTGCGTCGCCGGGCGAGACGAGCAACCCGCTCACTTCGTGCTCGACCAGTTCGGGGATGCCCGATAGTTCGCTGGCGATCACCGGTACGCCCGCGCCCATCGCTTCCATCAGCACCACGGGAATCCCTTCGCGGCGGTTGTCGCGGGAGGGGACGCTTGGCGCGACGACAACATCAGCGGCGTTCAGCAGCGCGATCACGTCCTGGCGCGTCTTGCGCCCTTCGAAGCGCACGCAGTCTGTCAGGCCCGCCTGTGCCACCTGTGCCCGCAAAGCTGCTTCGTCCGGCCCATCGCCTACGAAGCGGCAGACGAAGTCCTGGCCACCTTCGCGCAGCAGACGGCAGGCTTCGATCAGGTATGTCTGTCCCTTCACCTCGTGCAGCGTGCCGATGCACAGAATCTGCAGCGGGCCAGCGGGCGCGGGGTGTGCCTGTCGTGGCTGAAAGGTTTCCGTATCCACGCCGCAGTGAATCACCTGCACCTTGTCGCGGGAGTCTTCGCCGCACTCGGCGACGATCATCTCCTGGTTGAAGCGGGCGATGGTCACCACGAAGGCGGCTTCGGCGACCTTCTGGCAGAGCATATGCCGGTCGCGGTGCAGGTCGGAACCATGGGCAGTGAAACTATAGGGAATGCCGGTCAGACGATGGATGACAAAGGCCATCGCTGCCGGATGGCTGGCAAAGTGCGCGTGAATGTGATCAATGCCGCTCGCTTCCATCAGTTGGGCAAAGCGCACCGACTTGGGGAAGAAGGCCAGCGCCCCCAGGAAATAACGGGCGCTGCCCCAGGTGGCACGCAGCAGATCGCGCAGTGCGCCCAGATAGGCGCGGGGTTTGCGGCGCAGATAGTGCCACTGCGCCTGCAGAATCGCCCACGAGAGCAGCGGCTGATAGTGTGCCCGCTCGACCAACGGCGCGGCTTCCGGATGCATGACTGACGTGCGCTCGCGCTGCAGGGGAAAGAGTTCTACTGTCGCACCCTGCGCCTGTACGGCCAGCATCTCATAAAGGATGAAGGTCTCCGTCAGCTTGGGGAAGCGCGACATCATATAGGCGACACGAGGCGCGGGCGGAGCGGGCGGGGCGGTCTCGACCTGCGGGCGGTCGGCGGTGAACACAGCCATCACGCATTCCTCCTCGCCAGGCCATGCCGGACCTGCAACGTTTCCCACAGGGCAGCGCTGGCTGCGCGAGCCGACTGCGCCGGGTCGCCGCTGGTGTCGATCAGACGGGCCTGAGGCAGACGCCCTGCCAGGGCGCGATATGCCTGCCGTTGCTCTTCCAGCGCTTCGGGCGAATGCTCACCCTTGCGCGCGAAGAGCATCAGCGCGGGCGCGTCCAGCACCAGCACCAGGTCGGGCGGCGGGCAGGCGTGAGCCAGCAGCCAACGCCGCGCCCGTTTGAGCGTTCCCCGCGCCCTGCCGCTGCTGAGCAGGGCATCGTAGGGGTAGCGATCGAACAGCACCAGGTGCCCGTGTGCCTGTGCCAGACGTGCCCGCAGGTAGCGCCGCCACTGTGTCAGCAGCAGGCGGGCGAAGCGAAGGCCGGGCAGCCTGTCGAGCGGGCTGTGACGCGCCGCGCTCTTCTGATACAGCCCCATGTAGACCGGCGTCACCGGCAAGGCGAACTGCTCGCGCAGGTGACCCGTCAGCGAGGACTTGCCCGCGCCATCTGGTCCCAGCAGAGCTACGGCGGGCAGCGCCGGAGCGCGCAACAGCCCCAGCAGCCGCCCGATCCCGCGCTCGAACCGACGGCGCGCGCTGCTCCAGCGGGCGGCCAGGGGGGCGCGGCGGGCCAGGTGCGCCCGCACCGCGTCCCGCTGAACCAGCAGCGTATCCCAGTCCCCGCCTTCCAGCAGGGCCGAGAGCGTCGGCCAGTCCATTTGCGGAGACCAGTAGCGCTGCAGCAGCTCCGTCATGTGGAGCGGATCGGTGACCCCCTGGCGCAGGGCGTGCAGGCGCTCCTGGCGGTGCGGCGCAAAGTGCCCTTTGTCCAGCACAGCGTGCAACAGCAGGCCGATCAGTTCTTCTTCTGGCGCGGGCACGAAGACCTCTCCAGCGCAGCGACGGCGGCTGAGACAGACCTCGCCCAGGTCGGTGTGCAGCCGCCCGCTATAGACCAGCCGCGTGACAACATCTGCCTTCAGCCAGATGCCCGCTTCTGCATCAAAGGTCAGGAAGAAGCGATGGGGCGCGTGTCCCCAGGCTGGCAGAGGCACGAATCCCTGCTCGCGCAGAATCCGGCGCAACACGGCGATCTGCTCGCCAGGCACCAGCAGATCGAGTTCGCCGCCCTCTGCAGCAAGCCGATCTAACCGGTCGGCGTCGCGCAGGACGCAATAGACAATTCCCGCGCTGTCCAGGGCGGCGAAGGTGCGCGCCAGTAACGTCGGCATAGACTTCACGACTCCACTGTCTTGCTCGCCACACGGCGCTGCGTGCGGCTCGTCTGCGGGCGCGCTGCGATCGGGGCGATGCTACGCCGCTGCCAGCCCAACCGTCGGCGCAGGCCCTGGGCCGGCGTGACAAGCACCGTCCCGGCGACCGGCGCGCCAACCGCCTGCAGGTTGGTGAGCACTTCGCGCACCTCATGACGGCGGTCGCGCCCGGCCCGCACGGCGATCACGGTGCCGTCGGCGCGCGTGGCCAGCACCGCGCTGGCCGCCACGGTAGCCAGGGCAGGCGCGGCCAGCACCACGATGTCTACCACCTCATCGAGGTGAGCCAGAGCCGCTGCGAAACGCGGCGAGGCCATCAGCGCGAACAGGTCAACGGGCTGCATCCCGGCGGGCAACACGGCCAGCCCTTCGACTGCCGTCGGCACCAGCATTTCGCCCAGTTCGTTGTCGCTGCCGTACCATTCGGTCAGGCCAGCGCGATCGGTCAGTTCGAACATCTGCGAGACCACCCGGCGATACGGATCGGCGTCCACCAGGATCACGTTGTCGCCCAGTTGAGCCAGCACCACCGCCAGGTTGGCGGCCACCTCGCCGCTGCTGCCATCGCCGCGCACATCGCCTACCAACACCCGGTTGAGCGGGCGGCTGTGCCCGGCCAGGCGCAGCTTCATCCCCAGTTGCCGGTAGCCTTCGGCAACCGACGTATCGGCGCGCGCCAGCACGATCGGCCCGTAACGATGAGGCACAACGTGTGTGAGCAGGTTGCCCAGGTAGGGCGCATCGCTGGCCGTGTGCAGATCGTCAGGGGTGCGGATGATGTCGTTGGCGTGTTCGGCAGCCATCATCAGCGCGGTGCCGCCCACCAGGCCGGAGAGCGCGCCCAGGATCGTCTTGAGCGGAATCTGCCGGTCAATCGGCCTGCCGCGCGTGGCCGGTTCCAACACGGTGATCAGGTTGTTGGGCGCTTTCTGCAGGGTGGTGTACAGCGACACCAGCAGTCGCTCGGCCTCGGACTTATAAGAACGCTCCTGCGCGATGCGGCTGGCGATACTGGTGCGTTGCTGCTCCGTGTCGGCCCGGGCCTGTTCTGCTTCAAGCTGACGCAGGGTCTCTTCGCTGGCCCGGATGGCGCTCTCGACCCGCGCGATCTGCTCCTGCAACTGCTGCTGCAGCGCGTCGCTTTGGGCCGCGGTGGGGCTTTGGGCAACCAGTTGATCGGCTACCGCATTGGCGATCTCCGCCGCGCGCTCGCGGTCGTCGTCCAGCACGCTGATCGTGAGAATCTGCGTGGTAGTGTCGGTGGTGATGGTGATCTTGCTTTCCAACTGTCCGGGACTGAAGTCCCAGCCCTGGTCAGCGATAAGCTGCTCCTGGAAGGGGCGCATGGTCGGCAGGACAGCGTAGACTTCCATCAGTTGGGCGGCGGCGCGCAGGTCGTTCAGGTCGGGACTCAGGCTTTGCACCGCCGGGCCGACCAGCAATTTGGCCCTGGCCGTATAGTGCAGTGGCTGACGGCTGCTGAGCGTATAGCTGACCAGGCCCGCCACAAGGGTGGTTAGCGCTAGCAACCACAGCCAGCGGCGGATCATCGGGAGGTAGTGATGCATCATAGACGGTTGTCCCTCTTTGTTCTCGGTAGCAGCATCGCTGCACTCCATCGCACAATCTACCACGTCACGGGAGCAGTTCGCGCTCCCGTGACTGGGGAAAGGGACTGGTACGGCGGGTGCGATGGAGGGGCGGAGAAGCCGTCCAGTTGCTCATAGTGACTAGCGCGCGCCCTGGGTGAACTTCAGCACGGTGCGCACCAGAATGGCCAGATCGAGCGTCAGGCTCATCTTCTCGATGTACTTGATGTCCCAGATCAGGCGCTTGTCGAAGTCGGTATCGCCTCGGTCGTAGATTTGCCACAGGCCAGTGATGCCGGGCTTGACGCTCAGCCGCTGTGTTTGCAGCAGCGAGTATTTGTCCACGCCGAACGAGGTCGGGCGTGGCCCGACCAAGCTCATGTCGCCAACCAGCACATTCCACAACTGCGGCAGTTCGTCCAGGCTGGTCTTGCGCAGGATTTTGCCCAGGCGGGTGATGCGCGGGTCGTTTTCGAGCTTGTTGCCGTGTTCATCCACTGTCTCGCCACGCTCGTTGACGCGCACGCCCAGTTCGGCCAGGCGCTGATCGGCGTTGGGAATCATCGAGCGGAACTTGTACATCTTGAACTTGCGTCCGCCCAGCCCCACCCGCTGCTGCACGTAGAGCGGCGAGGCGCGATCTTCCAGCCAGATCAGCGTCGCCAGCACCAGACCCAATGGCAGCGTCAGGGGCAGCGTCAGCAACACCGCGGCCAGGTCTATGGCCCGCTTGAGGCGCAGGTACAGCCGGCGAGTCTGCGCGCTCTGATAGGGCAGGCGGTTGACCCAGAAGGAGGGATCGTAATAGGGCGTCTCGCTGCGCAGAACAGACTGCGCCTGCGCCATGAACGGCTGCACCAGGTCGTCCCAGCTGGCGAACACGCCTAATCCCAGCGCGTAGAGCAGGCGCGAGACCGGCTGCTGGGGCATAACCAGCGTCCCATCGCCGCTCACTCTCAGCGTGTTTAACTCAGCCGCCAGTTCGCGCCCGGCGTTGTTGTCTTCGCGCGCAGCTACGCGCGCGGGAGTGGGCACCATGGTGCGCACTTCGGTTTCCTGGCACAGGTTCTTGCTGGCCGCCGCGACCAGGTCGCTGTAGATCAAGCCATCCTGCGGGAACGACGCTACACCAATAGGCAGGCGCAGGTTGAGCGACATGCTCACCAGGTCGTGAAGCTGCGCGGCCAGCTTTTCGGCTTCGTTGCGGTTGGTCTCCGGCAGGCACAGCACTAGGTTATCGCCGTGCCAGGCCAGCGGATCGGTGCGGTAGACCATTGACTCGACGAGCTGCGCGATACGCGCCCGCAGATAACTGCGTTGCAGGGCGGCGTGAAAGTCAAAACGGTCGCTGACGGAACTGCGCAATTGCGGAATGCTATCCAGGCAGAGCACCATCAGCGCGACTGGGCGGTTGAAGCGGCGGGCGCGGAACAGCTCACCGTTGACGATCTCCTCACCTTCGACGGCGGACAGGATGCGCGTGCGGTCGGCGTTGATCACCACATTCTCCAGCACCTGCTCCAGCTTGGCGACTGCCAGGGAGATGGTGCGGGTGAGGAATTGCGTGATGAACAGCACGATCAGTTCGATGGGCGTCTCCGGCCAGGCTAGCAGGGGATGCCCAAGCTGGCCAAGCGCCCCCAGTCCAATATAGAGCAGCACCCCTGGAACAGTGACAATCGCCCAGTGCTGCGCTCCCAGGTCGGGCAGGAAGAACATGCCGACGACGATCAGCAGGGCCAGGACATAAACGGCTGGCGAGAGATCAGCCCCGATGAGGTCTGGACGGGCCAGACCAAAGAGGAAGATCAACCACAATGCGGTGGCGACGATAAGAATGCGTAGCTGAAACATACACCCCATCCCCGAACCGACTAAAACTACCTGCGCAACAGGACGACAATGTCCCAAAACATAACAGCGTCACAAGCTTCCCAGACTGTACCGCCGAACTGCAGCTTCACGGCGGCTGACTGTTCCAAACGGTGTTGCCTCTGGCAAGCCAGCAGTCCACGTGCGCCCGCACATTTTGTGCAAGCTGACAGCAATTGGTAAGGATAATACATATAAAAGGATGATATGATTGTAACACGGAAGACCGCATCTTAAAATTTTTTATGGGATAATTCACAAAAATTTTGAAAATTCTTAAGCCATGCTCGAAAATGCGTCACGGAAAAGTCAATGCTACAGGGGAAACAGCGATGTTCTTCCTGTGATGTTTTCGAGTGTTTGACTATGGCGATTCTCCAAGCAGGCTGTGCTGTGCGAGGCGAGACCGCGGGCCCACCACCCTGAGGCCGTCACTGTGTTCGCCGCTTCTGAATTTTTGAAGATACTGGCAAATTGAAATAAATCTGCTAGGATAATAATATAACTCGTTCGGTCACGTCAAGAGACAGCCAAATTCAACAAAAAATCTTTACAACTTTTTTACCTGCCGCGCGGTGGTGGCAAGGGTTCTCTGCGCTGGATTTCGTGGAAACGGGGATGGGATGGCACAGCCTGCAGGGACGGTGGACTTCAACCTGCACAATCTGGTTGGCATTCGGCTGCTCGACGCCCGCCTGGGCGACGTGCGCGCAGTCGCGCGTCAACTCGGCCCGCTTCAGCGCCCGCTGAGCGCACCGCCAGATATCGTGATTTGCTTCGTCGAGCGAATGGCGCTCACGGACACGCTGCGCACCCTGGGCATGGGCGAAGCGGCGTTTTCTGCCGACGATTTCTTTGTGCTACGCAGCAAATACAAAGCTCAGGCCCGTGTGCGGCTGAATCTGGAACAGGCCGGGCAGAGTCCGTGCGAGGTGGTCTGCGAGACAGGGTTGCCCGCTGTGCCCCTGTTGATCCCGCTGATCAACCTGACGATGATCGTCAAGGGAGTGCTGCCGCTCCACGCCGCCGCCTTCACCTACAACGGCGCGGGCGTGGTGGCGACGGGCTGGTCGAAAGGTGGCAAGACCGAAGCGCTGCTCGCCTTCATGAGGCAGGGGGCGCACTATGTGGGCGACGAATGGGTTTACCTGCCCGCCGACGACAGCCGCGCCCTGGGCATCCCAGAGCCGATCCGTGTCTGGGACTGGTATCTGCGGCAGCTCCCCGATCTCCGTGTGCGGCTGAGTCGCAGCGATAGGCTGCGGCTGGCAGCATTGCGCGGGGTGGCGACGTTGCGGCGGCGCACGCCCGCTCTGGTGCCAGGGCGGTTGGCGCGCTTCCTGGAACGGCAGCGCTTTGCCGACCTTGACCCGCGCGCGCTCTTCCCGGCGGAGCGCTGCGCGTTGGCCGGGCGCTTCGACCGGCTCTTCTGGATGGTGACGCACGAGTCCCCGGCAATCGAGGTGCTGCCTGTGAGCGCCGAAGAGATCGCGCGGCGGATGTTGCATTCGCTGCTTTACGAATGGCTGCCGTTCATGGAATGGTACCGCATGTATCGCTTCGCCTTTCCGGAGCGGCGCAATGAGGCGATCGAAGCGCTGGAAGCGCGCCTGACGACTTTGCTGAGCGAAACGCTATCCGGCAGGCCCGCCTGGGTCGTCGCGCACCCCTATCCGGTAGACCTGGCCGCGCTCTTTGCTGCGATGCGCCCGCTGGTGGAGAACGGCGCGGCAGGTGGAGGCGAGGTATGACTGTGCGGTCAGAGGCAGCGGATGGAGTGGTTGCCGGGTCGAAGCCCGGTACTCCGAACGCGATCCGGCGGCTGGACTGGCGTTTCCTGTTGCCCGATCCGTCGCTGGGGCGTGTGATTTACCTGGGGCAGGCACAGAGCGACCTGCTGACTGCGCTGCGCGCGTCCGCTGTGGCGCTGACGGTGGCAGACAGCGCGGTGCCCGGTCAGGGAGCGACCTTCGATACCGCAGTCCTTGTCAACCCATCTCCGCATGATCTGCTAATGGCGGCGGCATTGTTGCGGCCTGGCGGCTGGCTCTATGCGGAGGTGAAGGGTGCGCCGGGCGCGGCTCGTCGGCTGGCGCGACGACTGCCGCAGGCGGGATTCGCGGCGGTGCAGCAACACTGGCACTGGCCGGACTTCGTCCGCTGTACCCGTATCCTGCCTCTGGCCGACGCGGGCGCGCTGACTTTTGGTCTGCTGAAGGGGCGGGGCGGCGCACAGGGCAGGGCTTTGGCGCTGCTGGTAGGCGGATTGGCGCGCAGTGGTGCCCTGTTGTGGCTGGCCCGCTCGATCAGCCTGGTGGCACAGCGAGCAGCGCCATGAACACCGTGCTGACCTTTCTGCGCGATCACCGCGAACGCCTGGCGCTCGCCCGGTGGGGCGTGCCGGAGCAACTGACGGCAGTCCTGCTCACGCCGCGCTTTCAGGCATCGCGCCATGTGATCGCCATGATCCTGCCCGCGGGCAAGGCCGAGCCGGTGTTGGTGGCCAAAGCGCCTCGCCTGGCTCATGACGGGGCCGCGCTGACACACGAAGCGGAGATATTGCGCGCGCTGCAGGATGGGGAAGGGCGTGGCATTCCGCAGGTCGTCGCCTTTGCCGAGGTGAGCGGGTTTCCGCTGCTGATCGAGACCGCGCTGAACGGCCCTTTGATGGATCGCGCGGCGGTGCGGCGCAATCCGACACATTGCAGCGAGCTTGGTCTGCGCTGGCTGCTGAGCGCGGCGACGCCGTCGCGAGGGGAGTTGGACGAAGTCGCCTGGGCGCGGTTGATCGCAGAGCCGGCGGCTGCCTTCGCGACGAGTTTCCCGCTGACAGCCCAGGACGAAGCTGCGTTGAACCAGACATTGGAATGGGCTGCGCACCTGCGCGGCAGTCGCCTGCCGCTGGTACTCGAACATGGCGACCTGAGCCACCCTAACCTGATTCTGTGTCGCGGGGGAGGATTGGGCGTGGTGGACTGGGAACTGGCCCGCCTGGATGGCCTGCCGGGGCACGACCTGTTCTTCTTCCTGACTTATGTCGCCTTCGCCCGGCAACGCGCGGACGAAGTGAGCGCGCAGGTTGCGGCCTTCAGGGCGGCCTTCTTCGGGACAGAGGTATGGGCTGCCCCCTACCTGGCCCGCTATGCCAGTCAACTGAGCCTGAGCGCGGAGCAGATGCGGGCGCTGTTCGTGCTATGCTGGGCGCGCTATACGTGGTCTTTGTGGGAGCGCGTCACTCGCGCTGAAGCGGGGACGGGCGACGACGGCGAGCGGGCCGCCTGGCTGCGCAGCAACCGCTATTACTGGCTGTGGGGAGAGGCGCTGCGTAACGTGCAGCACCTGAGTCTGCCATAACAGGATGCAGAAGACCTCTATGCGTGTACTCTACCTGACCAACGGCTTTCCTTTTCCACTGACCAGCGGTTATCTGCGCCACTATTATCTGATCCGCGAGCTGTCTCAGTGGCACCGCATCACGCTGCTGTCGGTGGTGGGGCCATCCTTTCGCAGCGAACACGCCGAGGCATTGCGCCCCTACACCGAGCGCGTGCTGACTTTTCGCTCCGCGGGGCGGGGACGGTCGCGGGCGGGCAAGGCGCTGGCCTGGGTCAACGCTGCACTGCTGGGACACTCCCCCGAACGAGCCATGCGCCAGGCCATCCGCCAGTTGCTGGCCGAAGAGCGGTTCGACGCAGTGCTGTTCAGCGGCAAGGAAACGCTGACGGCCATTGATGGCCTGCGCACACCGCCCGTCGTGGCAGATTTCACCGATGCGGCTTCGCTGCGCCTGCGCGGGCAGATCGCGGTAAGCGACGGCTTCAAGCGGCTGGCGTTGCATGTCAAACTGATGCGAGTGCGGCAGTTGGAGCGCCGCATTCTGGCGCGGGCAGCGCATAGCCTGTTTGCGTCCGCGCGTGACCGCGACGCGGTGATGGGCGGCCCGCAGCCCACCGTGACAGTGGTGCCTAACGGGGTGGATACAGTTTACTGGCAGCGGCGCGCCCCCGCGCTGGGCGAGCGGACTCTGGTGCTCACCGGCGCGATGAATTACGCGCCCAATGTGGACGCCGCGCTGCACCTCATCCGCGATATCCTACCCCTGGTGCAGCGCGAAGTGCCCGATGCGCGCGCGCTGATCGTGGGGCGTAGTCCACGCCCGGCTTTGCTGGCGGAAGCGAGCCGTCCCGGCGTGACGGTGACCGGCTTTGTGGACGACGTGCGGCCCTACCTGGAGCAGGCGACCCTGTTCGTTGCGCCGCTGCGCTTTGGGGCGGGCATTCAAAACAAGCTGCTGGAAGCGATGGCCATGCAGGTGCCGGTGATCGCGTCGCCGCTGGCCGCGCAGGGACTCTATACTGAGGACGGCGCACAGCCGCCACTGCGTGTTGCCAGCACGCCCGCTGGTTTCGCGGAGACGATTTGCGCGGAGTTGCGGGCGCGGGCCGACGACCCGACCCCCGACGCCGAGGCGCGCCGCTTTGTGATGGCTCATTTCGACTGGGCAGTCAGCGCCCGGCGGGTGCATCAAGCGTTGCAGAAAGTGGCGGGCAACTCGTGAGGATGACGGCGATGAGGATGTTTTCGGTGGCAGTGGTGGGGCCGGACGGCTCCGGCAAGACGACCATCTGTCGGCGGCTGCGCGACACACTGGGCCTGCCCACCCGCTATGTGTATATGGGCATCAGCCCCGATTCCAGCACGGTGATGCTGCCCACTACACGCCTGTTGCGCGCGATCAAACAGCGGTTGGGCGCGCCGCCCGACACGCACGGCCCGCGCGACCCGCGTAGCCTGCGGGGCGAGATGCCACGTCATCCGCTCAAACGGGCGCTGCGCACGATCAAGTCGTTGCTGGCCTTGGGCAATCGCATGGCCGAAGAGTGGTTCCGCCAGGGGGTGACCTGGTATTACCAGTGGCGCGGCTATGTGGTGCTGTTCGACCGGCACTACTTCCCGGACTACTACAGCTACGACATTGCCCCGACGGACGAACCCAGGCCGCTCGCCCGTCGTCTGCATGGTTGGATGTTGCAACATCTCTATCCGCGCCCCGACCTGATGATCTATCTGGACGCGCCGGCGGAAGTATTGCTGGCGCGCAAGGGGGAAGGATCAGTGGAAGTGCTGGAAGAGCGACGCCGGGCGTACCTGGAAATGCGGCAGCACATGCCCCGTTTCGCCGTGATAGATGCTACACAGCCAGAAGACGCAGTGCTGGCCGAGGCGCAGCGCCTGATCCTGGATTTCTATGCCGAGCGAGGGCGGTCATGAAAGACGGGCGATCCGTGGTACTGGTCACCGACGCCGATCGCGGCAGCGCCATCGCCATCATGCGCTCGCTGGGGCGGCGCGGCTGGCGGGTCATCGCGGCTGATTCCAGCCCGCACAGCGTGGGGTTTCGCTCGCGCTATGCAGCCGAGCGCGTGCTCTACCCCGATCCGGCGCAGGATGCCGCGGGCACAGTGGAGACGCTGTCCCACGTCGTGCGCGAGCGGGGCGTTGACCTGCTCATCCCTGTCACCGACGACGTGTTGTTGCTGCTGGCAAAGGTGCGCCAACAGTTTGCCGGAGTGTGCCGCGTGGCCATGCCCGACGACGCGCAACTGGCAGCAGTGGCCGACAAAGGGCAGACGCTGGCCCTGGCCCAACAATTGGGCGTGCCTGTCCCGCTTTCGTACCCGGTGCAGACGGTGGCCGAAGCGCACGAGATCGCCGGTGAACTGCGCTGGCCGGTGGTGGTCAAGCCGCAACGCTCGCGTCTGCAGCAGGGCGACAGCGGCGTTGCTGTGCTGGAAGTGGCCTACGCAGCCAGCCCCACCGACCTGGTGCGCGTCATGAGCCGCTTTGAAGGGCGCTGCCCGGTGCTGTTGCAGGAGTATTGCGCCGGTGTGGGGCATGGCGTCGAGTTGCTGGCCTACGAGGGACAGCCGCTGGCCGCTTTCCAGCACAAACGGCTGCACGAAGTGCCGATCACGGGCGGGGCCAGCTCGCTGCGCCAGAGCGTCCCGCTCGACCCGACGCTCTACGAGTACTCGCGGCGGCTGGTAGCGGCCCTGAAGTGGACGGGCCTGATCATGGTCGAGTTCAAGGTAGGGCCGGGCGGCCCGCGCCTGATGGAGATCAACGGGCGCGTCTGGGGATCGCTCCCGCTGGCGGTGTTCAGCGGCATGGATTTCCCCGCTCGCCTGGCCGACCTGCTGGTGAATGGTCCGCCGTTGCCCCTGCCCGCCGCGCCAGACAGCAGCTATCGGGTGGGCGTGAAGGCGCGCAACCTGGAGAAAGACATCGTCTGGTTGCTGGCGGTGCTGGCCGGGCGGCGGCGCTACCCCTTCCTGGAAGCGCCGAAACGATGGGAGGCTCTGACCGCTTTGCCCGGCCTGTTTGACCCGCGCGTGTGCAGCGATACTTTCGCCTGGGACGATCCGCGACCGGCGCTGGCCGAACTGCCGAAGATTGCCCGTAACCTGCTCCGGAAGTGGAGCAAAGCCAGTCAAGGCAAGGGGGAAACGTTATGATCAAGCGACTGGTGCTGATGGCCATGCGCAGCGAGCCTTTCGCCCGCCTGGTGAGCCTGCTGGAACGCTGGAATGGCTGGCACGCCGATATGCTGGCCGTGCTGACCTATCACCGGGTGGACGAAGTGGGGGCGCGCCCGTATCTCAGCCCGTCGTTGCTGAGCGCCACGCCAGCGAGCTTCGCCGCACAAATGGAGTACCTGGCGCGGCACTATCAGGTCGTCTCTGTGCAGGAGGTGCTCGCCGCTCTGCGCGAAGAAAAGCCCCTGCCGCCGCGCGCCGTGCTGATCACCTTCGACGACGCCTATGTGGACTTCGCCGAGCACGCCTGGCCTGTCCTGCGACGGCTGGGGCTGCCGGTGACGGTGTTCGTCGCAACAGCATACCCGGATCATCCGGAGCGGCTTTTCTGGTGGGATCGGCTGTATCAGGCGGTCAGCAATCCGGCTCGCAGCGCGCTGGATACCCCCGAAGGGCGCATCCCGCTGGGGTCGGCGGGGCAACGGCGACGCGCTTTCAAACGCCTGCGCGAACACGTCAAGACGCTCGATCACGACGCGGCCATGGCCTGGATCGCCGCGGTCTGCGGTGAGCCGGTGCCCCCGCCGGAACCGACTGTGCTCGGCTGGGACGCGCTGCGTCAGCTCGCTCGCCAGGGCGTGACCCTGGGGGCGCACACGCAGACGCACCCGCTGATCAACCGCGTATCGCTGGCGCGGGCGCAGGCCGAGGCGCTCGGTTCGCTGGAAGACCTGCGCCGCGAGGTCGGCGACGTGTTGCCGATCTTCGCCTATCCCAGCGGGGGCGTGGACACGCAGGTCGTCGCACAACTGGCGCTGGCCGGTTTTGCGCTGGCCTTCACCACCGAACGGGGTCTCAACGACCTGCACACTGCCGATCCGTTGCGTTTGCGGCGGATCAACGTGGGCGTGCAGACGCCGCTGGCAGCGCTGCGCGCACAATTGGTGCCCGCTACGTCGGCGCTGGCCGCGGCTGTTGCGCCGTAGAGTGCTACTGGTATCGAAACCTGGACAAGAGAAAAGGAAAGACCATGACTCGTGTATTCCGCTTCCGCTCCCTTCAATTTATCAGCGTGATGATGGTGATCGTGGGCATCGCCATACAGGCGTCGTCATTGCAGGCCGGGCGTTTCTGGCAGGAAGTGCCGCGCCTGGACGGGGTGCACATTTATTTCTCCGAAGACAACAAAGAACTGAGTCCATTCGACCGTTCGGATCAGGGGTTGTCGCGGCTGGCGGGTTTGCTGAGCAGCCTGGGCGCGCAGATCGAGCGGCTCGACTGGCGGCGCGACATCCCCGCCGACGCCGACCTGGTAGTGATCGCCGGGCCGACGAAAGACCTGGGCGATGATCAAAGCGCGCGGCTGTGGGCCTACCTGAAAGCGGGCGGAGCCTTGCTGGTGCTGGCCGAGCCGCTGACCGTGACCAACACGCCCGAAGGCTCGACGCTGGTCGAATACAACAAGGCGTTTCAGGACGGACGCGGCCTGATGTTGCTCACCTGGGCCGACTACGGAGTGAGCACGCGCGGCGACCTGGTGGTGGAGCGCGAGCCGCAGGGGGAATTGACGATAGGTTTCGTGGCCAGTGGCCGACGGGCCGCACATCCCATCCTGGAGGGCATCGAGGGCGACCTGGCCTTTTTCGGCGCACGCTCGATACTCTTCGACGCTTCGATTCAGCCCTTCTCGGTCACGCCGTTGCTCTTCGCCGGTGATGAGTTCTACGGTGAGACAGCTTACATAGACTATGTGCAGGTGGGCGAGATCGGCTATGCCGCCGGGCAAGACACGCCGCCCAACCTGTTGGCGCTGGCTGTGGCCGCCGAAGACGCGCAGCGTACAAGCCGCATCGTCATCATCGGTGACCGCGACTTCGCCACCAACGGCGGCGGGCTGCGCACCTCACCGCCCAACACCGCGGCTTTCGTCTTCCCGGCCAATGTGCAGTTCCTGTTGCAGGCGGTGGCCTGGCTGGTCGGCGCGGATGGCGCGGCAGGCGTGCCGCTGACCTTCCCCACGCCTATGCCGACCGCGACCCCCGCGCCATCACCTGTGGCGACCGAGGAATCCGCCGCTGAAGCGGAGTGAGCAGAGCGTTCTATGCGCAGAATACAGTGGGTGGTCATGATAGGGCTGGCAGTCTCGCTGCTGGCCGGTGGACTCGGCGTGGGGCGGGCGCAGCAGGACACACGTCCCCTAGTCGTGGTGGTAGAGGGACGGCGTCCGCTCGATACGGCTGCCATGACCAATATCGGGACGGTGGGCATCAGCCAACTGGCCGATCAGTTCCGGCAACTCGGCGCGCGGGTGCAGTTCGCGCGGCTGGATGGGCCACTCTCGCCAGAAGCGCGCGTGGTGGTCATCGCGCGTCCGCTGCGCAGCCTGCGTCTGCTGGAGACGGCCTATCTGTGGCAACACCTGGTGCGCGGTGGAGCGTTGTTGCTGGCGCTCGATCCGGAAGAATTTTTTCTGGCGGGGCGCAACGTCCGCCCGCGCTACAACCGCAGCGGGCTGGGGCCGCTGATCGCGCAGGATTACGGGTTGACGGTGGGCGATACGTTCCTGACCGAACCCTGGTATGCGGGCAGCTCGATCCAGAAGCTGGAGAACACCTATGGCCTGGCCTTCGCCGAACTGAGCGGCGAACCAATCACCGCGCCGCTGGCGCAATATGATGTGCCGGTGTGGGTATGGGGGGCGCGCAGCCTGGCGGTAGACCCTCTGGGGGTGGGCAGCGCTGCTGCGCCGTTGCTGGCCGTGCAGGCTGCCTACGCCGAGACCAATAGCGGTGTCTTTCGCACGCGGGCGGTGCCCACGCCCGCGGTCGCGCTGCAATACGATGCGGGCACCGACCTGCCCGGCGGACTGTTCACCGTGGCTGCGCGGGCCATGCGCACCTCCTCCGGCGCACGGATCGCCATCCTGGGCGATTCCGAGCTGCTGCAGAACGGCTATGGCCTGGCGCGCGACGGAGCGGTTGTCCGCTACCCCGGCAACGCCATCTTCACCGGGCGGCTGGCGGCGTGGCTGCTGGGCCTGCCGGAAGAGGCGTGGCCGTCGTTGCCAGCGGGCTGGACGTGGATCGCGCTAGACGGTGATCCCGCCGACTGGGAAGGGCAGGCGCTCGCGCCGACGTCAGACGAGCAGGAGGGGGGCGAGGGAGCCTACGACCTGGCCGAGGTCGCCGCTTTTGCCGATGACCGCTATCTCTACCTGCTCGCCCGCACGTACAATGATCCGGCCCAGCCGGTCTGGCTGGAACTGACGCGCAACGACGGGGCGACGGTGCGCATCACAGCGGAAGGGGCGTTGCTGAGCACACCGGATGGGAGGCAGACCGCTGTCCCCGATGCAGGGCTGGCCGTGGGCAGCGTCCTGGAGGCGCGCGTCCCCTTGCGCGTCGCAGGAACAGGGCGCGCCCTGACGACGGTGTGCCTGGGTGTGGCGGAACAGGCGGACGCTCGCCCTGTGGATTGCCTGGGTCGCCCCCTGTCCGTGCCCGTCGCGCGGACGCGCGCGCCTGCGGACGCGCTGTGGGAGAGGCACATGCTGGTCACCATCTACTCGACGGCGGGCGTCTATCTGCGCCAGGGGCCTTCAACCAGCACGCCCGTCCAGGCTACGCTGCGTTATGGCACCACGCTGGCCGCGCTGGGCCGCACGGCGGACGGCGCGTGGATACGGGTACAGGATGCACGTTACGCGGGCTGGGTGGCGGCTTACCTGCTGACGCCCAACGGGGATTTCTCGACGCTACCGGTGTTGAGCGAGTCCGCCGGCTGACGGTCGTCGCAGCATTTATCGAAGACGCGCTGAGGGTCTAAGGAGCCTGACCATGGTGCACAACCGTTTGTTCACGGGAATCGCGGTCATTCTGCTGACCGCCCTGGTGATTGGGGTTGCCGTCATTCTGCTGCTGTCGCGCTCCTCGTCGTCTTCATCGGCGACGACCAGCACGCCCGCCCCGGCCAGCCCTTCGCCTGCCGTCTCCCCCCCAGAGGGAGAAGGCGGCGATACGCTGGCGGCGCACAAGGAGGCCATCCGCCGCGTCATCGAGGATGTCTTCAGCGACGGAGATACGTCGGCCATTCAGACGCTCTATGCGGCAGATTTTGTGGCCCATCTGCCCATCAGTCAGACCGACCGCCCGGAGTTGTCGCGCGCCGACCTGTCAGAGGTCGTGCACCTGTTGCGCGAGGCCATGCCCGACCTGCAGGTAACGCCGGAGATCATCGTCGCCGAGGGCGACTATGTGGCCGTGCGGGCCACGCTGCGCGGCACGTTCGCCAGCGAGTTCTACGACTACCCCCCTACGGGCCTGCCCGTCGAACTGAGCTTCACTGTCATTCACCGTTTTGATGCCAGCGGAGCCATCGCCGAAGCGTGGGTGACCTATGACACGCTGGCGTTGCGCCGGGCGCTGGGGGAGTCCCTCGAGTAGGGGGCTGGTCATCGAGGGGCAGCAGGGCCTGTTGCCCCTCGATCCGGAAGGTACGGGGGCGAGAAAGTGAGAAAATTTTGACAAATTTTGTTTTTTTCCGAAGGTATGATACAATGACCCATTGATGTTGCTCTAACTATCTTTATAACATTGTCGGATCGGGTGGGGCAGCAAGGTGACTCCGCCACAAACACCGCCCTCGAGTTGAATGGGGATGGGGCTATGAACGGCAGATGGGCTTTGGTGTTAAGGGGTAGAACGCGCCTCTTGCTTGGGCTGGCGCTGGTTCTGCTCACCCTGGCGGCGGCAAACGGATTGCTGGTGGAGCGTCAGCCAGCACGCACCTTTGCCCAGGATGGCAATGTTGGCTATGTAGACTTCAGCTACGGGTCTTCAGCCACTTCGACGCCGACGGGCGAGAAACCGCAAAGCAAGCTGTGGTGGAACGATGGCGTCTGGTGGGGCGTGCTCTATAGCCAGGCGGCGGGCGAATATCGCATCTATCGCCTGAACTGGGCCACGCAGGTCTGGTCGGATACTGGCACGCCGGTGGACGAACGCGAGTCTACCAAGGCCGATGCCCTGTGGGACGCGGCGACGCAGAAACTCTACGTGGTGTCCCATGTGTTCACTACCAGCGCTGCTCCCGCTTCTGAGTCGAGTTGGGGGCGGCTCTACCGCTATAGCTACAACAGCGCCACGCAGCAGTATTCGCTTGATGCCGGTTTTCCCGTCACTGTGACTCAGGGTAAGTCCGAGACGTTGACCATCGCCAAGGATTCGACGGGCAAGCTGTGGGTGGCTTATGTCGAATCGCGCAAGGTGCTGGTCAACCGCAGCCTGGGCGATGATGCCACGTGGGGCACGCCCTTTTTGCTGCCGACTTCGGGCGCATCCAATGTGTCGAGCGACGACATCGCCATGGTCGTCGCGTTTGGGGGCAACAAGATCGCGGTGCTGTGGAGCAATCAGATCGCCGATGCGATGTACGCCGCCATTCACAACGACGGCGCTCCAGATACCACCTGGCAGCAAGAAGTGATGATCCAGGGCAGCGGCCAGGCCGACGATCACCTGAACGCAGCAGTGGATAGCCAGGGGCGGCTGTTCGTGGCGGCTAAGACCAGTCTGACCGGTGACAACCCGATGATCGTGCTCTACGTGCGTGGGGTTGCGGGAGGCTGGACGCGCTATACCTTTGGCACGGGTATAGACAGTCACACCCGGCCCATTGTGGTGCTCGACGAAGAACATGGCGTGGTGCATATGTTCGCCACATCTGGCCAGAGCGGCGGGGCAGTCTATCACAAGCAGAGTGATATCAACAACATCGCTTTTCCGCCCGGCGAGGGCACGGTCTTTATCAGTAACTCATCTACGTCTAAGACCAATGATCCCACTTCTACCAAGCAAAACGTGAACAGCACCACTGGCCTGGTGGTGATGGCCAGCAATAGCTCGACCCGTTTTTACTATCATAATTTCCTCGATCTATCAGGTGGTGGGGGGCCAACCGCTACCCCTAGCAATACGCCGACCTACACCTTCACGCCGTCTATCACGCCCACACCATCGAACACGCCGACGCCGTCGAATACGCCCACACCATCGAACACGCCGACGCCGTCGAACACGCCCACACCATCGAACACGCCGACGCCGTCCAATACGCCGACGGCCACCGCTACCCCAACGAACACCTGGACACCGACGGCGACCTTCACGGCGACGAATACGCCGGTGCCGCCCTCGGTGCTGCGTTTTGCGCCGGGCGACGACGCGCGGGTGTACTCGGTCAGTCCGAACAACAACTATGGTACGTCGCCTTACCTGCGCACGCGGCTGACGAGCACGGAGGAGTACCGCAGCTACCTGAAGTTCACGGTGGTGGGGGTGTCGGGGACGGTGACGCGGGCGACGCTGCGGCTGTACGCCTACGACGGAGGGCCGGACGCCGGACGGGTGTACGCTGTGTCCAACGAGTATGCGACAGGTGGGGTGTGGACGGAGTTGGGGATCACCTGGAACAACGCGCCGGTGCTCAGCGGTGCGCCGCTGGCAACGGCGGGCGCAGTGGACAACAACGCCTGGGTGGAGTGGGACGTGACGGCGGCCATTGCGGGCGACGGGACGTATAGCTTCGGCCTGGCGAATTCGTCCACCAATAGCGTCTACTACAACAGCAAGGAAGCGTTAGGGAACCGGCCTGAACTGGTCATCGAGGTGGACACGGGCG
>OGCI01001211.1_pt1 | contig 22836 bp, 15 predicted proteins | sample 1570021 | NCBI WGS metagenome assembly OGCI01 (sample SAMN06264664, study PRJEB24512) | hot springs metagenome | isolation source: Hot spring water | place: South Africa: Tshipise | collected 2015-06-21 | reverse complement strand
CACGAAAAGATCGATGATCTCTGTCAAATCGCGCCTGAGCGTCGACTCCCCACCCGACAACCACAGGTCGGAGATCGGCGGAGCGGTGCGCGCCACTTTCTCTATCTGCGCGAAGGTGAGGTCGCCGGGCCGGTTCAGCTCACGCCAGTAGAAACAGGTTTCGCAGCGCGCGTTGCAACGCGAAGTGACGAAGAAGATGAGCGTATCGAGCCGGCGCGCACGCTTGCTCGAACGAACAAGTTGAACCAATTGCTGCGCTTTGCGAAACATGATCTTCATTCAGCCAAGCCCGGCACGGCGACGGACGCCCGAACGCCGACTGGCCTTGCACGCTGTCGAACCCGTCCGCGCGAGCTCTGCCCCTGCCAGGCTTGCACGACGCGCATACTTGCACAACGATCGCGTCCGCCCGATCCGATCAACCTCGCTCCTGCACGGGCCTGCTGATGATGACAGTTTCCGCAGGCGATTTCAATTCGTATTCGATGCCGCGCCAGACCAAACGGCGCGACCAAGCCGCGCAGATCGCGTTTGCGAGGAACAGGGCTGAAGTTAACGGCCAGAGCAAAAGATGCACCCACACGCTTCGCTTGGAGAGCCGCACCGTGGCGAGCGCCATCCGTGCGGCGCGCAAACGAAGCCATGCTTTGGCCGCGCCCAACGCGAAGACGCTCACGCCGATCATCAAGGGCGCGATGAACGAAGCACCGCGCGCGGCGCACGACGCCGCGAGGACGAAACTGCCGAAGAAGACCACGACGAAAAGCAGATTGCCAACGAGCGCCAACCGCCACAGGTGCGGCGCGTAAACACGCGTGATCTTCATCTGTCGCGTCGTGAACTCCAGCAACCCTCGCCACGAACAATCTTCGTAAGACGGGATAAGGCAGGCAGGAACGAAGCGTACGCCGAACCCGGCATGGTGCAACGCGCGCGTCATGGCAAAGTCATCCGAGGCGGCGCTACGCCAGTACGCAGCAACGGCGGCGCGCTCGAAGGTTGTGCGGCGGATGGCCATCGAGCCGCCCCAGCAAAAGTTCCGCCGGACGTTGGCGCCGAGAGCCGAAGCGACCGATGCGTTCCAGAGGGCGCGAAGCTCCGAAGCGAGATTCCCTCGCACAGGCACGAACCAACGATAACCGGTGGTCGCGCCCGTCGCTTGGTCGGCAAGCGGCGCAACGAGCGCGCGCAACCAGTCGGCGGACGGGCGCGCATCGGTATCGACGAAGACAAAGACCTCGCTCTTCGGATCCGCTGCCTTCACAGCGACCAGCAAATTGTGCACTTTCTGCCCGCACCTTTCGGCTGGTCCGGCGACCACGATACGCGCGCGCGGAGGGGGCCACGTTTGCGTCGCTTCTTGTTGCAAGCGTTCTGCGCTTTCGCGTTGACCGTCTCCCGCCGCGCACGCCTGAACCGCCCGTTGACCCGCCGCAGAGGCTTGAATCAACGCGCGCGCCACAGCCAAGGCCGGATCGCGCGCATCGTCCGCGACGAAGATCAATTCGTAGTCCGGATAGTTTTGCTGAAAGAGCGCGCCGAGGTTGTCGCGCAATCCGTGGTCCAGTCCGCGACACGGCACGATAACCGAAGCAAACGGCGCGTAGGCTCCGCTTCGGCGCTTTATTTCGCTTCGCACGTAGGCGAGAAAGCGCCTGCCGCCGATCAGCGACATAATGCCCTGCCAGATGACGATGGTGGCGAGAAAGTAGAAGACGGACATGATCGGCGCTCGGTCATGCCAGGGTGTTGATTTGTGGGCGCGAGAACCGTCGTTCTCGCCCAAAGTTTCGGCGAAAGGCACCGTGACTCCGGGCGCAGCGCTTTGTCGGTCGAGCCGGGCGAGAAGCGCCGCGTCGGACCGAGCGTAGAAAGCAGGCGTCCGCCCGTCCGAAGCTCAACGCGAGACGAGCGTCGCTTCCCGGTCGGGTTCCGCCGTCTCGTGCGCGGTGTTTACCGTGATGCGATGGTCGCAATCTTCACGCGAGCAGCGCCGCACCGTTCCTTCTTTCTTGGTCGTCTTCTCGAGCAAAAAGGGCGCGCCGCATTTCGGGCACGGTTCAGGCACGGGCTTGTCCCAAAAGACAACCGAGCAAGTCGGATATTCCGAACAGCCGTAGAAGACCTTGCCTCGCTTGGAGCGCTTGACCACGATCTCACCGCGACACCCGGCGCGCGGACAAGCAACGCCTGTGGTTTCGCGCTTGACGTACTTGCACTCCGGGTAGTTCGAGCAAGCGACGAACTGCCCGTAACGACCTTGCCGCAGGACGAGCGGTGCGCCGTCAACCGGGCACTTTTCTGCGAGTGGCACCGGGGCCGGCGCGACGACGCCCGTTTTGCTGATCTTGCGAATGTTGCGGCACTCCGGATATCCCGTGCAACCGAGAAACGGACCGTAGCGCCCGCGCTTGAGCGTCATCGGCCGCCCGCACAACTCGCACGTTTCTTCTTCGATGGCGTCGGTCTCTTCGCTCTCTTCGCCCGCCCGCACGATCTCGCGTGTCGTGCGGCACTCAGGGTAGTTCGAACAAGCCAAGAATTGACCGAACCGGCCCAGCTTGATGACCATCGGCGCGCCACATTTTTCGCAGACCTCGTCGGTCGGGATCGCCTGCCGTTTGGCCTGCTTCATCTGTTTTTCGGCGCGTTGTAGATCGCGCTCGAACTTGCTGTAGAAATCGCGCAGGGCTTCGGTCCAGCGCCGCTTGCCTTCTTCGATCTCGTCCAGTTCCTCTTCCATGCGCGCTGTGTAGGATTCATTGAACAGGTCGTCGAAGTTCGCGACGAGAAGATCGTTGACCGTCACGCCGAGCGGCGTCGGATGGAAGCGTCCGTCGATCTTCTCGACGTAATCGCGCTCCTGAATCGTGGACATGATCGTCGCATAGGTCGAAGGCCGCCCGATGCCTTTCTCTTCGAGGGCTTTGACCAGCGTCGCTTCCGTGTAACGCGGCGGTGGTTCGGTCCAGTGCTGTTCGGGCGTGATCGAGTTCAATTTTAGTTCCTCGCCACGCTCGACGGGCGGCAGCGCGCGTGCGGCTTCTTCGTCTTCGTCCGACTTTTCGTCGCGCCCTTCTTCGTAAACGCGCAGGAAGCCGTCGAATTTCTGAACCGATCCGGTCGCACGGAACAGAAAGCGTCCGGCCTCGATCTCGATGGTCGTCTGATCGTACACGGCCGGCGTCATCTGCGAGGCGACGAAGCGTTGCCAGATCAAGCGGTAGAGCTTCAGTTCGTCGCGGCTCAAGAATTTCGCCACCGATTCCGGCGTCCGCTCGACTTCGGTCGGGCGGATCGCTTCGTGCGCGTCCTGCGCCTCCTTTTTCGAGCGGTAGTAGTTCGGTTTGTCCGGCAAGTACGCCTTGCCGTACTGCGCGCTGATCAGCGCGCGCACCTCTTGCAGAGCGGCTTCGGAGACGCGCGTCGAGTCGGTGCGCATGTACGTGATCAAGCCGACCGAACCTTCTTCGCCGAGTTCGATGCCTTCGTAAAGGCGCTGCGCGATCTGCATCGTCTTTTTGACCGGGAAGCCGAGCTTGCGCGAAGCCTCTTGTTGGAGTTTCGAGGTCGTAAACGGCGGCACGGGATTGCGCCGACGCTCTTTGGTCGAAACATCGGCGACGATGAACCGCTCGCGCTCGGCCTCGGCGACGAGCGCACGCGCTTGTTCTTCCGTTTTGATGTGCAGCTCGTTCTTCTTCGCCTCCGCGTCGAAGCCGCTCGTCTTGACAGTTTTGTCAGCGACTTTGACGAGCCGCGCATCGAACGGCGGCGGGAGCTTGGCGGCGAGGTTGGCCGTGATGGTCCAGTATTCGGTTTTGACGAAGTTTTCGATCTCGCGCTCGCGCTCGACGATCATGCGCAAGGCGACCGATTGCACGCGACCGGCGCTCAACCGTCCGCCGATGGTGCGGCACAACAGGGGCGAGACCTTGTACCCGACCAAACGGTCGAGCACGCGTCGCGCCTGTTGTGCATCGACGAGATTCTGATCGATGTTGGTCGGATGGCGGAAAGCCTCCTCCACTGCGCGTTTGGTGATCTCGTTGAAGCGCACGCGGTAGTAGGGCTTGCGCGGTCGTTTCGGCACGATCTCTTCGGCCAAGTGTTGGCAGATGGCTTCGCCCTCGCGGTCGGGATCGGCGGCCAAATAGATCGCCTCGGAATCCTTGGCCGCTTGTTTCAGTTCGGCGATGATCTTCTTGTTGTTACGCTTCTTAGCGTCCGGGATGATTTCGTACGTCGGCTTGAAATCATGCTCGACATCGACGCCAAGCCCTTTGGTCGGCAAGTCCTTGATGTGGCCGAGCGAGGCCATGACGCGAAAATCGCGCCCCAAGTACTTACCGATCGTCTTGGCTTTGGCCGGGGATTCAACGATGACTAAATTCTTCGCCATAAGACTTTCGTCGTGATTTAAAATCTCAAAGGGTTGAACCGTTCGAAAAACTCTCTCGCCGTTTTGCGACTTCGAGTTAGATGCAGCAGCGTCGGTCTTCAATGCCTAGCGAAACCACGCGCCTCTTTTCAGGCGGGCGAAAACTCAAGGCGTCCTTCGGCTCTTTGAGCATAACGGTTGCTGATTACAACTTTCTCACGAAACATTTACCGGGAAGCTGCCTGACGAGATCGCGCAACTCCAAATTGAGCAGCGCCGCGTTCAAGGCGGAAAAATCGAGCGCGCTCGATTGCGCCAGCGCGTCGATATGCACCGGGGCGTCGGGCGAAAGCAACGCGAGCACGGCGCGTTCGGCCTCGTCTAGATCGTTCGGCGTAAGCGCTAGCTGCGCGTCGTGACGGCGCTTTTTTCTGCCTTCTGCGGGCGGCAACAATCGACTCGCGATTTCGGGTGGGAGTTCGCTCGCCACGTCCTGCCAACTCTGGACCAGTTTGGCCCCCGCGCTCTTGATCAGATAGTTCGCGCCGAAAGAGTTGCGCGACGTAATGTTGCCCGGGACAGCGAACACCTCGCGCCCTTGTTCGAGCGCCAACCGCGCCGTGATCAACGAGCCGCTGTTTTCTGCCGCTTCCACGACGAGCACGCCCAAGCTCAAGCCGCTGATGATCCTGTTGCGATACGGGAAGTTCTGTCCGATAGGTGGCGTGCCGAGCGGAAACTCTGAGACGATGCAGCCACCTTTGTTCAATATCTCATCCGCGAGCTTGCGGTGCTCGCGCGGATAAACATCGTCTATGCCGGTGCCGAGAACGGCCACCGTCCGCCCATCGGCTTCGAGCGCGCCGCGATGCGACGCGGCGTCGATGCCGCGCGCCAACCCCGAAACGATGACCACGCCACGTGCAGCCAAGTCGCGCGCCAACATGGTCGCGGCGTTCTGCCCGTAGGTCGAGCAGCGACGCGAGCCGACCATGGCGATGGACGGGCCGTCCAAACACTCGCGCCATGCGCCGCGAACGTAGAGGACGAGCGGCGGATCGTGAATCTCACGAAGCAAGGCCGGATACGCGCCATCGTCGAGCACGAGGATGTCGCCGCCGAGCGAGCGTACGCGCTCGATTTCGAGTTCCGCCCGTTGGTGCTGGTCGCGCGCGACGATGCTGGCAACGGTCTCTTCCGGCAGGCGCAGGCGTTCGAGTTCGCTTCGCGGCGCATCGAACACGGCGCTTGCCGCGCCGAAGTGTTCGAGCAACCGCGCGGCGATGCGCGGGCCGACGCCGGGCGTCATGTTGAGCGCGATCCAGTCACGCATGGCACCTGCCTAGAGTCTCGACGAGACGAAGACGCGCGACGGCGGGCCGCGTGCCCGTTGCGGCTCCCGCCGCTGCGCGCGTGAAACCTCGCTGGCGGAGGCGTGTAGGAATCGAACCTACCCGAGCCTGCTTCCAGCGCAAGCTCGCCGACGGTTTTGAAGACCGCGCCGTTCACCAGAACGGATGCGCCTCCGGCAAATGGTAGAAGCTACGCGCCGCCGATGCGCCTGTCAAGCTTGCCTGCGCGCCGCGCTCTTCGACGCCGGTCCCACGTTACGTACAAAATTGCGCAAGCGTTGGGGTTAAACTTTCGTCGGGATGCCGGACACAACTCGCTTGCGCGCGGTCGCATTCCGGCGCTTCTCGGTGCGCTGAACGCGCCGAGACAGGGTATCGGCAGCGAATGAGCGCGCTTGGCGCACGAGGCGTTCGCGGGCCGACGGCGACGCTTGAGCGAAAAATGTTTTTCTGTCATGATCCTTCGGCAAGCTTCAATACGGCACTCTTTTCGATCTTTTTGCAGAGATATCCGACTTCAAGGAGTGAAGATATGGCGGAAGCGAAAGTTCAAGGGACGGCCGAAGAGCGCGGGCAACTGGTTCGGTACCGCGTGCAGGACGGCATCGCGTTGCTCACGCTCAACGATCCACCAGCCAACACCTACACCTACGAGATGATGCAAGAACTCGACCGGGCCATCCTCGATGCGCGCATGGACGATGGAGTTTACGTCATCGTCATCACCGGCCACGGCGACAAATTCTTCTCGGCAGGGGCCAATATCCGCATGTTGGCCGAGGTGACGCCGAACTTCAAATACTTCTTCTGTCTCCACGCCAACGAAACGCTCTCGCGCTTGGAGCAGACGCCCAAACTCGTCATCGCAGCGCTCAATGGGCACACCGTCGGCGGCGGGCTAGAGATCGCCATGGCCGCCGATGTACGCATCGCGCGCAAGGGCGCGGGCAAACTCGGGCTGCCTGAGATTTCGCTCGGCGTGCTCCCCGGCACGGGCGGCACGCAGCGCTTGGCGCGACTGGTGGGCAAATCGCGCGCCATCGAGCTGATGACCACGGGCGAACTGTTCGACTTCGAGCGCGGGCTCGAACTCGGCATCATCAATCACATCTTCGAAGCCGAGAACAACGACAAGTTTATGGAGCAGGTCATCGACTACGCGCGGCAGTTCACGCCGCCGAACAAGGCCGCGCGCGCCGTCGGGCGCATCAAACGAAGCGTTCAATCTGGCGCGGAGATCCCGTTCGAGTACGCTTTGGCTTTGGAGCGCGAACTGCAACAACAGCTCTTCATGAGCGAAGACGCCAAAGAGGGCTTGACCGCCTACGTCGAAAAGCGCAAACCGCACTTCAAAGGTCAATGAGGAGGAGAGCCGAAGTTCGCCGCGAACGCCGGGCGGTGCGAGTCGCTTGACGCTCGCGGATCGAAGGCGCAAAGGGCGATGAATTCGCCCCCGAGATGGCAAATCGCGCCTGACCTGTCGTCTGAACCGAACACCTGAACGAACAGCGGAGGAGATAGACTCCGCTGTTCGTCACCTTTTGCTAGCGCCATGTTCGAGCACATCAAAATCTCCTGCGAATCGGGCATCGTCACCGTGACGCTCGACCGGCCCGAACGGTTGAACGCTTTTGCCGGGCACATGCGGCGCGATCTGGCGGAGATCTTGGAGCGCGCCGGAAGCGACCCGCGCGTGCGCGTCGTCGTCATCACCGGCGCGGGCAAGGCGTTCTGCGCCGGTGGCGACGTCGAAGCCATGGCTGAGTTGATGGAGCGTCGCGATACGGAAGAGTTCGCGCGCCTGCTCGGCGCCGGGCGGCGCGTCGTCACGGCGATCCGGCAGATGCCGAAGCCGGTCGTCGCGTCCATTCCCGGTCCGGCCGCCGGCGCCGGCTGCAACCTCGCGCTCGCTTGTGACATACGTCTGGCGGCCCGCTCGGCCACCTTCGCGCAGTCGTTCGTTCGAGTTGGGCTGCATCCGGATTGGGGCGGAACGTACTTTTTGCCGCGCATCGTACCACCCAACATCGCTTGCGAGATGTTTTTTCTCGGCGACCCGATCGGGGCCGAAGAAGCTTGGCGGCTCGGCTTGGTCAACCGCGTCGTCGCCGACGAAGAGCTGGAAGCGGAAACGCGCCGCTGGGCCGAGAGGTTACGCGCTGCGCCTCCGGCGGTGATCGCGGCGGCCAAGCACGCCGTTTATGCGAGCGATCACGCATCGCTGGAACAGATGCTGCAGTATGAACTTGAAGCGCAACTGCGCTGTTTTCAGACGCAGGATGCGCGCGAGGGGGTGCACGCCTTTTTGGCGCGACGCCAACCGCGCTTCACCGGCCATTGAGGCGCTGCCTTGTGCGACGGCGCAAGCGACGCGATGAACTTTCATTTTCCGGAGACGCTCAGCGAAGATCACCAACGGTTGGCGCGCAGCCTCGCACGCTTCGTTGCCGCGGAGATTGAACCGCGCGCAACCGGCATGACCGACTGTGGCGAAGCGGTGAAGCTGCTGGCGCAAGCCGATCTGCTCCGCTACGCCGTCGCGCTGCCCATGCCGCCGCTCGACGTGCGTGCTCTGTGCGTCGTGCGCGAGGCGCTGGCACGTTCGTCGCCGTTTGCCGACTACGCTTTCGCCACACAAGGGCTGGCGTGCTATCCGCTGGCGCTCGCCGCGCCGGACCACATCCGCGACTTCTGGCTGTCGCGCGTCATCGCGGGGCGGTCCGTAGCGGCCATCTCTTGGCCGCGCGGGAAGATGCTCGAGGCGCGCCGTGAAGGCGACGTTTACTTGTTGCAGGGTCTGGCACCGTTCACACTGAACGCGGGCGTGGCCGACTTCTACGTCGTCTTCGCGCGCGACGAACGGGAAGCATTGCTGGCTTTGGTCATCGGCGCGCGCATGGCCGGTCTCGCCATCGCAGCGAGTCAGCAAGTTGAAGCAGGTTACCCCGTAGCCGACGTCGCATTCGACGGGTTGCGCGCTCCGGTCGAAGAGTTGATCGGGCAACCGGGCGATGGCGAACGCTTGGTGCTCGCCACGGCGAATGCTTTCCGCTTGAGTCACGCGGCAGCGGCGTGCGGCATGGCCGCGCGCGCGCTCGTCGAGGCACGCAGCGCGCTCGAAGACCGTGCAGGGAGACTGGAGGCGGAATTGCGTGCCGCACGCCTTCTGCTCTACGAAACTGCGTACCAGCACGACACTAAACCGGAAGAGGCCGCGCTGGACCAGCCTGCGACGCGATTCGTCCTCGACGTTGCGCATCGCGTCGTGGTCGAAGCGACTGCCGCTGACATCCGATCGCTGGCCGCCGCGCACGCCATCGCGAGGATGAGGCGCGGACTCTTCGCCCTGCGTTTGTTGATGTGACGCTCGTTTTCTTCGCGCGGAGAACAGATCTCACCTCGCACGCCGTTTGCGATGCTAGTTCGCGTTGGCGCTCTTCAGCGCCACAGACGTTTGACACAACCGAGCGACGAACAGCGCTTCCGCCCCTACGCGCGCGCCCGTTTTTGGTGTAAAGTCGGATCGAGCCGTCGCGCGAAACTGCTGACGGGGATGAAGTCCATGGACGATCTTCTTCATTGGCGAAGCGAATTTCCCATTCTCGAACGCACGGTCTATCTCGTCTCCCATAGCCTCGGCGCGATGCCGCGCGCTACGCGCGACCGCTTGCAAGAGTATGCGGACGTGTGGGCAACGCGCGGCGTGCGCGCGTGGGCTGAAGGCTGGTGGGAGATGCCGCGCACGGTGGGCGACGAAGTGGGACGGATCATCGGCGCTCCGCCCGGCACGGTGGTCATGCACCAGAACGTATCGATCTGCCAATCGATCATCCTCTCGTGCTTCGAGCCGCAAGGGCGGCGCAACAAGATCGTCTATTCGGAACTCGAATTCCCCTCGGTGATGTACGTTTACGAAGCGCACGCGCGCACCGGGCGATATCGCGTCGTGCGCGTTCCATCCGACGATGGCATCACCGTACCGCTCGAACGGATGCTCGAAGCGATTGATGAGGAAACGCTGCTCGTGCCCATCTCGCACGTCCTTTTCAAAAGCTCTTTTCTTCAGGACGCGCGCGCCATCACACGCCGCGCTCACGAAGTGGGCGCCGTCGTCGTCCTCGACACGTACCAATCCGCTGGCTCCATTCCATTCAGCGTCGAGGAACTGGATGTCGATTTCGCCACGGGCGGCTCGGTCAAATGGCTGTGCGGTGGACCAGGTGCGGCCTACCTCTACGTTCACCCGCGCTGGCACGAGTTGGAACCCAAGGTCACGGGCTGGATGGCGCACGCCGAACCGTTCGCGTTTGAGCCACCGCCGATGCGCTATGCTTGCGGGATCGAACGCTTTCTTCACGGCTCGCCATCGATTCCAGCCCTCTACGCAGCGCGCACGGGCTACGAAATCATCAACCGTGTGGGCGTCGCCAACATCCGCAAGAAGAGCGAGCGCCAAACGGAGCTTTTGATCCGCTTGGCCGAAGAAGCTGGGTTCAGAATCAACACGCCGCGCCAGTGCGAAGAGCGTGGCGGCACCGTGACCATCGACGTCGAACACGGCGCTGCAGTCGCGCGCGAACTCATCCGCCGCGAAATCCTCGTCGATTACAGACCGGGAGCCGGTGTTCGCCTGTCGCCGCACTTCTACACCAAAGACGAGGAACTGGAGATCGCCATTCGCGAGATGCGGCGTATCTTGGAAACGCGCGCTTACGCTCGAGACGTCGCCGGAACGGCCTTTTGAGAGCACACGCGCGGAGGAAGGGCTAGCAAAAAAGATGGCGAAGTCCAGCGGCAAACAGAGCGCGAACATCGACCGGCGAAGCGGCGACGCAACGAACGCGAAGGAGCCGCGCGACGACTACGGCCGCGACGCGCCTCTGTCGTACAACAAATATCTGCGTGTGCCCGATCTCATCCAGCTTCAAATCTGTCTCTCCGAACCGGCGCATCACGATGAACTGCTGTTTATTACCGTTCACCAAACCTACGAGCTATGGTTCAAGCAGATCCTCCACGAATTGGACGCCGCCGCTCGACAGATCGAAGAGGATCGCGTCTTCGCCGCTGTGCGCGCGCTGCGCCGCGTCGCTGAGATCGAAAAGATTCTGGTCGCGCAGCTTCACGTTCTCGAAACGATGACGCCGCTCAACTTCCTCGAATTCCGCGACCGCTTGAAGCCGGCCAGCGGTTTTCAATCCATGCAGTTTCGCGAAATAGAGTTCGTTTCGGGACTCAAGGACCGAGGGTTGCTCGCCTGTTTCAAAGAAGATGATTTCGCGCTCGCACGGCTCGGCGCGCGGCTCGAAGCGCCCACGCTCGGCGAACTCTTCTTCGCGCTTCTTGGCCGCCGCGGGCTGAACGCGCCGCTGGACGATCCGTCGCTCGATGAGACGACGCGCCAACAAAGGTATCGGCATCGTGTGCAGGCCGTGGTCGAACTTCTCACGCATCACGAACGGTTCCCGGCCGAGTTCATGCTGGCCGAGGGTTTGATCGAGCACGACGAACTGTTCCAACTCTGGCGCGCGCACCACGTCCGCATGGTCGAGCGTATGGTCGGAACCAAGCGCGGCACGGGTGGATCCGAGGGAGTCAATTACCTGCGCACGACGCTAGACCAGAAGTTCTTTCCCGAACTATGGGAAGCGCGCACGCACCTGTCGCTTGATCACGCGGGACAAGGCTGTCCGTTCCACCCAACCGCCGAACGACGCGACCTTTAGAACTCATCTCGGTGAAAGCTTCTTCGGCGGAGCCGGAAGGCGCGCTGCAGAGGCTCTGGCAGACCAGAACGCATGCCATCCGAACCGAACATGCCTTTTTCGACGGAGATAGAGATTCGTTTCGGCGACACGGACCCGGCGGGGATCGTCTACTCGCCCGTGATCTTCCACTACCTGCACATCGCGCTCGAAGAGTTCTTCACCGCGCGCTGCGGCACGAGCTACGCGGATCTCGTTCAACGCGAGCGTCTCGGTTTTCCGAGCGTCAACGTGCGCGCTGAATTCTTGCGCCCGCTCGTCTACGGAGATCGCGCGCGCGTGCAAGTCGCCCTCGTGCGCCTCGGGCGCTCGTCGCTGGCTCTGTCATACACCATCGAGCGCGCGAGCGACCGGCAAACGGCGGTGCACGCTGAAGTGGTCCACGTCTGCATGGATCTGGACGCGCGGCGCGCCGTTCCGATTCCGGACCGCTATCGCGCCGCACTCGAAAAGGAACCTTGAAACCGACCGCGCTCGCATCCTCGCGAGCAAGAAAGCGCCCGGTTCTCACGCTGGTCCTCTTACCATCACGGCCCATCTTCCGCTGTCGGATTTTTTTGGAAAGCGAGCCGAGTTGCGAGTTTCTTTCGAGGTGAAAGTGGAAAGGGAGTCATAGCAAAGAGCGTCTTTGCTCGCAACGATGGCCCTTCGCGCCCTTGATGTCCCATCGTCGCGGACGACTTCCGGGAGAAAGAGTTCAAGCGCAAGGCTCGCCGGTGCATCGCTCGACAGGGCGAAGCGCGCACGAGTTGAGGATCGTGGCGTCTTCGCGCTCTCGAAGCTGGCGGCTCAGTGCGTTCAAAATTCGAGACCAGAAGAACGGAGGACTCAAGATCGTGAGGTTCATACGCTTTTCTCTGCTCGTCCCGACCCTGATGCTTCTCGTGGCGAGCGCAGCTTCGGCCGACACGCTGACCTTCATCCCCAATCCCGCTGATCTGGGAGATCTGGACCACCACTACGTCTACACGTGGCGCATCGACAACGTGAACCTGAACGGACAAGTGGTCACGGGCGCGACGCTGCGCATCAACAACATCCGCAATTGGGACAACAACCCCAATATGCTCTTCATCTACCTCTTGGACACGGCCAAGGGAAGCGGCGTGAGATCTTTCGTTGATGATCCGAGCTTCAGCGCGCCAGTCACCGACATCACCGACGACTTCGCCAACACACGCTACCACAACAACAGCAACTGGTTGCTCGCTGCCGGCACGAGCATGACCAAATTGACCCAGCAGTCCTTCCTGAAGGACTACAATCCGAGCGTTCCCGGCAACCAGGGAACCAACTTCGTCTACGTCTTCACCACATCACAGTTACAGGCGCTGCAGAACTACATCCTCAACGGAAACAACTTCGCCCTCGGCTTCGATTCTGATTGCCACTATTTCAATGATGGCGTCAGCCTGACGATCGAAACGCGACCCGTGCCTGAACCGACAACGCTGGCGCTGCTGGGTAGCGGTCTTGCTGGCCTGTACTTGCGCCGCCGCCGCCGAATGAGCTGAACGTTGCTCCCGCACGGATGCCGAGAGTTGATATGACTTGAACGAGCTTCGGCACCGTCGCGTCTTTCGTTCGCTGTCCTCGCCGCTGCTGCGCGCAACGGGTGCGCGGTGGCGGTGCTTCTTTTTCATGCCGGAGCGCTGGTGACTTAGGTCAGACGCGACGCAGGAGCTTGTAATCGCGCAAGCGACGGTAGAGCGTCGAGGGTGAAATGCCGAGAAGCTCCGCCGCTTTGCCGCGATGCCAACCGGTCTTTTCGAGCGCGGCGAGTATTTGTTGGCGCTCCACTTCATGAAGCGGAGCAGGAACCACCGGCGTTGGCGGAAGAGACTGGATCGACGTCTGTTTCGCCGCGCCGACCACTTCCGGCGGAAGGTCTTTCACAGTGATACGCCCGTCGTTGGCGAGAATGAGCGCTCGCTCCAAGCAGTTGCGCAACTGACGGACGTTACCGGGCCAGTGGTAACTCTTCAGAGCTTCAAGCGCTTCCTCGGTGAGGAGCGGCGGATTCGATCCGCCCAATTGTTTGAGCAGATGGTGCGCGATGGGTTCGATGTCTTCGCGCCGCTCGCGCAACGGCGGCAAGTGGATTTCGAAACCGTTGATGCGATAGAGCAGATCGGCGCGAAAAGCTCCGTCGCGCACCACTGCGTCGAGGTCGCGATTGGTTGCCGCGACGATACGCACATCGACCTGAACCTTGCGCACACCACCGACGCGATAGAAAGAGCGCGTCTCGATGGCGCGCAGCAGCTTCGATTGCAGCGGTGACGGCAATTCCGTCACTTCGTCGAGAAAGAGCGTGCCGCCGTCGGCCAACTCGAACAGACCCAGTTTGCGGCCTTTGGCACCGGAGAAGGCTCCGGCCTCGTAGCCGAAAAGTTCCGATTCGATCAGTTCCGACGGCAGCGCCGCGCAGTTCAGATCGACGAACGAGCCGTCGCGGCGCGGGCTCAAGCGGTGAATCTCGTGTGCGATGAGTTCCTTGCCTGTACCCGATTCGCCCGTGATCAAGACGGAGACGTCCGACTGCGCGACCCGTTTGACGAGGCGCAAACATTCGCGCATGGCGTCCGAAGCGTGGACGATCTGCGGAGCTTCCGTTTGCCGGGCCAGTTGGGCGCGCAGCCGCTGATTATCCACGCGCAGATGGCGCTTCTCCGCTGCCTGCCTGACGAGCGCGTCCAGCTCAACGATGCGGTACGGTTTGGTCAGGTAATCGTATGCGCCGAGCTTCATCGCTTCGACGGCCGTTTCAACCGTCGCGTAGCCGGTCAACATGATGACTTCCGGCGGGTTGGGCCGCTCGCGCACACGCCGCAAAAGTTCCATGCCGTTCATGCGCGGCATGTTGATGTCACACAAAAGCACGTCGAACGCTTCTTCTTCAAGCGCCTTGAGCGCCGCTTCGCCGTCGGGCACGGTGCGCACCTCATGCCCCATTCGTTCGAGTTCTTTTTGCAAGACGAGGCGCAGATTCGCTTCGTCTTCCGCCACGAGCAATCGAGATTTCTGCATAACTTTCGAGACCGTCGGCCAGATGGTTTCCGGGGGCAGGCTGCCGAAGCGTGGTCACGAAGCGGCGCTTCGTGACCGAGCTGTGACAGTTTACCACAAAACGCTTTGGCGCATCACTTCTTTCGAGGCGAGTTTGAACTGAAGACGAGCGGAGCATGACAACAGGAAAAGCCACGCAACCACGGCACTGCGCCAGCGACGCCGTGACAAAGGCAAGTCGGGCACAGCAACGGGAAACAGCGATTACTCCGTTCTTTTCGAGACAGTCCAAGGATGAAGAGCCAAAAGCGGGATGGATATGGTAACAGAAAGACCGCAAAAGCAGCTTCAGACGAGAAGGCGCGCGCTCGTCGCGCGTTGCCTCTGGGGGAAGCAGAAGCTCTAAGTCTCGGCAAGCGCAGGCAGACTGATCGTGAAGGTCGTTCCCTTGCCGACGCTTGACTCCACGCTGATGCGACCGCCGTGGTCGGTGACGATGCCATAACAGACGGCGAGACCCAAACCTGTGCCGCGTCCGACCTCTTTGGTCGTGAAGAACGGATCGAAGATCTTCGGTAGCGTCTCCGGCGGAATGCCGACACCGGTATCGCTCACCTCGATGATGACCTGCCCTCGTTCGTGACGCGCCGACAGGCGCAACACGCCGCCTTCAGGCATGGCATCAACGGCGTTGGTGGCGAGCGCGATGATCGCTTGCTGCAACTGCCCTTGATCGGCGGAGACCGGAGGCAGGCCCTTTTCCGTCTCCACGCGGATCTCGATGTGCGCGTTGCGCTGCTGGTGCGCCACCAGACGAGCCGCCGAGGCGATGACGGAAGCGACCGAGACAGGGGCGCGTTCGCCCGAACGCGCGCGACTGAAATCGAGCAGTCCGTTGGTGATCGCCTTGCAACGAAACGCCTCGCTGCGAATCAAGCCGAGATACTCGCGCAGATCTTCGAGGTTGTCGGCGTCACCGAAAGCGCCCTCTGCCACGCGCGCTTCGAGTGCTTCGGCGCAAGCCGAGATCGTCGCCAGTGGATTGTTTATTTCGTGGACCACGCCAGCGGCCAACCGACCGACGGCGGCCAGCTTTTCGGCGCGCGCGACGGCGCGGCTTGCTTCGACGCGTGCGGTGACATCCTCGCCAATGGCGATCACGTGCGAGATCTCGTCGCCCTCAACGCGCATCGGGATCTTGCTGACCAGCCAGTGGCGCTTGGTCCCATCGGGCGACACGGCCTCTTGCTCGACGCGGACGATCTCGCCGGTTTCGAAGACGTGTTTGAACTCGCGTTCCAAAACTTCGCGCGGCTGTTTGGTCAAGACTTCGAAGATGGTCTTCCCCAACGCTTCTTCGCGCGGAACGCCCTGTCCGCCCAACTCGCGCGTTCGATTCCACGCGACGATCCGCAGCTCGCGATCCACGACGTAGAGCGAAACGGGCAGGTTGTCGATGATCGCTTCGGTGAAACGGCGCTGCGCTTCGATCTCGGCGGTTCGGGCGGCGACCTCTTTTGCCAGATCAGCCGAAGAGCGCTGCGCGGCGGCGTAAAGCGTGGCGATGTGCAGCGCCAGCGCAGCGAACTGTGCGGCGGCTTCCACCAGCCGCGTTTCGTTGTCGGCTAGCCCTGCTTCGCGATCGAAGGCGATGATGAGCGCCCCCAGTGCCCGGCTGCCAAATCGCAACGGCGTGACGTATTCGATGGCGTGCGCGTTGTCATGGAGAAAAAAGCGTCGTTTATCGGCAAGGCGCAGCGGGGCCGTCGGCGTGCGCGCAAGCCAACGGCGCAGCCGGTCCAAGCGCAGCAACGCTTCGCCGCTGGCAACGCCTTCGCGGTCGAAGACGCAAGCCACTTCGCCTTCCGGCCCAGCGGCGAACGCGGCGCACAAATCGGCACCGGTGCCTTCGTAGGTGGCGCCCGCGACGCGCCGAACGACCTGCTCCGGTTCCAACGCGCAGAGCAGGCCGCGCCCCAGATCGGCGAGGAAGCTCAGTTCGCGATTGGTGCCGACGAGCGCTTGTTCGCGCCGGGCGGCGTCCAAGTGGGCATCGGCGCGCGACACCAGTTCGCGCGCGGCGACCGGTTTGACGAGGTAATCGTTCGCGCCGGCGGCAAAAGCAGCGACCTTCTGCTCTTCGTCGCCGTTTTCAGACAAGATGATGATCGGCGTGCGTCGGGCCATGCTCTGCGCTCGTAACAGACGGCAGAGCGCAAGGCCATCGACGCCTTGAAGCTCTGCCGCGAGGATGATCAAATCGCAACCTTCGCGATGGAAGGACTGCAAGGCAGAAGGCGCATCCGTTGCCACGACGACGCGGTAGCCGCTGCTTTCGAGCGCGCGTTGCAGACGATGGCGCGTGCCCGCCGATTCATCGACGACGAGCACGGTGGCGCGTTCGCTGCGGCGGCTCGACCCGGTTGCCATGCTGCTCCTCGCTCGCCATCGAGGCGCTTGCGCCCCGACGCCGCACGCTTGCCAGCGCCGAAGCCACTGGCTATGTTGGATTGAAAGCGAAGCAACCGCTGCGTGTCAAGGATTTTGTTCGCCTCCTTTCTCCCCCATGCCGAGGCTGCCCTCGTGATCTGGGCGCTCGTCTCGACGGTCGTCAATTCACCGCCGACGAGGCGAGCGAGTTGCCTTCTCCTGCGCCCCCCTTGTTCCCGAGTCGCGCGCGCATGCGCTTGCGCGCGAACTTTGCCGTGTACATCTCTTGGTCGGCAGCGACCAGCAACTCATCGAGTGTTTCGCCGTCGAGACCGAAACTTGCCGCGCCGATGCTCACGCCGACGCGCGCGTGCTCGTTGCCGCGCACGTGGAGCGAAAAATCGAAGATCGTGCGCTCGATGCGCTGCCGCAGGTCGTCGACTTGCTCCGCCGTCAAATCGTGGACCAGCGCGACGAATTCGTCGCCGGCATAGCGGGCCAAAAAGTCGTAGTCGCGCAGTTGCGTTTGCAGGCGGCGGGCTATTTCGCGCAGCAACTGATCGCCGACCTTGTGTCCGAAAGTATCGTTGACCTTTTTGAAATCGTCGAGATCGAGCATGATAAGCTGAAAAGGGCGTCCCGTGCGGCGCGTGCGTGCCGCTTCCTCTTCGAAGCGCATCTGCAAGGCCCGCGTGTTCGGCAATCCCGTGAGCGCATCGGTGAGCGCGTGTGATTCGGCCGCTGCGTGATGCAGCGCATTGGCGAGCGCGTCGGAAGCAAGGCGCGCCACCGTGTCGAGCAAACGGCGATGATCTTCGGTGTAGCGATTCGGCTCCATGGCGTAGATGGCCAGCGCGCCGAGAAGTCGTTCCTCTTTGCAAAGCGGCAAGACCAGGACCGAACGATAGGCCTCGTCCGACTCGAGTTCCAGCCCGGCGAAATCGATCATTGGATCCAACTCGGAGACAGCGATTCTGTTGGCCAGCACAAACCCGATGATGCCCTCGCCCGGTGCCACACATCGCCCGGCGATGGCCGCAGCATTGCGTCCGACGGCGTGCAGCACACGCGCGTAGTTGCACGTTTCATCGTAGACGTAGATGGCGCAAGTGTCGAACGGAACGATGTGTCCGACTTTGTCGGCGATGATGGCGGCCGTATCCTCGACGCGCAAAGACGAGCCGAAGGAACTGGCGATCTCGTAAAGGGCATAGACTTCGCGATGCGCCCGCCGTATCTCGACGAGCGCTGGCAGCGTGTGCTCGTTTCGCGTGCCGATACCGAGTCCGCGCGCTTCGATCTCGGCTTCGAAACGCGGCAGATGCGCGAGGAACACCTCGACGACGCGCGGATCGAAATAGATGCCCGAGTACTGTCGCAAGAAGTCGCACGCCTCGCGGCGCGACTTGCCAGGCCGATACGGCCGATCCTCGCGAAGGGCATCGAAGCAATCGACCACGGCGAGGATGCGCGCCGTGATCGGGATCTGCTCGCCGCGCAAGCCGTCCGGGTGCCCTGTTCCGTTCCAACGTTCGTGATGGTGGCGGATCACAGGCACGACCGGATAAGGGAAACTGATGCTTTCGAGAAGCTGCGCGCCGATGATGGTGTGCGCCTTCATCTTCTCGAACTCAGCCACGGTCAGATCGCCCGGTTTGTTCAAGATGTGATCGGGCACGGCGAGCTTGCCGATGTCGTGCAGCAACGCGCCGGCGCGCAGCGCTTCGATCTCGTCGTCGCGCAGTCCGAGCGCACGTCCGGTGCCGGCAGCGTAGATTTGCACGCGCCGCACGTGGTGATGCGTCATTTGATCTTTGGCATCGATGGCCGCCGCGAGCGATTCGAGCGTCGCTAGATAAAGCTCTTCGAGCGCAGCGGCGCGCTGAGCCGCCATCTCGAACCGTTGACAACAGACCCTATAGGTGGCATAGGTCGCGCCGAAGATCGTCATCGCAAGCGCCGCGTGCGCGCCATCGAAGCGCACGATCAGACCGCCGCACAACATGGCAACGGCGACCACCAACCCCATCAAAATGGTCGACGCGAGCAACAACGAAACGGCACGAACGCGCGTCCGGTCTGTTCTCCCGCTTGCGGCAAAGTCTTTTTTGGCGCTCCGGTCTTTCTGTGAGGCACTGTTCATCATCTCCGATCCAACACGAACAGAATCGGTCTACGGGTTGCGAGGGAGAAAAAGATCCGTCGCCGAGAGCGCGGCGCGGGGCAATGCGCTCGTTCGCCCTCGGCGACGGACGGGGCAAGCGGCAGGCTCATCGAACAAAGGGGCACTCGTGGCCTGCGCGGACAGGGTGAGCACAGCGGATCTGGAAGATGTCGCGTCGCGCGTCTTCGACCTCGATTTGTCAAATCCGTGCGGCTGGTCCGGACCCCGTGCGGTGGGCCCGTGAGCTTCCCAAGTGGAAGCTGCCAGCCGCACCCGTTTGCTAAACAAGCCTCGTGCCAATCGCTGGCGGACGCCATGCCACGCTGTTAACTGTTTTGAAACGCAAGGGTTACCCGCTGCGGTGAAGCCCCATCGAGCGCGGCGCACGAGCGCGCCAGTGGGCAAACTGATCGGTCAAAACGCGACGAGCCGTTCAGAAAGACGCAAAGGGCTTGGCGCGTGAGAGCGCGGTCCCATTCACCACGTTTTTGCCGATACCGGTCCAGCAACGCCGCTCGCGGAGAAACAGCGCGCAAACGAAACAATGGCGATCAAGCAACTCGCGCTAGCCGCGAAGCGAAGCGCGCCAGCGGAATCGGCTCTCGCCCGCAACGAAGGCGATTGGCGTGGACGAGGATTCGCAAATCGGCGTGCTTCGCATTATGATTGTGGCGCTCCGCTGCGAGCGACGTCGCGCTTTGCCAATACCGAAAATCGAGGATGTGAAGATGAAAAAGAGCAGGCTCTTCGTCTCGCTGGTGCTCGTCTTGGCGTGCATGGCGACGGCGTGGGCGCAAAAGGATCGTCTGACGCTCGACCTTTTTCTCGATTGGGAGTATGTTGCCGCGCCGCAACTATCGCCCGACGGACGACAAATCGTCTACACGCGCCGCTGGACAGACAAAATCAACGACAAATACGAAGACGAGATCTGGATCATGAACGTCGATGGAAGCCGCAATCGGTTCCTCGTCAAGGGATCGCAACCGCAGTGGTCACCCGACGGCACGCGCATCGCCTACGTCGCGCCGGGGCAGCCTGCGGGCACGCAAGTGTTCGTCCGATGGATGGACACGGGCGACACCACGCAATTGACCCGCCTCGAACGTTCGCCGTCCAACCTTCGCTGGTCGCCCGACGGCAAGAAGATCGCCTTCAACATGCTCGTTCCGGCGAGCAACGCCTTCAACGTCAAGATGCCGCCCAAACCGAACGGGGCGAAGTGGATCGATCCGCCGCGCGTCATCGATCGTTTGAACTACCGCGCCGACGGCGCCGGATATCGTCCCGAGGGTTTCATACACATCTTCGTCGTCTCAGCCGAAGGCGGCACGCCGCGTCAAGTGACCGATGGTGACTACAATCACGGCGCACCCGAATGGATGCCCGACTCCGACACGCTCATCTTCAGCGGCGTGCGCAAGCCCGATGCCGAGTACCTGCGCAACGGAACCGAAATTTACCGGCTCTCGCTGCGTACGCGCGAAATTCGTCCGCTCACCGATCGCGACGGACCGGACGTTGAACCGACCGTTTCGCCAGATGGACGGTTGATCGCTTACACCGGCTACGACCAAACGGACGACACTTACACGGTCTCAAAGCTCTACTTGATGAATGCCGATGGCGGAAACAAACGCGTCTTGACGCCCGATTTCGATCGTTCGCCCGACGATCTACACTGGGCGGCGGATGGCAGCGGCATCTACTTCACGACGGAAGATCGCGGGACGAACAACCTGTGGTTCGTCTCCGTCAACGGCGGCGCACCGCGCCAGATCACGCGCGGCAATCATCAACTGACCGTTGCGTCCATAGCCAAAGACGGCACGGTCGCGGGCGTGCTCGCCGGACCGCAACAACCGGGTGACGTCGTTGTCTTCAACATCCAACGCCCGGAGATTCGCCGCTTGACGGCGGTCAACGACGACCTGCTTGAAGGGCGCAAGCTCGGCGAGGTCGAAGAGATCTGGTACGACTCGGTTGGCGGCTTCAAGATTCAAGGGTGGATCGTCAAACCACCCGACTTCGATCCGAGCAAAAAGTATCCGCTTATTCTCTACATTCACGGCGGGCCGCATGCGATGTATGGTGTCGGCTTCAACTTCGAGTTTCAAAACCACGCCGCCGAGGGCTACGTCGTGCTCTACACCAATCCGCGCGGTTCGACCGGCTACGGGCAGGCGTTCGGCAATGCCATCAAAAACAACTACCCCGGTGAAGACTACATCGACCTGATGCGCGGCGTCGATGAGGTCATCAAGCGCGGCTACATCGATGAACGCAACCTATTCGTCTGTGGTGGTTCCGGCGGCGGCGTGCTAACGACGTGGATCGTCGGGCACACGGACCGCTTCGCGGCGGCGGTGGCGATGAAACCAGTGGTCAATTGGTATAGCTTCGTCGGCACGACGGACGGTTCGTCTTGGTACTACAACTTCAAGAAGTTCCCGTGGGAAGACCCGCAGGAGCACTTGCGCCGTTCGCCGCTCACCTACGTTGGCAACGTGCGGACGCCGACCATGTTGTTGACGGGCGAACTCGATCTACGAACGCCGATGGAGCAAACCGAACAATATTACCGCGCGCTCAAGATGCGCAAAGTCGATACGGTAATGGTGCGTTTGAACGACGAATATCACGGCTTCAACGCGCCGCTCGGACCGCGCCATCCATCCAACAGACTCTGGCAAATACTCTACTTGCGCGGATGGTTCGAGAAGTACCGAAAGAAATAACGGAGCACCTTTGGCGTTAACATGGCGTTAGATGGAGCTTGACAGATTCGAGAAGTGCCGAAAGAAATAGGGCGATGGCGTCGCCACGTTTGGTGAAGATAGGCGTCATGGGATCGGCAGCCGATACGTTGCCTGCGGAAGGGCGCGCCGAACTCGAAGCGCGCGCAGCAGCCTTGGGGCGCGCTATCGCCGCGCGCCGCGTCGTGCTTTTAACCGGGGCGACGACCGGCGTTCCGTACATCGTCGGGCGAGCAGCGCGCGCTGCGGGAGCGTTTCACATCGGTATCTCGCCCGCAACCGACGAGCGCGAGCACGTGGCGAGCTACGGTCTGCCGCTCGATGCCTGCGACGCGATCATCTACACGGGATTCGGCCTCAAAGGGAGAAACGTCGTGCTCGTTCGTTCGTGCGAGATCGCGATCTTCATCGGCGGTTCGATCGGGTCGCTCAACGAGTTCACGATTGCGTACGACGAGGGGCGCATCATCGGCTGTTTGGCCGGCACGGGCGGCGTCGCCGATCAGGCGTCCTACCTTTTGCGCGCCTTTCCCAAAAGGACGACGTCGCGCGTGTTGTCGGCTTCCGATCCCGATGAACTGCTCGATCTCTGTTTGGAAGCGCGCCGCGTTTGAAGGAGACGAAACTTCTCGAGCGCGCCGCGCATGAAAGGAGCCACTGGATGGACCTCGGATTGCGTGATCGTGTTGCCGTGGTCGCCGCCGCCAGTCGCGGCATCGGCTTCGCAACGGCGATGGAACTGGCGCGCGAAGGGGCGCGCGTGTTCCTCTGCTCGCGCAGCGCGGAGAACGCCGCCGAAGCCGCACGCCGAATCAGCGCCGAAACCGGCGTTGACGCTGTCGGGATGCGCGCCGACGTCACCGACGAGCGCGAGACCAACGACTTCATCGCCGAAGTCGCCGCGCGCGCTGGGCACGTTGACATCTGTGTGACCAACGCGGGTGGGCCACCGGCATCGACGGCGCTGCAAACGGAGCCA
>OGCI01001210.1_pt1 | contig 22837 bp, 14 predicted proteins | sample 1570021 | NCBI WGS metagenome assembly OGCI01 (sample SAMN06264664, study PRJEB24512) | hot springs metagenome | isolation source: Hot spring water | place: South Africa: Tshipise | collected 2015-06-21 | reverse complement strand
GAAGTTCCTGTAGTGAAAGAAGTTGAAAAAGAAGTTCCTGTAGTGAAAGAAGTTGAAAAAAAAATTATTATAGAAAAAAAAGGAAATTCTTCTCCAAAACCAAATTATTCTTTTATCGGCTCATCTTTAACAAAAGTTTATCATTTAACAAAGTGCAGATTAAGTAAATCTATTCTTGCAAAATATCGTATTTATAGTAATAATAAAAAATTCTTTCAAGTAAGAAAATTTAAACCTTGTGATGTCTGTAATCCTAACAAAAAAAGATAATTTTAAAAACCTTCTTTTTCTTTTTTTAATATGGTGATTTGGATAATATCTGGTATCATTGTAGTTCTAGCAATAATTTTTTTTAGTTATTATAATAAGTTTGTTGTTCTTTCTAACAGAATAGACAATTCTCTTTCACAAATAGATGTTCAATTAAAGAAAAGGGCTGATTTAATCCCTAATTTAATGGAAACAGTTAAGACCTACGCAAAATATGAAAAGAAAATTATTACAGAAGTTACGGAAGCAAGGAAAGCTCTTTTAGGTGCTAAAGATATAAATTCAAAAGTAAAGGCAGGGGATAGATTACAGGATGCTTTAAAAACAATTTTTGCTCTTGCAGAAAACTACCCTAATCTCAAAGCAAACGAAAATTTTTTACATTTACAACAGGAATTAACAGCCATCGAAGACAAAATAGCTTACGCAAGACAATATTACAACGATTCAATAATGGACTACAATAACTCTTTACAAATAATACCTGCAAAATGGTTTGCTTCTCTTTATGGATTTAAGCATAAAAAAGAATATCTTCAAATAGAACAAAAAGAAAGAGCAGTTCCAAAGGTTAAATTTGAAGATTTTTGACTTTTCTTGTAAAAATTTTAAGAAAAGAACTAAATAAAACTATTTAATCCTTTTAACTATAAAGTAATTATAAAAACTTAAATACTCTTTTTTCTATAATATTAAGCTGACAGGACTAATCGGTTGTCCTGAAAAGGATGCGAACACATTCGCCTCTGGTTGATATTCGGCCAGACAAGCAAAGACCAGACTATAACTCTTTGCCTAAGTCTGTTTCAACTAAGCGTGATGGTGGCGCGTAGAAGATAACCAGTCGAAAAATCTCTCGAAGAAAGATGAGGTTCGATTCTTTGAGGGTACTGGCACTTTTACACCGAGTCTGGATGTCAGCTTTTTTATTTAATATGAAAAAAACAAAAAAGAATAAGAAAATACTATTAAAGAAAAAAAGTGTTAAAAAACCTAAACTATCAATTAAAGGAAAAAAATCAAGAAGTTCTAGTGGAAAATCTAAAATTTCAAAGGTTAAAAAGTTGATAGCTCTTTCTAAAAAAAAGAAAAAATAATTTTAGATTGTTAGAAAAGATATAGAAAATAGTTAAGAAAGGAGAAGAACATTCATTTTATTTGATTTTAGTTAGAACCTTATACTCTTCATGCTTTCAACAAATAATTGAATTAAATAACAACCCAAAATTAATTAACTTATTAGTAGTAACAAAAACGAAAGATTTATAAACCCTGTTTTCTATATTAATTAAGGAGCTTTGAAAATGGTAGATACATCTAAAAAAAGTTTAGAAGAAAGATTAGGTAAAGAAATGGATTTTTTAAAAGATCTTAGTGGGGCTTATAAAAGTTCTGATGATTTAGATTTAAACACTCTTGCAGGAATATGCCTTTCTTACGCAAAACATTTAGGTCAAGAAAATGATGCTCGAGAAGATATATCTCTTCTTCAAAATGACCCAACACAAAGAGATAAGATTAGAGATTTAATTAGATCTTATGCAAATACAGCAAAAAGAAGGGCCTATGAGGAAGCTGACAGAAATATTAGAGAAATTTTTAATAGTGTTAATACAGAAGATTTTATTCCAGTTTATCTTTTTGAAAGATTTGGAAAAGACAAGAAATATCTTGCGTTGGAAGCTTCGGTTAGCAAGGGGGAAGGAGAAAGACCGGATATGGATTCTCTTAAAGATTTATTATTGGAAAGCATAAATACTGAAAAAGACAAAGATAGAAATGGGATTGAAGCTTATCTCATTAGTTGGTGCACTTCTTATGATTCTTTGAAAGTAAGAGCAAGACAAAGAATGGAAGAAATAAGAAAAAAATTCATTAGAGAAGAATTCTATAAAAAAAGCGGAGAAAAAGAAGTTTACGATCCTGCAAAAGCATGGGGCTTTTTTGAGAGAAAATACGGGGAATTAGAAAGAAGTGAAAAAGAAGAAGTTGCTTTTGAGTTAGCATCTTTTTTCTTAAGAAAGAAAACAAAATAGACAAAGAATCTCTCAAATAAAATTTAATAGCTATTAGCAACAAAAGCTTTGTTTTTTGTTTTTTTCTTACAGATTAGGCAATCTCCTTCTTTACTTTCTTTTATATCGCTACCGAATAAATCCATTCCTTCCTCAAGAGCTTTTATTTTGTCATAGCAATCACCTTCTTCACACCAATAAATTTTTGCTATTTTTCTTTCTTTAAAGATTTTTCTTAATTCTTCAGTATTTTTTGCTTCCCTTATTGAATTTTCAAGAATTTTTTTAGATTTTTCAAGCATTTCTTCCTGGATTTTGATAAGATATTTTTTTATCTCTTTTTCAATATCTTTTTCTTTTATCTTTATTCTTTTTCTTATATTTCTCAAAAAAATTGTAACTTCTTTTTCTTCTATTTCTTTTTCCCCCAGCTCTATTCTTATAGGTATTCCTTTAAGCTCGTTCTCATAAAATTTGCTTCCTACAGATTTCTCTGAATTATCAATCTCAACTCTAAAATCTTTTAATCTTCTTTCATATTCTTTCGCTTTTTCTAATATTTTTTCGGAATTTTTTCCCCTGAAAATAGGAATGATAACAACTTCTATTGGTGCTATATTTGGGGGAATAACTAAACCAAAATCATCTCCGTGTTGGGAAATTACTGCTGAAAGATATCTTTCCCCATTGCCTGTGCAAGTTTGCCAAACATATTTTTCTTTTCCGTCGCTGTCTAAAAATTTTATGTTGAACTTTTTAGCATAAGCTTGCCCGAGGTTATTTAAAGAACCATTTTCTAAAACTTTTCCATTTGGCATTAAAGTATAATATTCTAAAGCTCCTTCAGCTCCAGGAAAGCATTCCCATTTAGGTTTTTTAACAAGCAAGGGTTTTACTCCTATAAAATCCCAAACTTTATCATTCATTTGTTTTGCAATCTCGATTTCTTTTTCCGCTTCTTCTTTTGTTGCGTGACAAGTGTGGATTTCATACCAAGGACCTATTTCTCTATCTCTTATTAAGGGGCGTGTTTGTTTTGTTTCATATCTATAAGAAAAAACTGTTTCATATATTCTTAGGGGCAAATCACTCTTCCCCCTTATCCAAAGTTTAAACATCGGATACATCGCTGGCTCTCCTGTAGGTCTTATTATGAACTCTTGTTCGTTTTTTGTTCCAGCCCAAAAACCTTCATCCTTAAAACCTGCCCACCAAGATTCATTTTGTTCAGCATATTCAACAGGGACCATCAATGGAAAATAAGTTTCTTTTATTCCATTTTTTTTAAATTCTTCGTCCCAGAATTTTTTTATCCTTAACATCATATCATAACCATAAGGCATCCAAACAAACATGCTTTTTACAGCATACCTATTGTCTATAATTTTTGCAAGGGCCAAGACCTGAGACATCCATTCTGGAAAATCTTTTTTTTTAGCGTTTAATCTTTCTGGGAGCTTTTCTAAATCTTCGGAAGATAACTCTTTATCCATAAAAAAAACAAAACTTTTTCATTTAAAAATTTAACCTAAACACTCTCCCACTGTTTGCGAAAGCGGACAATTTTTTAATGTTCCAGGAATAAACTTGTCTTTACTATCTAATTTTATAATAGCAATTTGTTCAGACAAAACATTATCAACCTTATATCTATCACCCTTATAACTTATTAAATCTCCTTTTTTAAACTCCACCAATTTTTTGTTTCTGTAATCATCTTTTTCGTTATTACCTGGTCCAGCTGTTATTTCAGAATGAGTCAGAGCTGGTGCCTCTATTCTTACGGAATTAAAAGATGCTAATAAGTCAACAATTCTTAAATAAAGTAAAGTCTCTAAATAATGTGCTTCTGCCTGCAAGAAATCAAAAGTTCCTTTTATTTTTACTTTGTTTATGCTTTCTTTTATTGGATTTATTTCTTTATCATCTATCTGTTGGCTTTTTTTGATTGAGAATTGAGAAAGATTTTTTCTAATTTGCGCCAAAATCGCTCGTGTTTCTTCTTCTGTCATTGCTTCTCTAAGAAGATTAGGATTTTTTATTATTTCTTCTGCTTCTTTAACTGTTCCCGCGATTCCTAACAAACTTATTGTGTTTGTGTTTATACTCTCTTCGCTTAACCAGCATTTTATATTTGTATTTCCACAATGACCAACAATCTTCCATTTAGTTTCTTCAGATGTTCCTTTTCCAGGATTCTCACTTGCACAAATTCTCACTATTCCCATTCTATAAAGTTCTGGTTTTATTGCTGATTGAACTCTTTCTTGTATATTAAATGAAGATGTTAATCCTGTCAAAGATGCTTTTCCAGAAATACAATCTTTTTCTGTTTCTATTCCTGTTCTTTTTGATTCCTCTTGTGCTTGCACTTTTGTCAAATAATCCAAACCTATATCTGATGTAACTTGCTTAAAACCACATTCCTCTTTTCCATTAATCTCTACACAAAGTTGTTTATAACCTGCTGGTGCTGTAAAATCTTTTGATTCTGAAAAATATTTTCCTCTATCAATTGCCCCAGAAGCAACTATTAAATAAGGATTTCCTTGATAATAAGAAGATGCTGGGGGATCTTTTAAATAAATTCTAAAACTAACTACTTGGTCATTCCCAGCATAAATATGATAAAGAACTTTGTATTGTGAAGTTGGTGGAACTGTCGCCTCTGTAAAAGGAATTTCTGAAAATTCAGCATAAAATTGGGTTGGGGATTCTGGCTTAAACAATTGATCGAGAGCTTTTCCTTTTGTCGGAAAAGATGTTCCAATAAACGCTCTACAAAACCCTGAACCGAATTCTTTAACATCTGAATATTGGAAAAATCTAAAAGATTTTTTTGCATATTGGTTTTTGAAATAGTTCATGCTTTGTTCCATGTTTTCCCACGCTTTTTGAAAGGTCAAATATTCTCCACCTCCACGAACTCTTCCAAAAGAAGAAGGATCACTAACGAACTCAAAAACTCTTGGGACAATATTTTTTAAAAAAGGTTGAGCATTTCTCCAGAAAAACTCACAAGTGTAAACTGCTGTAAAATAATCGCAAACTCCGACATATTTTCCCGTTTTTTTTGCTTGTTCTATACAAGAATATTGTGCTCTCAAAATAGATAAATAGGAATCAATTCCTGCATGCACACCAGTTAAACATATAGGAACAATAACTCCTCCCTTAATTGGATTTCCAAAATTCGGTAAGCATAATAATAAACTACCAGCAACTCCAGAAGCAATTACATTATCAACAGGAGCTCTTCCTCCAAAATCACATCTACTTGGTGGACAAATAACAGGATCACAAACATTAAATAAAATATTACAATCTCGTGGAGACATAAAATCATAACACTCTGCCCCCGGATTATCAGGAAAAAAATCATCTCCGACTCTTACTTTTACTTCTCCTCTACTAGTCATTATTAAAATTTCTGTCGCGCCATTTTTAACATCATTATATTGGGAAGCTACCTGTCTTATTGCTTCTTGTGCATCTTTAGCAAGTCTTAAAACTTCTGAAGAGGTCATTTCGCTACAACCTCCAAATCTTCCAACTTTATCATAATTATTTACATCAAAACTTTGGCAAATGTCATCCCCCCCCATATTTTCTTCCCTTCCATTTGGTCCCACATTACAAATATAAAAAAACCTAACAACTCCTGCTTCTGTATAACCTTTGGCTTCTGAAGAAAACAAATCTCCTTGGCTTTGAGAAACCCTCACATACCATCCATTTTTGTCATCAAAAGGAACAATTGCTGGAAGCCCTTTTGCATAAGAACTTGTAAAATATCTAACTCGGGGATCTTTGTATTTGTTTTTACACTCTCCGCCATCAATAAATCTTAAAGAAGAAAGCTCTGCTTTTAATCCTCCATCGTTATTTAAATCTAATTTTTTCCAATTACCATTAGTTTTGTTATAAACACCATCTAAATCAACTTTAAACTCGCTAATTCTCCCACCCTCTGAAACAGGAGTTAAGACAACTAGCAAAGTTCCATTTTTTCTTGTATTTACAAATTCTACTCTTTTATCATTAAGATTGACACCATCAGGAAGATTTTTCACATATTCTCCTTTAATCCCAGAAAAGCTAAATCTTTGTAAAGATGCTGTTGAATGAACAACAACTTTTTCTATAGCATCTTCTTTAATATTTAAATCTTCGATAATCTTATTTTTCAATTCTTCTTGTTGCTCTCTTTCTTCTTTTAATTTAACAACACCTGCTAAAGAATCTTGAAGAGATGAATTTATTCTTTCAGTTAATATATTGCTTGCTGAAGAAGGAAGATTTTTTTTGATTAAATAAGCCCTAACTTGATTCCAGTTTGTTAAATCTCTTGCTTTTATTTCATTATTTTCAATTTTTGTAATAACTAAATTTTTATTGGATTCTTTCCACTCTTCGATTGTCTTGTATTTCTTTAATTCTTCATTTGATTTTTTAATTGCCTCCGTGTAAGCGTTGACATCATTTTCGATATTCTGAGAAAACTCTGAATAACATCTTGCTTTTGCAACTTCTCTATTTCCTGTTTTGTATTCTTCTTTATTTTCACATTCTTCTCTGTAAAACCTCATAACTTCTTTTCTTGCAATTGCTTTTCCACTAAATCCTTCGATTAGATTTTTTGCTTGTAAACCTAAGCCTGTAAAAAAACAAGCTTTCTTCCAACCTTCAATAACATTGCCCAATTTTTCTAATTTTTCTTCCCAATTTTTTATTGTTTTATTTAATTTCTCAAGTCTCTTGTCTGCTTTCTCGGGATTCAATTCAAAAAGCCTCTTTTCAATTCCTATCTTAAAAGTAAAATTTGCTTCACTTCTTATATTTCTTTCTTCAGGTATCAAAGAGACATGGGCACTTCTCTTTATTTCTATGTCTGTAACTTTAATTTTATACTTTCCTTCACCAACAGGAATTTCATCTTCTCTTTCAAGAGAAGCTCTTCTTTCTATCAATTTATGTGTTTTTTGTCCGTTAGAAAATTCTTCTATGAAAAATTTAAAATGAACATAATCTTTTGTTATTTTTTCAACAACAAAATAATCATTCTTTCTTTCTCTTCCATTCAAACTAAGATTTTTCTGAGAGTTTTCAACAACATAATATTTCGCATTGTCAATATAAACCTCTGCTTTTTTATCTTCCGGATTTGATTTTTTTAATCTCAATAAAGTTATAGGAACTATTTTTCCATTTACTTCAATAAGAACACTTGCATTCTTTCTATCATAAACACCAGAATTATCAATATCATTTCTTATTTTTTGCGCGCTTTTTGAATCCGGATATTTTTGCAAGAATTCTTCTCTTAAAGAATTTAGTTCTTGGATTGTTTTAACCCTGCCATTAACTAGTTTTTCCATAATTGAAATTCTTTCTAAATATGCCCTTTCAGAAAATTTTTCCCCACTCTCACTCTTAACTTGTGGATAAAGTTCATAAAGTTCTTTAAGTGCTTTTTTGTTTTTATCTAAATATTCATTTATATCCTCATTACTAATTAAAGAAGAAACAGCAATTCCTTCCGAAGAACCGTCACTTAAAACAACATCATTTAATTTAACATCAATATTTTCATTCAATCTAATTTGTTCCTCCTTAAATAACAAAACAAAACCACTTCCATTTCTCAATCCACTAAATCTTTCAACTTCTTTGATAAATTTATCCTTAGATTCATATTCATAACCAACGATATCTGCCTGTCTTAAAGCATCTCTTATTCTTTTTATTTTCATTGTTTCAAGCTCTCTGTCTTTATTTTCTGAAACAAGAACAATAAAAGCTCTTTTTTCTTCATTACTTATTCTTGAATTTGAATTTGCAATTGAATAGGCCAAATACCAAGAATCATTTTTTCCTTCTCCTTGAATAACTCTTTCTCCAAACTCGTAAATTTTTGAACCTTTATTTACAGAAATATTTGGTTTAAAAGCACTTGATAAAATTAAATAAAAATCTTTCCCACCACAACCCATCCTAACATAACCAATTTCATTTGAATTTATTGAAATTTCTCTTACAGAACAACGACCATTTAAAATTCTAGAGTTCTGCCTTACATTTATTAACTCATCTCCAACTTGAAGGATTGCAGAATCCTCAATGCTGTCAACCGAATTCAATTTTGCTTTTATTCCAGCCATACAATAAAATCCAGGAAAATAAATCAAGTCGCTCGTCTCACCTTCTTTTAATGTTAAAATTCTATAAGGTCTTTCCTTATTATTTAAATAAATAGCAATTCTCGCTTTATCTTTTTCAACGTCTAAAACTCTAAGAAACATTCTACCATTCCAAAAACTACTAAATGCTGACTCGCTTTCCCATTCCTCATCACTGACAACTTCTAAAAAAAATTCAGATTTTCCAAAACCAAAAGTTTGTTCGGCATCATAAACTAAATTTGCCGTTGCTGTTCCATTAACCCATTTCGTCATTGAACTTTCATTAGGTGTTTTTCTTAAAATTATTACAGCATAACCAATTTCGCTTGCAATTGGTCCTTCTAAAGGGTTATTATTCAAACTTTTATAAAAAGTACCAGCACCAGCTCTTGCAGGATAAAATCTTATTCCAGAAATTTCTTTAGGATAATCTCCTTTAAAAGTTATTGATCTTATAGAAGAAAGTTTTATTAGAGGATTTATTTGTAAAGCAACAAGCTTGCAGAAAACAGGAACATTTTGTTCTGCTAGAATATCGCTTCTTACAATAGAAGGAGTGCAACCAGCGGGCGGAATCATAACAACAAAATCCATCGCAGCCTCGCATTTTCCATCTTTCATATCGTTCAAAATTGGCCAATAATCACTAAAATCAGAAGGATTATAAAAATTTGAAATGGTTGGATATTCTTGAATATTATTAAAACTCCCATAAAGGCTTGCATCATTGGAAAAGCTCTGTCCCATAACCAAAATCAAACTTAAAAAAAACAAAATTAAAAACAAAATTTTTCTCATTTTGCAAAACTAACTAAAACAACAGAGTCCTCCAATTTAATATAATTCTCACTGACATCATCTAAACTCTTTGGCTCATTAAATAAAGGAACATTGATATTTAATTTTTTTGCACTTTTCAAATCTCTTTCAGAAAAATATTCTATTGTATTCCCCCCGCCAATAATAGCACCTTCTATTTTTTGTTCAGGTATTTTTACATCAAAACAATTTTTATCTTTAAAACCAAAAATCCCACCAATTCCAGAAGAAGGAATATCAAAGCATCTTTTTTCTGTAAATGAAGGAATAATTAAAGAACTATTAGAAAAAACCATAACTTTCACATTATAAAAACCTTCAACAAGATCAACACTTCTTTTTTCAGGATAAACAAAAGAGATTGAATAACCATCTCCTTCAAAACTAACAACTGCATTACCTCTTATATTTCCTAAATCTAAGTTTACATTATATTTTTTCTTTAAAACAATTTCTGCAGAGTTTTCCCTGTTCGTAGAAACAACAACAATTGAAGAAGAATAACCGCTCGCGCTTGCTTCTAAAACGGCATTAACACATTGAGGAACTTTTGTATTCAAAAATGAAACTCCTGATGAAACTTTTGTTTTCCCCAAATAACAGCCACTATCAAAACAGCTTATTTTAACATCTGCCTCGACTGGATTTCCATACAAATCAGAAACTCTAACAGAAAAATCTTGTACAGAATTTTTACAAACATCAATCTCAACGCCATCGTAAGAATCTCCATAAAACTTTTCCTTTATTTGGTTTTTCTCTATATAAACAATAACTGGAAACTGAAACATTTCTTTATCGTCATAAATTTGTATTAAAACAGGATAAGCAATATCATAAACTAAATGATAAGGGACATAACAAAAACCTAAAATTCCCATGCCTGCTTGCAATCCAACTGGTTGTGCTATATTGTCTCCACTTATTTTTATTTTTGTAGGCCAATCAGAAGAATACATAAAATTAAAATTAAAAGATGTTTTCTCTCTAAACTCGACATCAAAATAACTTTCTTTTTTGTTTTTAACTTTAATATAAGCAAGATTATTTGAAAGAGCCAAACTTAAATTTTTTCTTATTTCCTCAAAATTAAAAAACATTGGAGAGCAACTTAATTCAACACCTGTTGTCGGAACATTCATTTGCAAAGTATCTAAAGTATAACTTTCTAAAAAAGATTCTTCTTTTTCTTTCTCGTACATCTTTTTTGCTAATTCATACATTTTTCCTAAATTTGTTTTAACAGAAATTTTATGCTCTGAAAACGAAGAAGCCTTCTCGTCTTTAACTGCTCTAAAATTCTGAATTATGAAAACATCAACTCTGTCTTCTTTTAATTTAACTATAACAGATTTTGGTTCTTCATAATCGACTAAAATTCCTCTTTCCTCAATTTCACTAAAGTCACATCTATCAATATTTTTTATTATGTAATTTTGAATTTCCGACTCTATTTTTGACCTTGAAGGAACATTCTCTTTTTTTACATTATTCCCACTAATATAAAACCAATAAGGAATAGGATTTCCTAAAAAATTTAACTCTGAAGAAAAAGGCATAAAAGCAGAACCAGGAGAAAATTCATAGTCGTCAATGTATCCTCCTCGAGAAGAACTTATCCCAATTGCTTCTTGAGTTAATGATTCAACGCAGGTTTCATAATAATTTTTAACAGGAGAAAAAAGAGAAACTTTTTCAGGTTTTAGAGCATTTTTGTAAAGGAAATAACCTCCGATAAAAGAACCCAATATTAAAATACCTATTATAATAAATAAAGTAAGCTGTCCTTTTTTGTTGTTCATAAAAATAATAGAAAAAAGACGTTTAAAAATATTTGTTTATTGAAGAAAGAGAATATATTTTATGTTGGAATAATTTGAAGTTTCATTAAAAAAATTAACTTAAAATAATCCTTTCAACTTCATTTTTGGCTTTTTCTAAAGATACGAGCAATAAAGTCAAAAGAGTCAATCAATCATTTCTTCTTTTTCAGAAATATTTTTTCTAGAAGTTTTTGAAGCGATAACGTCGTCTATTCTTAAAATCATTATAGCCAAATCAGAAGCAGAAGAAATCGCTTGTCTTTTAACTTTTAAGGGTTCTATAATCCCTTCCTTTAAGCAATTCTCCACTTTTCCAGAAAACAAATTCAGACCATAATGAATATTTCCAGAGTCATGGACAACTTTCAGCTCTGTTAAAACATCTAAAGGGTCAAGTCCTGCGTTTTCTGCCAAAGTTATAGGAATAAACTCTAAAGCAGAAGCAAACTCTTCAATTGCAATTTGCTCTCTTCCACTGAACTTCTGTGAAAATTCTCTCAATCTTTTTGAAAGCTCAATTTCTATTGCTCCACCACCAACGACGACCTTTTGCTCCTTAATAGCACAAACCACATCACCCAAGGCATCTTTAACAGCTCTTTCAATCTCATCTAAAACTTGTTGTGTTCCTGCTTTAATAACAATAGTTAATGCCCTCGGATTTTTACAACCAGTTATGTAAGTTGTTTTATCCTCTCCAATTTTCTTTTCTTCAACAATCTCGGCAAATCCTAAATCTTCTTCGCTAATTTCCTCTATTTTCGAAACAATTTTACCCCCGGTTGCTTTTGCTATTCTCCGAATATCGCTTTTTGGAATTCTCCTTACAGCATAAATTCCTTTTTTTGCCAAGAAAAATTGGGCAACATCGTCTATTCCTTTTTGACAAAAAACAACATTCGCACCTACTTCTTTTATCTTATTAACAATAGAAAGCAAAACTTCTTGTTCTTGTGCAATAAAACTCTGAAATTGTTCTGGTGAGCTTATCGAAATTCTTGTTTCTCTGTCCAAACTTTTAACTTCCAGAGGACAATCAAAAATTGCAATTCTTGCATTATCTATTTGCATGGGCATATCAATTGAAGTTTTCTCTCTGTCTAAAACAATACCTTTAACAAGCTCGCTCTCAAAAAAAGATTCTCCTTTTTGTTTTTCTATTTTTATGTCTTCCAAATCTACTTGATTCTTCTCTGTTGAAACAAGTTTTACTGCCTCAACAACAATTTTTGAAAGTTTTTCTTTTGAAAACTCTGCTCCCTTGCCCGTCATTGCTGTTTGCGCTATTTTTAAAAGTTCTTCTTCTTTTGTAATCTCTAAGGAAAGCTCGTCCAAAATTTGAAGGCATTTATCAGAAGCGATTTTAAATCCTTTACAAATTAAGGAAGGATGTATTTTTTTATCTAAAAGTTTTTCTGCATTTTCAAGAAGTTTACCAACGAGCATAACCGCACTTGTTGTTCCATCACCTGCTTCGCTCTCTTGCGTTTTTGCTAAATCAACCATCATCTTTGCAACAGGATGCTGAACATCCATCTCTGAAAGAATGGTAGCGCCATCGTTAGTTATCGTTATATTTCCTATATTATCAACGAGCATTTTGTCCATTCCCTTCGGACCAAGAGTTGTCTTCACTGTTTCAGCAATTATTCTTGCAGCTAAAATATTATTCCTTTGTGCATCTTTTCCTACATATCTTTGAGATTCTTCCGGAAAAACATAATTTGTTTTATCTGCCATTTTCCTATTTAAGCAATTTTATTTATAAGTATTTTTATAAAAAATGATATTAATTAAGAAAAAGAGAAAAATCAGGAATACTTCCTGAATAAATTACCTTGAGAAAATTATTTGTTAAATCTAAAACTCTTGCGCATTCTATTCAAAAATCTTCACATCCCTTATAACTGGTTGTTTTGCCCCCCAAAAACCATTAGAAATAACCCTTGCCACCCTCTGATTAGCATCAGTTTTGAAAAAGAAGAAAAAGAAGAATCCCTCGTCTGTCCAGAGTAAAAAACATGTCCTGTTAAGTCATCGGTTGTCTTTAAAAAAACAAAATTCTTTTCTTTAAGAACGTCTGCCAGATTATCCGATTTTCTTTTGAATGCTTCTGAACATCTAGAAAATATTATTGAATTAACATAAAAAAACCCATTCGCTTCAAAAAAGATATGTTGAGATGACTTAGCGGATAGATTAATTCAGCTGGCCAAATTACAACTTCTTTTTGAGTAAGAATACCCAACCCATCTTATAAAGCAACTCTGCTCCTCTCATCTAAAAGATCAAAAGGTGTATCTTCTTTAATATTAAACATGAAGTAAATTCTTCTATAATTTGGATGTGCTATGTTAACATCTTCAAATTAAATAAGAATAATTTTTAAACACTTATATAAAAAAAGATAACTAATCTTTTCTTTTTTCAACAATTTTCTCAACTAAATTAGCCATCTCCCCCAAAAAAACATCTGCTTTATAAAAAAGATCATCTATAGCTCCCGCCTTTATTTCTTTTATTGTTCCATGTGAAATTCCTTTATAAATATCAAAAATCTCTTTGTAGTAATCTGCAATTTTTTGTTTTATCCAACTTCTTCTAACAAAATTTTCTACAAGCAAAGTATAAATATTTTCTGGGGAAGCTGGTTCTTCATCGGCAGAAATTAAAGCAGCGTGCGCAGAATCAACACAACACCAATATAAAGATTCAACAACACCAAACAAAGCTAGTTTTGCCTTCATTAAATGGGTTGGAGCTCTGTTTAACAAACTATAAACTGCCTCAGGCGTAGGCCGTATTTTTCCTTCTTGAAGAAGAACTTTTAGGGGAGCAAAAAAACTACCGACATCAATTAAAGGATCCCCATAACGAATTACATTTATTAAAATTGGGTCTCCCCTTATCAAATCATCCCACCAAGTTGAAAGTTTAACCGTATTAACGTGAAGTGATTTTTTGTAAGGGTTGGCCACAATTAATTTTCCAAGCTCTTCTCTATAATAAGAAATCAATTCTTGGTCCCATCTAACAGAAACATCGTCTATAATTATAATTATGTCTATATCTGAAGAAGGAAGAGAAACTTTTTTAGAAGAACTTCCAAAAAGAACAATAGATTTAACTAAATTCTCAAATCTTTTATAAACTTTTGTGGCGAAGTCCAAAGAAATTTCTCTATCCGTAGCAAGCATTAATGTAGGATTTGTAATATCTTTTTCTTTAACCTCTTTTTCTTTTTTTACCATTTATCTTTTTAATAAATCTTGTTTTATAAATTTAATCATTCGGAGTTCCTGAAAATCTTGATTGCGTTCCAGGGATTTGGCCTCCAAGCTCTTCCGGAAGAGAAGCAAAACTTGAACCATACATAGAAAAATGTCTTTCGGGCGTGTAAGCAAGAGGAAAACCAAAATAATTTCCCATTGTTTCTCCAACTTGATTCCAATAAGAACCACCAGAATAAAGTTGTGGTCCAAATGCATTTAATGTTGCTTTAAAAGGAGACATTTTTAAACCTAAATTAGGATTAGTCAAGGCTCCAGCTTCAATAACTTTCATCATTTTATCAAATTGACCGCTTTTTTCAAGTTCTTTTAGGTGCTCTTTAAAAGGAACATTTCCCATCCCTGGAGCCAAATGGGAATCACCATAACCAAAATTATCAGTCAAATGAACATGTTTAACCAAATCTTTTATTTTTTTTGTTTCCTCAACAACATCTTTATCTGTAAAACCTTGTTTCTTCATCATATTTAAATGCCCGACATCCCAAGTAACTCCAATAATTTTGTCTGCTTTTTCTCTTGCCTCGCTTTCTGACATTCCTTGTTTTTTAGCATTTTCAACAAAAACCTTTTTTGATTCTTCTACTAATTTTTTAACTTCCTCTGCCCTAGAAAAAGCCATGCCTGGAAAAAGATTTTCTATAGCAACTATTGGTGTGTTATCTCTCCATCTCTTATAACCTTCCCAAGCAACATTTCCAAAAGTTTGAGCAGATTTCTCTAAAGCAAATTGTTCAACCGGAACGAAAACTTGTGGGTAATCATCTTTAATAACATTTTTCATTTCAGCAATTCTTTTGTTCATTAAATCAGACTCTATCAATTTTCTGACAACAACTCCTTCGCCATTTCTTTTATATTTCTCTTCAAGTTTTTTCTCTTCTTCTTGCCATCTCTTTGCTAGTTTGTATAATTCTTCTCTTTGTTTCTGATTCCCATACTCATAAGCTTTATCAAAAATAGAATTAAAAACCAAATTTGCATCTTTGGCAAAGGTTAGTGCCCTATCTAAATAAAAATCTTGCCCATCTGGATTATTTGCCGCAAGATTCTTCGCTTCTTCAATTTCCTTCTGTAATAAAATTATTTCTCTTAATTTATTATCCCATTCTATTAAGTTAATCATTTTTATTTGGTCTTCTGTAGAAAGAACAACTCCTTGCTCGTCTAACTTTTTATTTGGGCTTAAAGGAACATAAATCTCTTCTTCTCTTCCAAAAGGATAAAATTTTCTTTCTTCTTTTAGGGGAACTAATTGTCCTGTTTCTCTATTAACAACAACTTGTTCAACTTCTTTAAATCTCGGCTCTCCTTTTTTTTCATCTCCCGGAACATAAGTTGGTCCTGGAACTCCGCCAGTTGAATGAAAAACTACAGGTAAAGATTCATCTGGAGAAATTTCTTTTGCTCTTTCTAAAACAGAAATAAATTTTCTTTCAACCTCTTTTCTTGCTTGTTCTCCCTCATAACCTCTCTGCCCAAAACCTGCCGGATCCTCAATTGGAGCATGAACGCTAGGTTTAACTCCTGTAAGCTTCATTATCGCATAAATTTCTTTAAACTGCTGTTTTGGAATAGAATCAAAAATTTGCATATTTATAGGACTTAATTCGACATTTTTTACACCCTCCCTTATCCTAGACAAAACTTCGCTAACTTGGTTTGCTGATTGAATTGAAGTTGTCGAAGAAAGAGTTCCTCCATGCATCCTATATCCTAAAAAATTCCCATATGTGCCAGAAAAATCTGGCCTTAAAGAAGAATAACCTCCTTCATAAAAAGAAAGATATCCATCACCCATAAAAAAAATAATATTTTCTTCTATTTAAAACTATCTAATCAACTTCATATTTAACATCTATTTCACGAAATTTTTTTGTTTTTCTATTTAAGTCGTCTACTTTAACTCTTTCAACTTCATAATTTTTATAACTTTCCTCAGAAAGATATTGCTCTGCTTGGGGCATTCTTATAAGTTCTAAACTTCTTTCATTTCCTAAGGGGAGCATTCTTAATTGTCTAATGTCTTTAACCTCAATAAAATCTGCTCTGTTTCTACTTACTTCAATAGTTTGAACATTATTTCTTTGGAAATAATTCTTATTTTCTTCCTTCTGAGAATAAAGATTTTTTTCTTGTTTGTCTTTCTTCTCTTCTAAAACAGCCGCTTCAATAAAAGAATCTAAAGAATTTCTTCCACTAGAAAAAGAGTTTTCCTCGAGAGAAGAACTCTTTTTTTTAGATTTGGCAATTTCCCAAATTGGAATAAACTCAACTTCTTTTTTATTTTGTCCTAAATCAAAAAAATCTTCTTCTTTTTTGTCTTTCTCCTCAGATTTTTTTTCTTCTTCGTTTTTTTTCTTTTCTTCTTTACTAATTTTATTTTTTTCAGATTCATCTTTTTTTAAAATACTATTTTTCGCTTTTCTTTTCATAAAATATTAAAAAAAGAAGTGTTTAAATCTTTTATTAAAAATCAAAGTTTTCTGGAGAAGAAGGCATTTGATGGGCTTTCTTATAAACATCATAAACAGTATATAAAAAAGATTTTGCTTCATTAGCAGCATTATCTCTAATTATTTCTTCTATATAATTATCTTTTCTTATATCTTCTGGTTTTTCAATTTTCTTTTTTTCTTTTTTTGAAGGAATAAATAAATTTGAAAAAATGGAGAAAAGTGCTGAAAAAGGATTTATATCTTCCTCAGATTTTTTTTCTTTCTCTTCTTTTTTCTTTTTTTCGTCTCCTAAAAAATGCTCTAAATCGTCTTTTAAAGTATCCAAGGATTGTTTTGTTGTTTTTTCGAAGAAAGTTATTCCTTCCTCAACTTTTTTATCCTCGAACATTTTTTTTATTAATGATAGCTCTTCAGAATTTAATGTATAAGAATCAAAAGTTATGTTCACTTTTCCACCAAAACCAAAAGCCATGTCCCCTTTTTGAGAAACTCTCTGGCTATAATGCCCTCTATAATTAAAAGAGATTAAAACACAAGAATAATAATCTCTCGAAGGAATATAATCTGGAAATAATTTATTGAAGTTAGAAATACTCTGTGGTTTAATCTTTTTTTCTCCTAAAATAGTCAACTCGAAAATAGATGTAGAAAAGGCATTTACTAAAGAAGGATCATTTTCGTTTCCTTTTTGATTTAATTGTTCTAATGCTTTCAAATAAGGTGAAATCCAAGAAGTATAGAGTTTTATTGTTTCAACTTGATTTCTTAAATAATTTTTTTCTATTTCAAACCTGTTCCTTAACTCCTTTTCGGACAAATCTTTCCATTCTAAAAATTCTGAAAGACGCGGAATTAAAATTCTCTTAACTTGTTCGTTTAAAACCTCGTTTTTCTTCACATCTTCTATAGAGTTGGAAACCATAAAAGCATCTCTTAATGTTGTAAAACCAAGTTCAAAACTCATTTGATTTATGCTCCCTCGCCCCTTTTTTATATCTACATTATCCATCCATATTTGTTTTAAAGCCAACATTCCTGCTTCTTTTTCTTCTTTTTTTTCTGATTTCGCTTTATCATAATGCTTAAGACGGATTTCAAACTCCTTTAAATCATAAAGAAGATTTATTACAGATTTCATCACTTGGTTTATTGCCCCTAAATATGTGCTTATTTTTTCTTGCAATGTACCTCTTTTTCTTCCGAATTCATCGAAATGACCAGAGCCCGGAGTAGTCATAAAATTATCAACAATTTTTTTAACATCGAAACCGGCATCTCTAACAAAATCAAGAATCCAATAATAAACAGGTTCTATTTGGTTTGTCTGAGAATCATGAGTTATTCTAAAAGAAGAAAGAGGTCCTGCTTTGGAAGAAACTTCAGAAATAATTTTTTTAATATCTACCATAATATTTAAAATAAAAAGGTCTTTTTAACTCTAACGGAAAAGAAACTTTTAAAAGTATGCCGTTCGAATTATTATTGTGCCCGCTTCGCATAGTGGTATTGCACGGCCCTGGAGAGGCCGGCCCTCTCGGGCTCCCAGGTTCGATTCCTGGAGCGGGCGTTCCGAATAATTTTTAAAGAAAAAAAAGCTAAATTATAAATGAAAGAAATTATAACAAAAACATTAAAAAAACATCTGAAAAAAATTTCTGAAGAAGAAATTAAGAAGTTAATAGAAGTTCCACCTTTAGAAGATTTAGGTGATTACTCTTTTCCTTGTTTCTTTTTAGCGAAAATAGAGAAGAAAAATCCCCTTTTAATAGCAGAAACTCTTTATGAAAAAATAAAAAAAGATTTACCTAAAGAAATTCAAAAAATTGAATTAAAATCTTCTTACATAAACTTTTTTATAGATAAAAAAGTTCTTGCTGAAGAAGTTATTAAAGAAAAAGAAAAAAAATACAAAGAAAACAAGGTTTTGGTTATTGATTTCTCCTCTCCAAATATTGCAAAACCTTTTGGGATTGGTCATTTAAGAAGTACTATCATTGGAAATTCTTTAGCAAATATTTTTGAATACTTTGGCTGGAAAGTAATAAGATTAAACTATCTTGGTGATTGGGGAACTCAATTTGGAAAATTAATTTTTGGCTTTAAAAAATGGGGAAATGAAGAAGAATTAAAAAAAGATCCTATAAACTATCTCCTTAAAATTTATGTTAAAGCAAATGAAGAAATTTACGAAGAAGAAGGAAGAAAAGAATTTAGAAAATTGGAAGAAGGTAACAAAGAAAATCTAAAATTATGGAAAAATTTTAGAAAAGAAAGTTTGGAGAAATTCGAAGAAATTTATAGTTTTTTTGATATAAAATTTGATGAAATTTCAGGAGAATCTTTTTATAATGAAAAAGGAAGAGATTTCTTGAATATTCTAAAAGAAAAAAATCTTATTGAAGAGAGCGAAGGAGCGAAAATTGTTGATTTGAAAAAATTTAATTTAGGGGTTGTAATAATCCAAAAGAAAGACGGGGCACTTCCTTATCTAACGAGAGATTTGGCTGCTGTACTCGATAGATTCAAAAGATATAAATTTAACAAAATGATTTATGAAGTTGGACAAGAACAAAAGCTCCATTTCAAACAATTTTTTAAAATTTTAGAACTTGCAGATTTTGATTTCTTTAAAAATTGTATACATGTAAGTCATGGACTTTATCTCGATGACAAGGGGAAAACGTTCTCAACAAGAGAAGGAAATGTTGTTTTTATGGAAGATATTATTAAAGAAACTAAAGATTTAGCAAAAAAAAGAATTCAGAAAAGAGAACCAAATTTAAAAATAGAAGAATTGGAAAAAAGAGCTTCCTTGATTGCAAGAGCAGCAATAATTTACGGAGATTTGAAAAATTACAGAGAGAATGATGTTGTTTTTAACATATCAAAATTTTTAGATTTTGAAGGCAACACAGGCCCATATTTGCTTTATTCCTACGCAAGAGCATTCAGTATAATAAAAAAATTTAAAGAAAAGAAAAAAATTGAAATTCTAGAAATAAACAAAGAAGAAGAACGCCTTATTAAAAAACTATACGAATTTGAAGATGTTGTAAAAAGAGCTTTTGAAAATCTTTCTCCAAATTTAATAGCAAACTACTCTTTCGAACTCTGTAAAACTTTCAATGAATTTTATCATGCCCATCAAGTTATAGGAAGTAAAGAAGAATCATTTAGGATATCTTTAGTTAATACCTTTAGAAAAACTTTGAAAAAATCTTTAAATTTGCTCGGAATAAAAGAAATTGAAGAAATGTAAAAATTTAAAAAGCATTTTTAATAAAAAAAACCATGGTAAAAACATTAAAACCTGAATGGGTGAAAATTGACGAAGAACAATTAAAAAAAATAATTAAAGAACTATCTGAAAAACATTCCTCTTCTGTTATAGGAAAAATTTTAAGGGATCAATATGGGATTCCATCGACAAAAATAGTTTTTGGAAAGAGTATTTCAAACTATTTAAAGGAAATGGGTTTGTGGAAAAATGAGGAATTGGAAAATATAGAAAAAAAAGTTGAAAAAATGAAAGAACATTTGAAAAAAAATCCCCAAGACAAAAAAACAAAACATAAACTCCAAAAATCCCAAGGAAAATTGATTATTTTAAAAAAATATTTCAAGAGAAAAGAAAAAATAATGTCTTAAAATTTTCTTTTTGGAAGAAAAAGCGCGTCTCTCCTATTAAGTAAGAGAAAAAGTGTTTCATAATAGAAGGTAAGGAGATGAAAGAAAAGGAAGAAAACTCTAAAATTATAGCTGAGAAGATATTAAATATCAAAAGATAACTCTACTGTCCTTTCTGTAAACCCCAAACTCTTAAAGAAATGCAATGCTTCTTTATTTTTAAAATGAACATTCCCGTTTATTCTCTTAATTTTTTTCTTTTTAGCATAATCAATTAAAAAATTCATTAATCTGCTTCCGTAACCTTTATTTTTTTCAATTGAGAATATTTCCTCTAAATTTATCTCATTTTCTTCTTTAATAAACCAGATAAATGCTTTAATTCCGTTTTCTTCAAAAACAAACATAGATGAATTTTTAAAATTCTTTTTGAGTATTTTTTCATATTTATCTTTAGTTATTGGTTCTTCACCGACTTTTCGGAATTGTTCTTTCATTATCTTTTCATAATGTTCTGCAATAAAGGGAATCTCGCCCAGTGTCAATTCTCTAATCATAAAAATTATTATACCCAGGTATTTATTAATCTAACTGAATTCTCTTCTTTTTTGGGAAAAAAGAAGCAAAAAAGTCGGCGACTCATGAAGACAAAAAAATAGTACAACAATTTCTCAAATTTTAACTTCCAGCCCTAAAGAGAATTCTTAACTCACGAGGAAACTTTGTGTTTCAGCTCATCCTCACAATAAATTGCTTGGTCTTGGAACAGAAGATTAAGAGGTAATTTCTTTTTCCTTCGGCAATTTCTTTCGTAGAAACCAGAAATTAGCCTAAATGGCAATTCGGCTCTCAAAAATTTCTCAGCTCGTCATTTCATTCCAGAGGATGAATTTTTGGAGGGATTGCCACTTCTCTTAATCGCAATGTTATGTCTAATTAAAATCACTTTTCTTGCCCACCCAATAGGAGGCGCGCAGTTTTCTTTTCAAGAAAACAGATAGTCAAAACTTTCAGTTTTGAAATTTATATGGGGATTTCCTTAGTCCTTCGGACAATTTGCTGAAACAAAGTTTCAATTAAATTTATATATATGCTTATATTCTTTTTTTCAGAGGAGATAATCCTAGGATTAATTATGGGGAAAATTAAACATGGAGCAAAAAATGGAAAAAGAAAAGAACTTGAAGGTTGTTGATCACAAGAATGTAGAAAAGATTTGTGGGCTTGGACTGAAGAGAACTCTGAAGACAAAGAGTAAAAATGGAAAATCTTTCTCTAGAGGAAAGAGTTTTATATAGTAGTCTTTCCCCCTCAATAGTAGATGTAAATATGTTAAACGGAAAAACAGACGTACAATATTTGGAAGAAGGTTCTAAGATAATTCAATACTTTAAAGAATCATTAAAAAATGAAAGAATAAGAGTTCCAAATATCATTCCTTATTCAACAAGATCTCAAAAAAACTTTATTGATTTTTTTGGGCATCTAAAAGAATCCTGGAATACTTATTTAGATTTATCTGCAAAAATGGCCTCTCTTTCAGAGAATTTAAAATTTTTGTATCCTGAAAAATTAGACTTATTTAGAGATTTGACTGAAACGACTTTTAGATTAAACATTCATATATATTACATAACTGATATAGAAAAAGAGATATATGAAAAAGGCATAGAAAGTCTTCCAGAAGATAGGGCACTTTCTTTAATTCAATCTGTAAAGAGTTTCCCAGTATATTTATCAGAAGAAATTGGAGAAAGCGGAGTTTCCACTAAAAACCCCTATGAAGTTAGAGAAATGCTTTCAAAAAAGCCTAATCTAAGAAAGTTGTTTTTTTTATCTGGTTCTTCAATAAATTCTTTTGGAAACTTACTAGAACATTTTGCACCATTAAATAGAAAAAGTGAAAGGGAAACCTTCACTCCTGAAAACGATTACGAATCCGCATTAAAGGAGATTCTTGCATACGATCATTTTTTTGAATTATTCTTAAGAGAGAGCGGAATTTTGATGAATGACTTAAAATTTTATATTGATCTATCTGATAGATTATCCTGCACAAGAAATATCCCCGAATTATTAGACAAACTTGATGAATCTAAAAATGACTCTCAAACTTCTTTTAATCCGAAAATCCCTTCTTATACGCAAACATCTCTTAGTTGCGGGGCAACATGTTTGGCAAACACTATTAGTACTTATTTCCCTAACATTGCCGTTACTCGTTCTTTAGAAGAGGGGATTCATAAACTTGTAACTGTTCCAGGATTTTTTAATAATTTAGATTATTTGGAATCTAGATCTTTTAAGAATGATTTTGAAAGAAGACTTTTTCAAGAACTAGGAAATTCTTCT
>OGCI01001209.1_pt1 | contig 22883 bp, 19 predicted proteins | sample 1570021 | NCBI WGS metagenome assembly OGCI01 (sample SAMN06264664, study PRJEB24512) | hot springs metagenome | isolation source: Hot spring water | place: South Africa: Tshipise | collected 2015-06-21 | reverse complement strand
AGGTATCTGCAGGTTTCAGGGAGGCCACTACTCGGAAAGCCAGTTCCCCAGAAAAGAACCATCCAGCATGGGGCGCTATACCGGCAAGGCCATTCGCCTTCGGAGAGGAATACATCCGTTCATACTCCTGTAGGATGCCACGAGCTTCCTGCTCAGACTGGGGGTACCATCCACTGGGTAGACTTCTTCTTCGTATTTTCATGGAAACCTCCGCAAAAAACCTGCACATTTTTTATTTTTGCATATACAATATAAGTATGGGTAAGAAATTCGTAGCTGTCTATACGGGGCTTAGTCTAGTCCTGCTACTTGGTATCCTGATATTTTCCCTGGGAAGAATTGTGTCCCTCCGTAGAGAACGATTAGACGAGTGTAAAACTATCCACAGTTCCCTACGAAAGATGATGGAAGAGGGATTAGCACAGGAAAAATCCTTTCAATCCCCCCTTTTGAAATCTTCCATTCAACAAGCCTTCCAACGGACCCCTTCTCTAATGCTGGTGATCGTATACTCTTTCGATGAAGGAATTCACTACCTCCGGGCTCGTAATTCCAATATCCTTACTACTCCCCTTTCCGAATTGGATGCCATTCGTGGGTTTCCACAGTTTCACTACAATAGTTTCACCCATGTAAAAATAACCTCCTCCATCGCTATTCCCCTGGGTACGACCTTTTTACTGGATGCGGTGTATCTTCTAGTGGATCCTTCCGAACTGATTCCCATCTTTCGAGACGCCATTATTCTTCTTCTCCTTCTTGCAGGGATCACTTCAGGGTTGTACTTCTATGGGAAAAGGGCTATCGTCCTACCCCAAGCCATCCAACAAGCCGAGGAGCAGGAAAAGAAAGGCATTGAAGCCACGGAAACTAGTTCACCGGCACCTGAAACTCCCGCCCTTAGCTCCTCCATCGAGACTCCTCCCATCGATCAATGTTTATTTTCTCCTGTTACGGGTTTAGGATGGCAACAACATTTGGAAAAGCGCCTCACTCTCGAGCTGGAACGAGCAGCTTACAATGAACAGGATCTTAGCTTAGTCCTAATGCAAATAGGAGGGATGGATCGTTCAAGTGAACCTTTCCGTGAATTGGCGAAATCGATCCAAACGTCCATCGCCTTCGAAGATCTGGTATTCGAGTATGGGCAGGATGGTGTGGCCATCGTGCTACCCAACTCATCTCTAGAGCAATCCATCACCACCTTAAAAGGATTCTTTAAGAAATTGGATCCCTCTATACCCAAACGGTTCTCCCTTCCCCGATGCGGCATTTCTAGCAGGAACGGAAGGTTAATCGATGGAAAACAACTGATATTCGAAGCAGAGGGAGCCTTGAAAAAAGCAGGGAATACTTGGAAAGACTGCATCGTAGGGTTCCGCTCCGACCCTGGAAAGTACAGAGAGTATATAACTAAAAAAGAGGCATCCCAGTCCATTGAAGAAGTGGCACAGGCGAGTTCGTAGAGACAAATCCTATTCTTGCCCTATCCAGTACTCTGGTTTCTTAAGAGCATAGAAGGAAAGGGAATCGGAAAGTTTGTAGATAAAGGGCCTATCCTCTGCCACACAGTACTCTTCACTTCCCAGAGGTCCAATTCCTCCCACAAGGAAGCGTTTTACCTTCCCCTTACATTCAAAAGTGATATAAAGGGTTTCTTTCAACCCATACCAGGCCATCGTCAGGGGAGTAGCTTCGTCCCGAAGGGTGATCCGCACGCTTTTAAGTATAGTGAAAAACCGATCCAACTTTTTCGGATCCGGTTGGTAAATCTTTCCTTCTGCTTCCAGAAACCATTCTTTTCCTTTCTTGAAGAACGTTGCTCTCCTCTGGTCGAACTCGATCCTTTCCACTTGTTCCAACCCAAAATAGGATAGAAAAGGCGCATGAATAGGTCGATCCCTCATAGATGAATAGAGGAGCCCATACTGGACCAAGACGAAGATGCCAAGAATCCCGCAAGCTACTCCAAGCAGGTAGATCGAATGCTTCCCTTTATCTATTTTCATCCTTTCCTCTTTCGGACCCTCTGCCAAACCAATCCTATAGCGATGGCCCCCGGTAACAGGAACGCTTGTACAACGTACAATCGGTGAACTGATGGATCTTCCTCTCCTTCTGTTACCAGCAAACGATCCCGTAAAAATCTATTCCGAATCTCCAAGGGTCCTGTAGGATCGGAAAGCCACTCTAGGGCGTTCAAAAGGAACGCATAGTTTTCATAGCTCTTCGTGCTGTCTAGAAGATCCCCTATGCATTGGCCATCCCCCACAACAATGAGTTTTAAAGGATCCTTTTCCAAAAGAATGGCTACGGGATAGCTTCCCTTCCTATCTACCCCCCGCACAATGGAACTTGGGGCTTCATAAGGATCGGTAGGAAATGGTTCTTCTACCAACCAGGAGTCTGGGCCTGTCCGAGCAAGGACAGTCACACGAATCCCCGACATCGGACGAAAACCTAAAGGGCTTGCCCAAAAGAGATCCAACGTAGAAAGACCTCGGGTAATGGGATGATTCCGGTCGAATCCATCTCCCTTCACTCTTGGCCAGGGAGGATAGGGAAGGTAAAAGCGCTCCCCTTCCTTTCCTGTACCCCGCTGTACTGGAAGAGCCAAAGAAGATCGATCCAGAACCAATCTAGGAGATACGGTAATCCCAATTCGTTGGAATAGTTCAAGAATTCCAGTGGCGGGGTTCGAGGTAGCTTTCAAGTTCTGCCCTCGATCAACCTTTACTCGGTCGAACAATATCAAGAGGCTTCCCCCTCTTTCGACAAATCGATCGATCAGTTCGATTTTGTCGTTGGGTAACCCTTCTCCATGAAGTACTAGAAGAGTCGACCCAAAGGGCAAGGGAACCGAAGTCTCAACGACTTCCACAGGGATAAATCCTGTAGCTTGCAACAGAGGATACAAGCCTTCTGAATCTGCCTCTTCGACCTTCCCCCTGACAATTGCAACGGTTCGTGCAGAGGGATTCGTCAGCCGCAGGAGATGGGTGGTTAGGAGGTACTCCACATGACCGGGTTCCGTTATCCAGGGGATCACCTCCAGTTCGTTCCCATACTCGATGGTGATCCCACTGAATAATCCTTCTGCATCGGTTCTAAGACCTGCCTGTACCAACAACCGGGATTCTCCTGTACGGGCCGGATCCGCGATCCGCAAGTCAATTGTGTTCGAAGCCCTTGAATAGGCATGGAGACGTTCCATTATCAGTTCAGGTTGGGAAGCACGTAACAATAAGGGAGTGGAAACGAAGTAATTGATGAGAACCCTTCCTTCCAACCGCGAAAGGACCCTTCTAGTCACGGCTGAAATCGTGTACGCTTTTTTCTGGGTCCAATCGAACCCAACAGGTAGAACCGACATGTTCCAAACGCTCAGAATTATAAGAAGAATCTTGAGGAATATCCGTGTTCCGCTTTCTCCAGAAGCCAAGAACAAACAAAGCGTTACTCCTCCCACGAAAAATCCTAGATCCTTCACAAGGATCATTCCCCGGAAAAATCTATCCAAATGATGAGAAATAGACAAAAAGACTATAGGGGTTGTTAGAAATTCGGGTAAAGGTAAGGTTCCCGCCCAGAAAGGAATCAGAATAAAGAAAAGGAGAACCCCCAAAGTGAACAGGTAGGAGAGAAGGGTCGTTTTCCCAAAGGTAGACATCCATTGTCCAACACTTAGAATGAGGGTTCCATAGAGTCCTAACCCTAAGAGGGCACCCTTTACTATCCCCGGATCGAAATCCCCAAACGACAGAAGAGAGACTAAGGTTATCCCAATCTGAGCTAAATGGATTCCTAACCAGACGGTGTTGGCTAAGAACTTGGCAAGGAGAACTTTGGATCTAGAGAGGGGAAAGGAGCTGAGAAGGTCCCAATTCCCTGATTTTCCTTCTTCGGGAATATCCCCCGAAGCATACAGGGGAAGTAGAAGGGTAAACACAGTGGTAAGCATGCGGAAAAAAGGATCCAGGTCTGCTATGCCCCGCTGAAAGAATCGATAGATCCAGAACAACCATAGTGCCATTCCAACTTGAAGAAATCCCATCCCCCACAGGGGAAGGGAACTCCTGAATTTTACCAGTAGATCTTTCTTGAACAGGCCTTGGAATTGTCTCATCGGACGGGTTTCCATCGTTCGAGAGGTTTTCCCCTATCCCCTCCACTCAGTCTTCGTATGGGATGGGCAATACTTGTCCATCCCGACAAAGGAACGTATCAGGGAACACTTCCCTTGCTTCCCTGAGGAGTTGTTTCAACTCCCGTTCCGTGTATCGTGGGCTATAGTGGAGTAATCCCATTTTTTTTACCCCACCCGCTTCTTTGGCTATGGTAGCGGCCTGAACAGCCGTAAGATGTTTTTTCTCTCGGGCAGAGTCCTCCAAGTCCTGAGCGAACATCCCTTCACAGATGAACAAGTCCGATCCGGCTATTTCCCGGGCAATGTGGCTAGCATACGTCGTATCGGTGACAAAGGAAACCTTTCTACCCTTCCGGGGAGGTCCCAGTACATCCTCAGGAGAAACCTGTTTTCCCCCTTCAAGGATCACGAGTTCTCCATCCTGCAGTCTGGACCAAAGGGGTCCTCTGGGAACTCCAAGCTCTAACGCTTTTTCAGGATGGAATACTCCTGGCCTGGGCGATTCCTCTAGGGTATACCCCACGCAAGGTTTCGTATGACGAAGAGGGAAACTCCGGATCCGATACCCCTCTCCTTCGAAGACCACTTGGGAAAAGGAAATGTCTTCTATTTCCCGCACAACGATCTCGTAATTGATATACATATCCAACACTTTTCGACTCAACTCGACGAATTCTCGAATCTTTGGAGGGCCGATGATGTAGAGGGGTTCATTCCTATCCACTTGACTGGAGAGCATAAGGATTCCTGGCAAACCTGTAATATGATCCGCGTGGGTATGGGAGACCAGGATGGCGGTAATCTTCTTCCAGCGGAGATTGAGGCTTCGTAAGGATACTTGTGTACCCTCTCCACAATCGAACAGGAACAACTCTCCTTCCCGACGGAGAAGGATGGATGTCAAATACCGGTGGGGTAGAGGCATCATGCCTCCGGTTCCCAGGACAAAGGCTTCCAAATTCATAGAGCTAGGGGAACTTACCATACTTTCCCGTTTCTTGGAAGGGCTGATATTCTTCATTTTTCGTTGACCGTACGGTCGGATTCCAGTACACTGTGCCCAAAGAGCACCCAAAGATAGGAAGGAGTACTTTCGATGGAAAAAATGGCCCTACTTGGGGATGAAGCAGTAGCCTTGGGCGCGGTTCATGGAGGGGTTTCCGTTGCCTATGGGTATCCTGGTACCCCCTCTACAGAGATTATTGAATACATCCAGCGGTTTCACCAACAACGTCCCCTCGCTGTTTGGTGCACCAACGAGAAAACTGCCTACGAGGAAGCCTTGGGAGCTTCCTATGTGGGCAGGCGAGCCCTGGTCACGATGAAACACGTGGGGTTGAACGTTGCCGCAGACCCCTTTATCAATTCGGCCCTCCTCAACATTCGGGGAGGATTGGTCGTGGTCGTAGCGGATGATCCGGGGATGCATAGCTCACAGAACGAGCAGGATTCTCGATTCTACGCAGATTTCGCGAAGATTCTTTGTCTAGAACCTTCGAATCAACAGGAAGCCTACGACATGACCCGGGACGCTTTCGATCTCTCCGAACGGTTCCAAATACCTGTTATGGTTCGTATCACCACTCGTTTGGCCCATTCCCGTTCGGGAGTGAACCCCTCCCCTCCGAAAGCTGAGAACCCTCTCCTTTCTCAGGTAGATCCTTCGGGTTGGGCCCTACTTCCTGCCTTTGCTCGAAAACAGTACGCTCAACTCCTTTCCAAACAGAAGGGTCTCCAGACGTTTACGGAGCAGAGTCCGTACAATCGGCTATCCTTTCCGGGTAAAGGTGATCCTTCTTCAATTCCTTTTGGAGTGATCACAGCGGGGATCGGAAAGAACTATTACCTGGAGAATCTCGATTCCTTAGGGAAAGAGCTTCCCCACCTCCATATTGGAGCCTACCCTCTACCGGTAGAAAAGATCCGGAAGCTGGCCGCATCGGTAAACCGGATTCTGGTAATCGAGGAAGGGATGCCTTTCATCGAAACGTGCCTTCGAGGAGTCCTTCCGCATGGCATCCAAATCTCTGGGAAACTCGATCAAACCTTGCCGCTTGCGGGTGAACTGGAACCCGATCTCGTACGTAAAGCATTGGGATTACAACCCAGAGAGGGAGTCCCCTTAGACTCTTCTTTTCCCTTGCCCCCTCGACCTCCTCAATTATGTCAAGGATGCCCTCATGGGGATACCTACGCAAGCATTAAAAACATCCTAAAGGAACTTCCCGAAGCCGTAATAACGAGCGATATTGGATGCTATGCCCTCGGCGCAGTTCCTCCCCTGGCGATACCAGAAACGATCGTATGCATGGGCGCTTCGGTCAGCATGGCGGTAGGTGCTGCAGAGGCAGGTAAGAAACACACGGTAGCGGTGATCGGGGATAGCACCTTTTTGCACTCGGGAATCACCCCTTTGATCGATGCAGTAGCTCGCAACGTGCCTATTACGGTGGTGATTCTAGATAATGGAACGGTTGCCATGACAGGGGGACAGGAAACCATTCTTCCCACAGGGAATCTGCCCGCCCTGGTACGGGGACTAGGAGTAGATCCAGCGCACGTGATCACGATCGAAGCTCATCGCAGATATGAAAAAGAGAATGCCGAAATCCTTAGAAAGGAAATCCAATACCCGGGCGTTTCGGTCGTGATAGCCGTCCGAGAATGCCTTGAGACCGCCCGCAAGAAAAAGAGCCAGAAGGAGATAGTAGAATGAAATACGATATACTTCTCTGCGGGGTAGGGGGCCAAGGAGTGCTGTCCATCGCAGCGGTAATTGCTCAAGCAGCCGTAATGGAAGGGCTACAGGTAAAACAGTCGGAGGTACATGGAATGGCCCAACGGGGAGGAGCCGTGCAAGCTCACCTGCGGATATCCTCCACATCCATCCACTCCGATTTGATTCCCAAAGGTGCCGCTTCCTTGATACTTTCCATGGAGCCCCTGGAAAGTCTGCGATACCTTCCCTACCTTTCAAAAGACGGTGTTCTTCTATCGGCGAGGGAACCGGTATTGAACATCCCCCATTATCCTGATTTAGATTCTGTCCTAACGGTAATTCAACAATACCCTCGTCATTTAATCATCCCCGCGTTAGAGATCGCGCGAAAAATCGGTTCCCCCCGATCCTCCAATATGGTTCTAGTGGGGGCGGCTTCGAAGTTCCTTCCCCTATCACCCGAAACGTTGAAAAAAGTGATCGAAGGACTCTTTCATCAGAAGGGGGATGGAGTAGTCCAGTCGAACCTATCCGCCTTTGAGGCAGGAAGGAGGGAGTCATGACACAGTACGCCTTCAAGGAAAAGGAGCTGGAACTCATTCCCCGGGAACAGCTGGAAGAATTGCAATTAAGCCGGTTAAAGACAACATTGAGCAGGGCTCTTAAGACAGATTTCTACCGTCAACGTCTCCTCCCCTTAGGGATCGACAATCCAGAAGCACTACACTCCCTCGAGGATCTTCGCAACATTCCCTTCACCACCAAAGAGGACCTTCGAATCGCGTTCCCCTATGGCCTTCTCGCTGTTCCCCTTGAGGAAACTGTCCGCCTTCACGCCTCCAGTGGAACCACGGGCACGCCTACCGTCATCTACCACACCAAGCGGGATATATCTGCGTGGTCCGATCTTGTAGCCCGTTCCTTGATGGCTGCTGGTTGTACCAAACGGGACGTGTTCCAGAACATGATGACCTACGGCCTTTTCACGGGAGGATTGGGACTCCACTATGGGGCAGAGGAACTAGGAATGCTGGTGATTCCCGCAGGCCCAGGGAATACCATACGGCAATTCAAGCTGATGAAAGATTTCAAGACGACAGTAGTGCATGCCACCCCAAGTTACATGCTCCACCTGTACGACAAGTTGAGTGAAGTAGAGGTGAGTCGATCTGATTTACACCTCCGAAAAGCCATCGTAGGGGGCGAACCCCATAGTGAAGATATTCGACGAAAGATAGAGGAGCTTTGGGGCATCGAAGTGTACAACTGTTATGGTCTTTCCGAGATGAATGGTCCGGGAGTGGCGTTCGAATGTATCGAACGTTCGGGACCCCATCTTTGGGAGGATTCCTATATAGTGGAAATTATCGACCCCCATACCCTAGAGCCCTTACCACCTGGCGAAACCGGGGAATTGGTTCTTACCACCCTTCGTAGGGAAGCTACTCCCCTACTCCGATATCGTACCCGGGACCTCACTTCTATTCTTCCTGATCCTTGCCCCTGTGGGAGAACCCACAGACGGATAAGCCGGATCAAAGGACGCACCGATGACATGCTCATTATCAATGGGGTCAATGTGTTCCCGTCCCAGATCGAAGAAGTGCTGATGCGGATGAAAGAAGTGGGTAACAACTACCAGATCGTGGTGGAAAAATCCGGTGCCTTGGACAAGCTAACGGTAAAAACCGAGGTTACCCCCGAGATATTCAGCGATGATGCGAGGGACCTCAACGCGATTCGAGAAAAAATCCGAGAAAATCTCAAAGCCTCCATCTCTATCAGTCCAGTGGTGGAACTCCACGAGCCTGGAATCCTTCCTGCATGGGAAGGCAAGGCAAAACGGGTGATTGATATAAGGGAGAAGAGCGTATGATTTGGAATCCAGAAGCGGAATGCATGCCGACGGAACAGCGAAGACGGCTGCAATTGGCTCACTTGAAGAATTTGGTAGAACGGGTATACGAAAAAGTCCCTTTCTACCGAAAGAAGTTCCAGCAAGCGGGAATCACACCGAAAGACATCCGTAGTTTGGAGGACATACAGAAGATTCCCTTCACTACCAAGGACGAACTTCGGGAGACCTATCCGTACGGACTTCTAGCTGTTCCAGAGGCGGAAATCGAAGAGGTCCACATGTCCTCGGGAACTACGGGAACTCCCGTGGTAGATGCCTACACGAAAAAGGACATCGAAGTCTGGTCGGAATCGATGGCTAGAACTCTTTCGATGGCAGGAACCACGAGAAACGATATCATTCAGAACGCCTATGGGTATGGTCTCTTCACGGGAGGATTGGGGGTTCACTATGGAGCGAAACTGATTGGAGCCAACATCATTCCCATGTCCAGCGGAAACACGAGTAAGCAAATCCTAGTAATGCGGGATTTCAAGACTACCATTCTGACCTGTACTCCCTCCTACTCCCTGTTCTTGGCCGAGGCCGCGAAGGAAGAAGGAGTGGACATCCGATCCCTGTCTTTGAAGGCGGGATGTTTCGGTGCAGAACCCTGGAGTGAAAATATGCGAAAAGAGATCGAGGAAAAGCTTGGTCTCGATGCGTACGATATCTACGGCCTCACCGAAATCACGGGTCCGGGAGTATCTTCTGAATGTGAGATGAAGAACGGCCTCCACATCAACGAAGATTTCTTTTACCCTGAAGTGATCGATCCGGAAACAGGCAAAGTCCTGCCCGATGGGGCTAAGGGCGAACTGGTCTTCACCACCCTGGTAAAAGAAGGCACTCCCCTCCTCCGGTACCGCACCCGGGACATTACCTTCCTGTTCCATGACAATTGCCCCTGTGGCCGGACCACGGTAAAGATGCACCGCCTCTTCGGACGCACCGACGACATGCTGATCATTCGCGGAGTGAACGTGTTCCCCTCCCAGATCGAGCAAATCCTCATGGCCGTAGAGGGTACGGATCCCCATTACCTGATCGTGGTAGACAGGGGCGCTTCCCACCTAGATGAACTGGAAATCATGGTGGAAGTCGAGTCGAAGTTTTTCACCGATGAGACCAAAGGACTGGAAATCATCCGATCGAAAATCGAACATGAAATTAAATCCAAACTAGGCATCAGTGCTAAAATCAAACTCGTAGAACCTAAAACAATCGAACGCAGTATAGGTAAAGCGAAACGAGTGATCGATAAACGAAAGATCTAGCCCCTAAGGAGGCCCGTTATGATCATTAAACAAATCAGTATCTTTCTTGAAAACGTCGCCGGAAGATTGGCCGAGGTTACCAAGTTGCTGGCGAAGCATGAGATCAACCTTCGGGCAATGACCATTGCGGACACGGCCGATTTCGGTATCCTTCGAATCGTGGTAGATCAACCGGACAAAGCCGTAAAAGCATTACGGGATGGAGGGTTTACCGCAAAAACTACCGAGGTTCTAGCCGTTGAAGTGGAGGACCGGCCCGGCGGGTTAGCCAAGGTAATGGAAATCTTTCAACAGAACCACGTGAACATCGAATACCTCTACGTGTCCCTAGAGAAGAACAAGGACAAAGCAGTGGTGATCTTCAAAGTGGAAGACTTAAAACTGGGAGAAAAAATCGTAGAGGAACATGGCCTAGGGGGAAAAGTAACTCTTTAACCATTCCTTACCCGTTCGAGCACCCTTGCCATATCGGCAGGAAGGCCTGCCTGTATGGTTATTTCTTGGGGGATGAAAGGATGGGGAAAGGTTAATTCCCTCGCATGGAGCATTAGCCTTGGAACAGAGAGCGGGAAGTCTTTCCGGAACGCGTACCGTGTTTCCCCCACAAGGGGATGTCCTATGCCCTTGAAATGGAGACGAATCTGATTGGTTCGTCCCGTTTCAGGTTCTACCTCCACCAAGGTACAGAGAGGTAAGCGTTCCAACACTCGATACCGAGTACGGGCAGGTTTCCCTTCCAGAACTCGGCTGATTAGACCTTCCTCTTTTTCCAATCCCCCCTGCACAAGGGCGATATAGAGTTTGTGCACTTTCTTCTCATGAAAACACTCCATCATAAGCTTTTGTGCTTTTTTCCCCTTTGCAAAGAGAAGAACTCCAGAGGTTTCCCCATCCAACCGGTGGCAAGGGTGTAGCTTCATAGGAATCCCTGCCTTTTCTCCTTCCAGGTTCAATAGTTCGGTGAGGGACTTTTTGCTTCCCGGAGCGGGTATCGTCAGTAGACCGGGAGGTTTGTCGATGGATAGATACCATTTATCCTCGTACAGGATCCTGAATCGGGCGGACAGGATTGGGGAAAACTCTATCGTCATGGATGAAAAAGTATACTGGAAAACCCAGTACCATTCCACTAGATCCTAAAAGAATGAGTTTTCAGTGAATCCATTCGAAAGAATCAGTCGTTTATCCATACATGGAAGAAATTCATAGAAACGAAACTTCGCCTGATCCTCTCCTAGAAGTCGGCAACCGATTCTTTGGTATCCGATACCTCTTTCCCTATCAGCGTCTAGCTATCCACAATATTCTCCATTCCTGCGGCTACTTTGGGGTAGACGAGGATGCTTTGGGGGACCAGATCGTCCTTCTACCAACCGGAGCTGGGAAATCCCTCTGTTTTCAGCTCCCCGCTGTGCTTCTTCCCGGATTGACCCTCGTGGTATACCCTCTTCTCTCCCTCATGTCTGATCAGTATCGTAGGCTTAAGGAAGCGAAGGTTTCGGTCGGAGTTCTAAAGGGCGGACAATCAGAGGAAGAACGAGAATCTCTCTTTCAATCCCTTAAGGAGGGAAAGTTAAAGATCCTTCTTACTAATCCAGAAGCCCTTTCGAACGATAGGACCCTTGGTTTTTTAAGCCGGCTCTCTATTACCCACCTTGTAGTGGATGAAGCCCACTGCATTGCCCAGTGGGGTGAGACCTTTAGGCCCTCTTACTTAACCCTAGGGAGGGTCCGGACTACTCTCAAACCCAACGTCACAACGGCGTTTACCGCAACCGCTTCCCCTTCTGTCATCGAAAAGATCCGGGAACACCTATTCGATAGCGCTTACCCTCATGAGATCTCTGCCAATCCAGACCGTCCCAATATTCAGTACTCTGTTCTAGAAACCCTTTCCAAACAGAAAACCTTCCGAACCCTTCTCGCATCCCCCAGAATCTATTTTAGAGTACAACGTCCTGTTTTAATATTCTGCCGCAGCAGGAAACGAACTGAACAGTTGGCCCTCTCTTTACGTCGTTCCATTGGGGAACGAGAGATCTTCTTTTACCACGCGGGCCTTACGCCCGAGGAGAAAAAACGGATAGAGAACTGGTTTTTTCAGAGTTCCATAGGAATTCTAGTAGCCACCACAGCCTACGGGATGGGAGTGGATAAGTCCAATATTCGCACGGTAATCCATGACCAAGCACCCGAAACCATTGAGGCGTACCTACAGGAATCTGGAAGAGGGGGAAGGGATGCTAAACCCTGCCAGGCGATTCTTCTGGTTTCCGAAGAAGATCGAGGGAACCTAACCCCCTTTTTTCAAGGGTACGTGACCGGGAAAGAATGCCGGCGCACTCACCTCTACCGTGGTTTAGGAATGGAACTCGATGGTTGTTCAGGCTGCGATACCTGTAACCACGAGGTACGTGGAATCGAGGGGTACGACACGTTCTTGGATTTTTTTCGTAGAAATCCAAGAAAATACACCGAAGAGGAAGTGATCCACCTTCTCCGAGGGAAACCTTCCCTCCTCTCCGTATCCAACGCTCTACACCGAAATCGATGGTACGGAGCATTGTGGGAGTGGGAAATAGAAGAGTTGGAAGAAGGATTGGAGAATCTCTTTCGATTCAAGTGCATACGGAAGGGAAAATTTCTCTGGAAAAATCGTCTGTTTCCCTCCATTTAGAGATACTTTTTCCTTTTCTCCATCTTTGGTATGGTAATAGCCCCATGCGCGTGATTTTTCTAGGCACTGGTACTTCCCACGGTATCCCCGTGGTAGGATGCGATTGTCCGGTTTGTACTTCGACAGACGAGCACAATCGTCGCACCCGAGCTTCTATCTGGATTCAGGCTAAATTAGGTTCTATCGTCATCGATACGGCTACCGAGTTTCGCTTGCAGGCAGTCCGAGCGGGGTTAAAACATCTGGATGCCATCCTGCTCACCCATCCTCATGCGGATCACCTCCATGGATTGGACGACGTTCGACCCCTCTGTAAAGAAGAGAATCCCATTCCGGTTTTCGGTTCGGAACTAACGTTGGAAGAACTTTCCCGCAGGTTCGATTATATTTTTCATCCCCGGCAAAAAGGGGGTGGAGTACCGAACCTTTCCCTTAAGACCATCTCCGGAGGAACGCCTTTTCGAATCCATGGGATTCCCATTGTTCCTTTTACCGTTAAACATGGTAAACTAGATATTCTAGGGTATCGGATAGGAACCTTTGCCTACATCACCGATTGCAGTTTTATCCCAGAACAAACTTTTCCTTTGTTGGAAGGTTTGAAAATCCTCGTTCTGGGAGCGTTACGGAAACGCCCCCATCCCACCCACTTCAGCATTCCAGAGGCCTTGAAGGTAGTTGAGCGGGTAAAACCCCAGATGACATACCTAACCCATTTGTGTCATGAGGTAGATCATGAAGCAATAAAAAAGGAACTACCCGAGTGGGTAGCTCCTTCCTTTGACGGATTGGTATTGGATCTTGAAGATCCCTAATGAAGGGATTAAACTTTTACTACCTTCCCACTCTTCAAGCAGCGAGTGCAAATCTTCAACGTCTTGGGAGTTCTTCCCACTAAAGTGCGAATTTTCACTAGATTCGGTTTCCATACTCTCCGGGTAGCGTTTTTCGCGTGGCTAACATTGTTTCCGCTTACGGTACCCTTTCCACAGATTTCACATCTCCGTGCCATAGACCTGTCCTACCTTCTTCGAATAGTTGAATGAAACCCTACCAAATTCCCAAAAAAAAGTAAAGAGGTTTTGAAATTTTTGGTATACTTATAGTGGTATGTTAAGAGAGATCAAGGATGTACGGCAAATCCCGGAGGAAGGGTTTCGGCGTTGGTTTAGGGACGATGAGTTTGATCTGATCGTGTTCTACCCTTCTCCAGATTCGGAAGAGGTCATTGCTTTCCAGCTTTGTTACCGGAAGGATGGACAGGAAAGGGTACTTACTTGGCGTAGGAGAGGGGGCCATTCCCATAACCGAGTCGATGATGGAGAGGTAACTTTCCACAACAAGATGACTCCCATCCTAGTCGCGGATGGGATATTCCATAAGGAAGAGGTGTTGAATCGTTTTCGAGCCGCTGCCCATCACTTGGATAGGAAACTAATGGGTTTCATAGAGAAGAGTATCCACTCTCTCACGAACACCCCGTTGTAGAACCACAAGTTTCACATTTAAGGCAGGTTCCATTTCGCACTAGAGTAAGGTGCCCACAGGTAGGACAGGGATCCCCTTCATACCCTTTCATCCGCGCTTTCTGTACCAGGGTTTCCGTTCCCAAAGGAGAGATCCGGCTCGAACGAGAATCGAGAGAAGCAGACTTAGAATCCATGGAATCTTCACTTTTAGCAGTGGGCCGTACACTCCCATTCAAATGAACCGTTTCGGTAGAGCGTAGATCGTCCGGTTTTACCTGCACCAGATCCGTCCGGTGCAGGTATGTGAGGGCCAGATCCCTGAACACGAAGTCCAGTACCGATGTAGTGATTTTGATAGAATCATGCCCTTGCACGATCCCGTTCGGTTCGAATCGAGTAAACGTGAAGGCATCCACGTATTCTTCCAGAGGTACCCCGTACTGTAACCCCAGGGAAACAGCGATGGCAAAACTGTTCAATAGGGATCTGAAGGCAGCCCCTTCCTTGTGCATGTCCAGGAAAATCTCCCCCAATGTTCCATCCGCATACTCTCCGGTACGAAGAAAGATACTGTGTCCTCCAATCTTGGCTTTTTGAGTGTAACCCTTTCTCCGGTTAGGTAGGGGCCGTCTTCCCCGGGAAAAAGGAGGAGTTTCCCTATTCTCTACAACAGTGCTGTTCTTAATAGGTTGCGCCCCCCGTCCTTCTCGGAGCTCTATACTCACCTCATCCAGTGCCTTCAACCATGGATCTAGGGTATTGTTCACGCTAGTCAATGGTTGACTGAGTTTTGAACCATCCCGGTAGATGGCGATAGCCTTCAGCATGTTCCTCCAGGCATACAAATACGCGTTGGAAACATCCTCCACTGTGGCGGAGTTGGGCATGTTGATGGTCTTGGAGATCGCGCCAGACACGAAGGGTTGTACCGCTGCCATCATGTCGATATGAGCCTGGTAGGAAATAGAACGGGTCGCTCCCCTACCCGACGGGTTGGCCGTATCGAATACCGGTAAATGTTCTTCTTTTAGGACAGGACAACCCTCTACTCCAAGGTTCCCACAACTGTATCGAGTGGCTTGTTCGATTTCCTCCGGTGGTATGTCTTTCAATAAGGATAGGAGATCTGGAGGAAACGCATCCTCCAAGGTGAAGGACCCTTTGACCCTTTCCTCGATACCATCCAGAACTTCCTCTGCGATCCCCGCATCCTGTAGGGATCCCCTACTCAACGGTCCTTCCAAAGGAAGCCTCCCATGCCCCACACAGTACGCCACGATTTCTTCGATCTCCCTTTTCGAGTAGCCCAACTGTTTGAGGGCAAGGGGAAGAGAACGATTCACGATCCGGAACACCCCTCCCCCGGCCAACTTCTTGTACTTTACCAGGGCGTAGTCCGGTTCGATTCCCGTGGTATCACAGTCCATTAACAGGCCAATGGTTCCCGTTGGGGCAATGGCAGAAACTTGAGCATTTCGGAACCCATACTGTTCTCCCCATTCCAAAGCCCGGTCCCATGCAGAACGAGCAGCTTTTAGCAATTCCGTAGGGCATTTCTCGGGGTCGATTCCCTTGGGTAAGATAGTTAGTCCTTCATAGGATTCGGGCTTTTCATTGTAGGCCGCGCGGCGGTGATTCCGAATCACCCGTAACATGCTTTCCTTGTTCGCTTCATATCTCGGAAAGGGACCCACATCCTTTGCCAGCAACGCCGAGGTAGCATAGGCTTCTCCCGTTAGAATCGCTGTCAACGCGGCAGCTACAGATCTACCCTCTGCACTGTCGTAGGGTAGGCCCATCACCATCAGGAGGGAACCGAGATTCGCATACCCCAATCCCAGGGTTCGATAGTCATAACTTTTCTGGGCAATGGAGGGACTAGGGAATTGTGCCATCACCACGCTGATCTCCAACACGAGGGTCCAGAGGCGAATCGCATGTAGGTAGTCTTCGATCCGGAAAGTTCCGGTTTCCGGATCATAGAAGGCTTGCAGGTTCAACGAAGCAAGGTTACAGGCCGTGTCGTCCAGGAACATGTATTCCGAACAGGGGTTGGATCCCCGGATTTCCCCATCCTGTAAACAGGTATGCCACTCGTTCACCGTAGTATGGAACTGTAACCCCGGATCCGCGCATTGCCAGGCGGAACGAACTATCTGATTCCATAGATTCCTGGCTTTGACACGTTTCATTACCTTACCGCTGGTGCGAGCCTTTAGCTCCCATTCCCGATCTTCCAGTACCGCCTCGAGGAACTCCTTTGTAACCCGAACGGAATTGTTGGAGGACTGCCCACTCACCGTATTGTACGCCTCATCCGTCCAGTCGGTGGTGTATACAGGAGGATCCGGCAAATCCCCTCCTTCGGCATATAACCGGAGGTACTGATGAAGTAACCCGCGAGGGACTCCTGCCTGGATCGCTTTCTGCAACGCCTGCCGAACGAAGGGAAGGGTGCTAGGATCCCCAATCCCTTCCTTCCTGCAAGACTCCAACGCTTCCTTCAATTCCCGAAGTATATTCCGGATCGTATAGCTTCCCGACACCAGGGCAGCTACCTTGTACTCTTCTTCCACCTTCCACTGAATAAAATTCTCGATGTCCGGATGATCCACATCGAGGATCACCATTTTGGCAGCCCTGCGGGTGGTCCCCCCACTCTTGATGGCAGCCGCAGAGCGATCGGCAATCTTGAGGAAGGATAAAAGCCCGGAAGAAACACCTCCCCCACTGAGGGGTTCATGCTCGCCTCGGATCTTACTGAAGTTGCTACCTGTGCCGGAACCATACTTAAAAAGACGAGCCTCCCGGTGGATGAGATCCATGATCCCCCCTTCGTTCACTAAATCGTCTTCCACATCGAGGATGAAACAAGCATGGGGTTGAGGACGTTCGTAGGCATTGCTCGATTTCTTCAGTTTGCCGGTTTTGGGATCGACAAAGTAATGTCCCTGAGGAGGACCTTCGATTCCATACACTTCGTACAACCCAGTGTTGAACCACTGGGGCGAATTGGGAGCCGCCATTTGATCGGCCAGCATACGAAGGATCTCGTCGTAGAAGGCCTGGGCATCTTTTTCAGAGTCGAAGTACCCGTACCGTTCCCCCCACTTTCTCCAGGTATGGGCCAGACGATGAAACACCTGCCTAGCATCGGTTTCCCGGCCCGTTGGGGATACTTCTTTGGGAACCCCGGTTTTTCGAAAATACTTTTGAGCTAGTATGTCTGTGGCAATCTGAGACCAACTGGAAGGAACCACTACTCCTTCCTGTCTGAATATTGTGTTTCCCGTTGAATCCTTGATTTCAGAAACCCTTTCCACCCATTGGATTCCTTCATAGGGATCCTTCCCCTCCCGGGTGAATCGACGCTGGATTTTCATACCTCCCCCTACGCTAGTAATAGGGTATAATATACTATAATTCTCTATTTATGACCACACAGGTAGCGGTTTATTTTACGATTTGGAGCTTAACGAGACCATCATACACGAACTGCACGGAAAGGCCAGAGAGGATCAATCCCATGATCCGTTCGATCACCGATAACCCTGTACTGGAAAGAATTCGAACCAGGTAATCCGAAAGGCGAAGAAAGATCCCTGCCAGTAGAAGCACGAACAAAAGAACCGCGCCCACCGACAGGTAGGTCGATAGATCCGCATCCTCTTTACCCACGTACAGAAGGATGGTGGTAATCGTCCCGGGGCCGGCAAGAATCGGAATCCCCAGAGGAAAGATGGACACATCCTCCGAATCTTTCTCCTGCTCAGAAGTCTTGGTCCGTTTCGGAACGGCAAAAAGCATGTCCATGGAGACGAAGAAAAGAAGAATCCCTCCCGCGATGAAGAAAGCCCCAGTCTGGATTCCCAGGAACCGGAGAATTCCCCTTCCTAAAAGGATGAACACGAGAAATACGATGGAAGCCGTGAGGAGAGCCCGAAAGATCACCCGCTTTTTCTTTTCCTCGGCATACCCGGAGGTAAGGGAAAGGTACAGGGGAAGGACTCCCAACGGATCCACGACGAGAAAGAAGGTGATGAACATGGCCAGAAAGTTCTGATCCATCCCTTCCTTATACCACGCGTCCCCCCTACCTGTACAAGGGTAGCCGAAATTCGGTACGGTTAGGTCGGTATGCGGGAAGAATCGTTTCTTGAAAAAGACCTCAAGGCTTTCCGAAAGGAAGTCTTTTCATTCTACCATCGAGAGGGAAGAACCTTTCCCTGGCGTACCACTCGGGACCCCTATGAAATAGTTGTTTCCGAGTTCATGCTCCAACAAACCCGAACGGAATTGGTAGAAAAGAAGTACCTTCCCTTCCTCGCTATCTTCCCTACCCTGGAGGCCTTGGCAAACGCACCCCTATCGATGGTTCTCCTCCATTGGAGGGGACTAGGATATAACCGTCGGGCCCTCTATCTAAAGGAGTTTGCCCAGCACGCGTGGCTTCATTGGGCAGGGAACATCCCCTCTGAACCTGCCCTGCTCCAACAGCGCAAAGGGATTGGTCCCTACACTGCCCGGGCAATCGTTACCTTTGCCTATAACCTTCCTTATACATTCATTGAGACGAACATCCGACGGGTGTTTCTCCATCATTTTTTCCCTTCTAAGGAGGGAGTGCACGATCGGGAGATTCTCCCGTATGTGGAGCAAACCCTGGACCGGGAACACCCAAAAGAATGGTACTATGCCCTGATGGATTATGGGGCTTACCTGGCCAAACAGTTCCCCAATCCCAATAGACGAAGCAAGCATTTTACCCGACAGGCTCCCTTTAAAGGTTCTCGTAGGCAGCTGCGGGGGCGAACCCTATCCACTCTGCTCCAAACAGGAAAAGCTCTGGATGTCGAAGCTATCGCAAGACACATCTCTCTCCCATTAGATAAAACGGAAGAGTTACTGAAAGAACTTACTGCCGAAGGCTTCGTAGCCGAATTGGATGGGAAGTACTGCATTCGAGATCATTGATCCTTCCCCCTTCGCCGTGTATAGTGCGATCAAGATGAACTCTGTCAAAGTCTATGTGGCTCTCGTGGCAACAACCCTTTTGTGGGGGGTATCCTTTATCGGCACTAAGGTAGCCCTCACTTCCTTTACTCCCTTTTCTTTAATTTTCTTTCGGTTTTCCATCGCCGCCATCTTTTTTCTGCTCTATCTTTCCTGGAGGGGATTTCCCCGACTAACAAAGGGCCAGCATGTTCGCCTGGCTATTCTTTCCTTTTTCGAACCGGTCCTATACTTTCTCTTCGAAACCTTCGGACTTCAACGAACCACGGCAGCGGAAGCCTCCCTCATCATCGCCCTCATCCCAGCTTTCGTACTCCTTCTATCGCGTCTATTCCTGAAGGAAAGGATTCCTGGAATCGCCCAATTGGGGATCGGTCTTTCTATAGTAGGAATCGCACTATTGATCGTGGGAGAACATGGATTGCAAGGACACACGGGATCCTCCATCATAGGGAATCTCCTTATTCTTGGTGCGGTAGTCTCGGCTTCTATCTACACCCTTCTTTCCCGCAGCCTTGGGCAGGAAATCTCTCATCACGTAATCAGCGCGTACCAATTCTTCTACGGCACCGCGTTCTTTTTTCCTTTATTTCTTCTCTTTCCAAAAGTCACCACGGAAGGTGTCGGATTTTCGGCCTTAGGAGCCCTTCTATTCCTTGCCTTTGGGGCCACCATAGGCGCTTTTTTCTGTTACAACTATGCCTTGAGTAAAGTGAAGGCAGCTACAGTATCGGCATTCATCAATGGCATTCCAGTGGTTACCGCGTTCACCAGTTGGATCATCCTTGGGGAAACCCTCAAAGGATTACAACTACTGGGAGCCTTGGTGGTAGTGGTTGGCCTTACCCTTACCTCTATCAGTAAACAGCAACTGGAGGAGTCATTACACTTGGCCTTGAATGGAAAATAGAGTATCTTTATATCAGTATGAAATTTACAGAGTTTAATCTGCATCCAGACCTACAACGAGCTATTGAGGAAGCCGGGTTTCAAGAGTGTTTTCCCGTTCAGGTGGAGACGTTGAAACGAACCCTCATGGGAAAAGACGTTCTGGTACAGTCGAAAACCGGTACCGGAAAAACAGCTGCATTTCTGATTACCATTTTCCAACACCTTTCCAGTACGGAAACCTTCAAAGGGAAAAAAGCTCTAATCATAGTCCCTACTCGAGAGTTGGCGACACAGATTGAAGAGGAAGCCCAGCTCCTGGGGAAATACCTGCCCTTTCGAATCGGAAGTTTCTACGGGGGAATCGGATACGCCAAGCAAGAAGCCCTACTACGAGAAGGGGTGGATATCATCATTGGCACTCCGGGTAGGTTGATCGATTTTACCCAGCAGCGGAAGCTGGATCTCCATGCGATTGGGATTCTCGTGATTGACGAAGCGGATCGGCTCTTTGATATGGGCTTCCTACCCGACCTCCGAAAACTTCTTCGCAGAATGGGGCCATCGAAGGACCGGTTGACCATGCTTCTCTCCGCTACCTTATCCCTCCGGGTCAGCACCTTGGCCTGGGAATACATGAACGAAGCAGAGGAAGTGGTAATCGACCCCGAACAGGTAACAGTAGATACCATTACCCAAGCAGTCTACCACGTGGGTTCGTCGGAAAAGTTTTCTCTTCTATTGGGAATCCTTCAAAAACACAACCCAAAGAGCGTCATCATCTTCACCAACACGAAACAGGCAGCCGAAGAAGTGGCCAAACGGCTGGAATTGAACGGGTATAAGAGTCAGTACATCATAGGGGATCTTCCCCAACGAAAACGGCTTCGAATTATCGAAGACCTCAAATCGAACCGTATCAACATTCTCGTGGCCACCGATGTAGCAGCCCGAGGGTTACACATCGAAGATCTCGACATGGTGGTGAACTACGATGTGCCGGAGGATCCGGAAAACTACGTGCATCGGATCGGACGTACCGCTCGGGTAGGAAAGAGTGGAAAAGCTATCATGCTGGCCTGTGAACGGTATGTGTTTGGTTTGGAAGCCATAGAAAAGTTCATCGGCATGAAGATACCGGTAGAATCCTTCGATGAATCCCTCCTCTTGGAAGACAAGAGTGCGGGAAGAAAGATAGAACGGGATTCGTATCGGCCCTCTTCAAGGGCTCCCCATGCATCGCGCCGAGATCGAAAGACAGGGAAACCTACCGGGAAACCTCCTCGAAAGCCCCATAGGGATCAGGCAAAACACCCCGCACCCGTTCCGGCTGCGGCAAGTGTAAAAACAACGAGGGAAGGCTACGGGGAGAAGAGACGGGTCATCCGGAAGGGAAACTCCCAATCCCTCGAGGAGAGGCTCTCCCTCTACCAGGAAAAGTACGGAGATCGATTCAGACCAACGGAAGGACAAAATAAAAAATCCGTCCTTCCACCGGGAACTCCTTCCTCTACCGACACCGGAAAGAAGCCTGGAATCCTATCCCGGATTCTTTCCCTGTTCAAACGTTAAGGATCTTCTTAAACTGCCACATCCTTCTCGTAATCGATCTCGGGAAAGCCGAATCCATGAAGGTTCAGGAAATCCTGGGTATACTGTTCTAGGTCGGCTATTTGTCGGAGAGTCTCTGGAGTTACCCGTTTCCAACGCCGATCCACCTCTGCCTGCACATCCTCCCGCATCTCCCAATCGTCCATGCGGATTCGGTCCTCTTCATCCACCGGAACCGTTTGGCCCCCGTACAGCTTCGTGGCAAAGAGCCGGTACATTTGCTCGATGCATCCCTCGTGCAATCCCTTTTCTTTCATCACTTTGAAGAGGATAGCCAGGTATAAGGGAACCACGGGAATCACGGCACTCGCCCTCGTCACTACCGCTTTATTCACAGAAATATACGCCTTTCCCTGTAGAGGGGCCAGTTTCTTCGTGAGGAGTTTTGCCGTAGCTTCCAGATGTTCCTTCGCCTTTCCAATGGTTCCATCCCGGTATACGGCTTTGGTCAGTTCCGGGCCGATGTACGAATACGCAAGAGTGATCACTCCCCGCGCTAGTACACCCGCTTTCTGCAACGCATCAATCCAGAGTTCCCAATCCTCTCCACCCATAACTTTCACGGTAGGCTCGATCTCCTCGGGTGAGGCGGGAGCAATATCTACTTCCTGCAATTCACCCGTCAACGGGTTTACCGATTTCGCATGGTAGGTAGATCCAATGGGCTTTAAAACCGACCGGTACTGTACCCCCGTGTTCGGATCCGTTCGGACGCCCGAGGCAAGGCTATACACCACAAGGTCTACGGTTCCAAATAGTTCCTTGATCTTTTGTATGGTTTGTTCTTTTATTTCGTTAGAAAAGGCATCGCCATAGATATTTTCCGCCACTAACCCCGCTTTCCGTGCCTCCTCCACGAAGGTTTCACTGGCATACCAACCAACGGTAGCGGTACGCTTTTCCGAAGCGGGCTTTTCGTAGGCCACCGAGAGGGTGCTTGAACCCGCCCCAAAGGCCAGAGCGATACGGGATGCTAATCCATACCCCGCTGAACCTCCGATGATGAGCGCGTGTTTAGGGCCTTTGAAGGGTTTTTGTTTCTTCACATACTCGATCTGTTGCTTCACATGGAGCCGGAGTCCTTCCGGATGGGCATTCATGCAGATATTGTTACGGATCATCGGTTTTACGACCATGTGTATTCCTCCCACATTCGATTTGCCTGACTGTAGCGAGATCGGGAAA
>OGCI01001207.1_pt1 | contig 22895 bp, 23 predicted proteins | sample 1570021 | NCBI WGS metagenome assembly OGCI01 (sample SAMN06264664, study PRJEB24512) | hot springs metagenome | isolation source: Hot spring water | place: South Africa: Tshipise | collected 2015-06-21 | reverse complement strand
CGAACCCACCATGAAAAGCAACACCTCTCCGTTGTCCACCATTTTTGCCCCTCTAACCGGAACTGGTCCCGGGGCAGGCATGGGGACAATCATCTTCTTGAGTGGCGTGGTGATTTTGGGGGTGGCGATTTCAGGCTGGATGAATCCGCTGGTTCGGGATGTGGAAACCCTCATTCCAGATCACGACACTGTATCCTCACCATCCTGAAAATGCAAAACAGGGCTGTGCCAGTAAACTCACAGCCCTGTTTCTATTGCTTCCTTCTAGCCTTCCAGAATAGTGATCTTATGCTGGATATTTGCTGTTTTTCCCAGCATGGCTTGCGCCGAGCAGTATTTGTTCTCAGAAAGTTCAACAGCCCGTTTGACGGCTTCAGGGTCAATGTTATGCCCGGTCACCACATATTCCAGGGTGATTTCGGTAAACACCTTCGGATGTTCGTTGGCACGTTCCGCGTGGGCTCGGACTTCGAATCCTGTAACCTGTTGACGCTTTTTCTCCAGTATCGAAATTACATCCATGGCAGTGCATCCTGCCAGACCAACCAGAAGCAGTTCCATGGGACGGAAACCGTCATTCTCCCCGCCTACTTCTTGCGCAGCACCAAGGTTAACCGTAAATCCGCTTGATGCCCAACCTTCAAAGGACAACCCGTGTTTCCATGTGGCTTTCGCATCCATACCCGCATCCTCCTCCAAAATACTTAATTCTTTCCAAGTGCCCGCTGAATGTGATCAATCAGCATGTGTTCGGGAGCCGCGCCTACCATGTGCTCAGCGCCAAAATTAATCGTGGTATGGGGAACGCCAGAAACTCCGTACTGGTCAGAGAGTTCAGGAAATTCCATTGCTTCCACCATCTCGGCTTCTACCATAGGGCTTTCCAGCGCCATTTGATGCGCCAGCACTACCGCGCGCGGGCAATATGGACAAGTCGGCGTGACAAACACCTGCAGATGGACTGGCTTGTCCAGCGTCTTCAAGAATTCACGGGTTTCCGGCGACAGTCCCGAATCACGGCGGGAAACAATCAAGATCGAATTGACCAGCGAAGTAAATTCATGCCCGGCCGGAATGCCTTTGTAACGAATCCCATAATCTGTCAGGGTATCGCCGTCTTTTCCCAGTATCACAAAGGTTGGAACCGCATCCACCTTGTATTGCTGTGCCAGTTCCGGGTTCTCATTTAAATTGTACACTTTGAGATCCAGTTTATCGGACAACTCACATACTTCGGTGAGCAACTGGCGGGTTTCCTCACAGTACTGACACACAGATTTATCATCAGACCCAAAGAACAGAATCTGGACAGGTTTCTCCAGCGCCTCAAAGAACTCACGCACCTGTTGTCGAATATTCTCGTCTAACATCTTTTCCATTTTTTCATTCTCCTTTTTTGTCCATACAGGACATCTCATTCTGGTTTATCAGGTGAAACAACCACCTTCTTTGTATCCACACACCGGGCAGGAAAGGTTCAGCATTCCATCGTAATCCAGCACTCCCTGATGACATTTCGGACAAAGCGAACCCGCACCGGTAGCCTTCCCCCTGTACTGATCCTCCAGCGGGATCAGCACAGGCTTAAGGGATTCGTCCTCCCCTTCAGGGGATGAGTTCACATGAACCTCTTCCATGCACAAACAGATAGATGCTCAGTGAGCAAAAAAGTTACAACAGAGAAAGGCACAGATGGGATTAAGGACGTAAATAATCTTCAAGGTTCAGACGCATGTACAGCCGACGTCCCACTTCAGGCGGAAGAGTTTCCTGCTCCTCTTCTTCATGATACAGTTCAATTGTTTTTCGTAAGGTATTGACCACCACCTGACAGTTATGACACTCCAGCAAGTGACGTTCAATCTCGGTGCACAAGTCTTCGCTGAGTTCGCCATCCACATATTCCCCCAGGGAATGCAGTAACCGCTCACATTCTTTCGATTCGGTCATATCCCAACACCTCCATCCGGTGACCATAGTAAGCCGAGAGTTCTTCACGCAATTTCAACCGTGCACGCAATAACCGGGTTTTAACCGCAGTTTCGGAAATCCCCAATGCTTCGGCAGTCTCCCGGACGCTTAAATCCTGTAAATCCCGCAGGACAAAAACCGCGCGCAAAGCCGGCGAAAGTTGTTCAACGGCACGGTTCAAGAAATCCCTGGCTTCAGAACTGAGCAATTCATTCTCAGGCAGGCAGCACCAGTCTACAATATCCCGCGGTTCTTCAATACTTTCTCCGTCTTCCTGACTGGTGGTCTGATCTTCCAGCGAAAAAGCCTCAGGACGCTTTTTTCGTAAAATCATCAGGGCTTCATTCATAGCAATCCGGTACAACCATGTGGAAAGACTGGAACGCTCTTCAAAACCGGGTAAAGCGCGTAAGGCTTTCAGGAATGTTTCCTGAAGCACATCTTCAGCATCCTGGGCATTCCCCAGCATCTTGAGCGCAAGGCGATAAATCCCCGGTGAGTACTGTTCCACCATGCGGGCAAATTCTTCCCGATTTCCCGCTTTCAAGGCTTGCACGGAGAGAGGTTTTTTAACGTTCGGCTCATTCATTTAGATGCAGTTCCTCAAATTTCGTGACCTGTAATCAAAGCAATTGCCAGGTAGGCAAGACATCCAGATCCAGCGGATCTCGCTGTCCGTGAAGCCAGCGATAATATCCAGCCGTTGCAATCATGACAGCATTGTCGGTACACAAGGACAGATCGGGAATATGGACCCGAAATTCGTTTTGCCCCGTGAAGGCAGCACGTAAAGCAAGATTGGCTGAAACTCCTCCGGCTAACAGAATTTCCTGTGCTTTAAACATGCGCGCGGCTTGAAGCGTCTTGGTAAACAGCACATCCACCACCGCGGCTTGAAAACTGGCGGCAAGGTCTTCAACGGGAAGAGGTTGCTGTTTTTCTTCAAATTCTCGCACTACTCTCAGCACCGCAGTCTTCAATCCGCTAAAGGAAAAATTCCAGGTACCATCCAGGCGAGCACGCGGAAAGGAAAAGGCTTCGGGATTGCCGCGCAGGGCCGCATTTTGAATCGAGGGGCCACCGGGATAAGGCAAACCCAACAGACGCGCCACTTTATCGAAGGCTTCGCCGGCCGCATCATCCAGTGTGCCACCCAGACGTTTATATTGCAAATGATCGGTGATTAAGATTAACTCGGTGTGCCCACCCGAGACCAGCAAAGCCACCAGAGGGAACTGCGGCTCTGGATGATCATCATGCTCATCGCGTCGCACCCAGGCGGCATAAAGATGTCCCTCAAGGTGGTTGACTCCAATCAAGGGCAGATTTCCCGCCAGGGCAATCCCTTTGGCAGTGTTCATACCAACCACCAGTGATCCTGCCAGGCCGGGTCCCCGCGTAACTGCCACGGCATCCAGATCTCTCAGACTGAGGTGCGATTTTTGCAGGGCTTCATCTACAACCGCATAAATGGTGCGAATGTGCTGGCGTGAGGCTACCTCAGGGAAGACTCCTCCATACTTTTTGTGCAATTCCGCCTGGGATGCCACCACGTTTGAAAGAGGAATGCGCCCATCCTCGACAACCGCCGCGGCAGTCTCGTCACATGAAGTTTCAATACCCAGCACTCGTACAGGCTGTCTGGAGAGATCTTTTCGTTTGTCCATGCTTTCCGTTAGCCCTTTAACTCCAATACCAGATCCAGCGGGTAATTTGCCAGGGTTTCAACTGTACCATCCTGAGAAAGGTAAAGGGTATTTTCCAGACGAACTCCCATACCCTGCTCAGGATAATACAAACCCGGCTCTATTGTAATCACACTCCCCGGCAAAAGTACATCATCTTCTGGGGCAGCCATCAAACCAGAAAGTGGCTTTTCATGGATATTCAACCCGACGCCATGCCCCAGGCTGTGTACATACCCCACCTCGGTCTGGGGTTGCGTCAACACAGTGGGATGCCCCATGGCTTCAAAAAGTTCACAGGTGCGCCGCTGTAAATCCCGGAAATGCCCATGGATGCGCACCTCCGCCGAAACGGTGTGAAATACCGAAAGCACCTGTTCATAAACCTTCTCTACCGCCTCGGGTGCATGCCCAATACACCACGTCCGGGTGATATCGAAAAAGTACCCTCCGCCTGCCTCGCAGGGGAAGATATCAAAGACAATAGTCTGTCCAGTCTTGATGACATCCTGAGCATTGCCGCTGGAATGTGGTACCCCGGCATCCCTTCCTATAGCGAAAATGGTCCCTTCCGGATTTTCCAGATCGCGTTCTGCCAGCCACAGGTTAATCAACCGTTTAACCCGTCCAACTGTAACAGGCTTACCTTCAGAGTCAACCAGAACATCTCCCCGGACTTTTTGGGAGGTAAGAAAATCTGCCGTGTTGGCAATTACCTCTACCGTTTTTTCTCCCACCCTGCGGATTCGGTCTACTTCTTCCCTGTCCTTGGTCAACATGGCCTGTTGAAGGACCTGATTCTCTACATCTCCCAGGACAGTTAAACCGGGAAGTTCTTTTTGCAAAGCATCAAAGAGCGCAAAGGCAACCCCGGCATCGTACTGACCGTAAAGCATGATGCGCCCCTGAGTCAGGTTTAAGTCCTCCAACATACGTTTCAAGCGTAAAACACTGGCACGGAAGCGATTCTGGTTGGCTTCTTTGAGCAATTCAGCAAAGGGATAATTAGAATAACTGCGGGTAATCAACCCCGTACGGGCTGCCTCATCTCGCTCCATTGGACCGTGAAATAAGACCCCTTTTTCTCCGCGTTTGAGGATCAGATCTCCCTGGGTAATATGGCCACCCCCGGTTAAGTAGACCATTGGTGGGTTATGCATGGCGGGACCGACAACCCAAATTGCATCCAGTTCATGTTCTGCCATGAGGCGGTGGAGATCATTTTTCATGATGTGGCTTCCTTTCGTTTCTGGTTCTGTAGAAGATTGCTTAGATGATGAAGTAACAGCGAGTCCTGTTCGGGTAGCACCGTCCGGGGATCCAACATCACGCGTTCCTCCTCGATTCGCGCAATCACCGGCGGAGTGCACTTTCTCAGAGCGGCAAGGAAAGCGTTCGGTTTTTGCACCGTCAAGGCAAGCACATAAGTGGGCAGGGTTTCTTCCGGAAGACTACCCCCTCCTACCGTCGATAGAGAAGCAAGCACCTCTCCGGATCCAAGAGCCGTCTGCCACGCCAGCGCTCGCTCGCGAAGGCATTCAGGCGTTTGGGCAATCATGCGCCACACAGGAATCGTTTGTTCGGCTTCGCCTTTGAGGTAATGAATCAGTGTGGCGGAAAGCGCAGCAAGGGTGAGTTTATCGGGACGAACTGCCCGCGCCAGAGGATGTTTCTTAATCCGGGCAAGCCATTCTTTGCGCCCTAAAATAATCCCTGCCTGCGGACCTCCCAGCAATTTATCGCCTGAAAAACAGACCACATCTGCACCGGCTGCAAGGGATTCCTGCACCATAGGCTCGTGTGCCAGGCCAAATCTGGCAGTATCCAGAAGGGCACCGGAACCCAGATCGTCCATCAGAGGGAGATTGTGCCGATGTGCCAGTTCAACCAGTTCTTTCAAAGAAGGTTCGGTGGTAAAGCCAATAATACGAAAATTACTGTGATGAGCCCGTAAAACCAGTGAAACGGGGTGAGAATGTAAGGCGTCTTCGTAGTCTTCCAGGCGCACCCGATTGGTGGTGCCAACCTCAATTAACTTTGCACCCGACTGCGCCATGACTTCGGGAACGCGAAAACCGCCCCCAATTTCCACCAGTTGGGTACGGGAAATCAACACCCCACGCCGGCGTGCCAGCGCAGTAAGCACCAGCAAAACGGCGGCGGCGTTGTTGTTCACCACCAGTGCTGCCTCCGCGCCTGTCAGGCGTTGCAGTAACATCTCAGCATGAACACTGCGAGAACCACGTCCACCGCGTGTCAGATCGTATTCCAGTGTGCAATAACCGCTTGCCGTTTCGTTAATTGCCCGAATTGCCTGAGGACTGAGCGGCGCCCTGCCCAGATTGGTGTGCAAAATTACCCCGGTAGCATTGATCACCGGAACCAGGGTAGGAGCCACCCACCGGGCTAACAGAGTTTCTACCTGCTCAAGAAGGAATTCCACATCCAGGGAGACTTTATCGGGCGATTGTACGAGTTGGAGCCGGGTGTCTTCCAAAACAGAACGCACCCCGCTCAGCAAAAGAGAACGTCCAAACCGCTTTTGCAGATCATCTGCTCTGGGGTGTTGCAAGAGAGCATCTACGGAAGGAATATCACGCAGGTGGTTCATCCTCGCCCTGTTCTGGTTGCCAGCGGCTGATCTCATAAATTCTCAATAAAACTTCTACAATGGCAAAACCACAGGCTAACACAAGCGCCAGCAACGGAGTCAGCATACGACCTATCTGTAACCATGCGACCAGACAGCCATAAACCCCCACCCACATGGCTTCGCGTAGAATGACCCCGCTCGTTGCAGGAGGATGGGTGCGAAAACGCAGGTTCAGGAAATACGCCACCGGTAACGCCAGACCGCTCAGCGCACACATGAAAAGATAGAAAAACATCCAGCGGGGGAATAAAGTGGGCAGAGTAGTTACCACAAGTACGGCTAAACCACCCCATCCTAACAACCCGAGCAGAACACTTGCCCAGAGAAAAGAACGAAATGGAGGAAAAGGACGCTGTCCGGTGCTCATATGGTTGATTATAACCTCAATCCTCAGGGCTTGGAGATGCCATCTCAAGCAGACGGCGAATCTCCAGCGGTTCACCACGAGAAGGGTCTCGTTGCAAAGAAAGTGCCTCTTGCAGACAATGCCCCACGCATACACCACATCCCATACAACGCTCTGACAGAATCACTGCATGTCCATTGACCTGAATCGCATCAAACGGGCAAACCTGAGCACATGTTCCACAGGCGATACATCGCTCTTCATCCACAGCGCTCACAAATCCCGAAGAAATCAACATGGGCGTACCTTCTCGCTGGGCTTTCATTGCCCCACAACAGCAGGAACAGCAATTACAGATGGCATAAAAACGCCCCAGCATGGCGTCCTTAAAAAAGGCGTGATGAACGTGCCCCCGTTCATCCTCCTCTTCAAGAATCCTCATTGCCTCTTCTGAAGTAATGCGTCGGGCTCTTTTGGGATGATGCTCCAGCACAAACCGGACAAAAGGCTCTCCCACAATGATGCACACATCCAGTGGAAGGCAATGTTGCGGCTTACCCGCCCGACAGGGGCAATCCAGCACAGCAATGTGATCCGGATTTTCCAGAATTAAATCCTTTGCACGAGAGAACGGGATGACCTGTTCAAGATTCTCCAGATGAATGGGTTGTTTGATGGACACCAGTTGCTTCGCTTCCTGAACTGGCATCACTTTACCATGATAGGTATCTGCAAAACCTGGATTGTTCCCATTTCCGCCCTGCTTCGCCTGAAGTTCAATGATCCGTCCAATCCAACGCAATACAGGGGCTAATTGGCGGGAAAGGGGATGGTCACCTTTGGCTAAAGAAATGTACAGGTAGGGAAAACGCAAATAAATGTATCCATGGATCGCATCAAACAGGGTGAAATTTCTGGTTTTTCTGGCTTCTCTCAAAAAAGCCAGCGTGGAGGGTTTCAAGAGAGGGATTTTCATTTCAGGCCTCCGGCAATTTTTTATTCATTGTATATCTTTCAAGTGAAAAATGGCTCCAAAATTTTTGCGCTTTCTCATCAAATATGGTATGATTGAGCGAAATTAAAAGGGCAATTTTGCCCACTCATCGAGAGAGGTGGAGGGACCGGCCCTGTGAAACCTCGGCAACCGGCAATACAGTCGGTGCCAATTCCGGCAGATGTACCGCAAAACGCGGTCTTCTGGAAGATGAGGCAGTTGGATTGAACCACAAGCCTCTCTTTCCAGGGAGGTTTTTTGTTTCATTTTTTATCTGTGGAGACAGCATGAAGCGCATCTACACCAACCGTCGATACCTGGACTTAATCCAAAAACGCGTGGCCATATTTGATGGTGCTATGGGTACCAGCCTGCAAAAACAGAACCTGACTGCCGAACACTTCGGTGGAGAGAAATATGCAGGTTGTAATGATTATCTGGTGCTTACCTACCCGCAAGCCGTGGAAGCCGTACACCGCTCTTTTCTGGAAGTAGGCGTGGATGTTCTGGAAACTGATACCTTCCGCTCAAACCGATTGACGCTTGCGGAGTATGGATTACAGAACCGTGTGCTGGAGATCAACCGCACCGCCGCCAGCCTGGCGCGCCGTTTAGCCGACGAATATACCCGCAAAACCGGGCAAATGCGCCTGGTAGCCGGTTCTATGGGACCTTCGGGTAAATTGCCTTCCATGAACGACCCTGAGCTTTCCAATGTTACCTTTGACGAACTGGCAGATGTCTTCCGAGAGCAAGCCCGGGGGTTAATCGAAGGCGGGGTGGATCTTCTGCTCATCGAAACGTCGCAGGATATTCTGGAAGTCAAAGCCGCCATTGCCGGCATACAGCAAGCCTTTACCGAAACCGGCATTGTCATTCCTGTGCAGGCACAGGTCACACTGGATACCACCGGTAGAATGCTCTTAGGGACGGATATTGCCGCCGTGTTAGCCATTCTGGAAGGACTGCCAATAGATGCTGTCGGGTTGAACTGCTCCACCGGACCCGATTACATGCGTGAACCCATCCGCTATCTGGCAGAACATGCGCCGGTACCGGTATCCTGTATTCCAAACGCCGGGCTGCCCCTTAACGTGGATGGGCAAGCCGTTTACCCGCTCGAACCCGAACCGTTTGCCAGCGCCCTGTGCGAATATGTGGACAAATTTGGCGTGGGCATTGTAGGCGGCTGTTGCGGCACAACCCCGGAACACCTGCGGAAACTGGTAGAAAAAATCGATACCCACCCGGCTGCGCACCGTCCGGTTTTCAGCCTGCCGCGGCTGGCTTCTGCCACTCAAGCCGTACCCATGGTGCAGGAACCAGCGCCGTTCTTAATCGGCGAGAGGCTCAACACCCAGGGAAGTGCTCGTTTCAAGAAGATGATTCTGGCTGAGGATTTTGAAGGTGCGCTGGAGATTGCCCGTCAACAGGTAGATGCCGGCGCTCATGGACTGGATTTATGTACTGCCCTGACCGAACGTTCGGATGAAGGCGAGTTAATGCGTCGTTTGATTAAAACCCTCGCTCCCACCGTTCGGGTACCCTTTGTCATTGACACCACCGAACCGGATGTCATGGAAATTGCTCTCAAGACCGCTCCGGGGCGATGCCTGCTGAACTCGGTCAATCTGGAAGCCGGAATGGCTAAAGCCACCCGCATTTTGCAACTGGCAAAAACCTACAATGCCGCAGTCATTGCATTGACTATTGACGAACAGGGCATGGCAAAAACGGCTCAGCGAAAACTGGAGATTGCCCGCCGGATCTACCATCTGGCTGTAGATGAAATTGGCTTGCGCCCTCAGGATCTGGTCTTTGACGCGCTGACATTTACCCTCGCCACCGGCGATCCGGAGTTCAACCGTTCAGCCATCGAGACAATGGACGGAATCCGGCTGATTAAAGCCGAACTTCCCGGAGTGCTGACCTCACTGGGGGTCTCGAATGTATCTTTTGGCTTAAAACCTGCCGCCCGTGGAGTACTCAACAGCGTAATGTTGTATCACTGCGTACAGGCAGGACTGGATATGGCAATCGTCAATCCGGCACAGATTACACCCTACCCGGATATTCCTGCCGGGGAACGAGAACTCGCCGAAGACTTAATTTTCAACCGCCGTCCCGATGCGCTTCAGCGATTAATTGAGTACTTCGAAGAACATGGGAAAGAAGAACAGAAAATCACCTCGCAGCAATTGGCTTTAGTGGGGAAATCTGCCGAAGAACGATTGCACTGGCGCATCGTACACCGCCAGAAAGAAGGCGTTGAAGCCGATATTGATGAAATCCTTCAGCGCCCCGGTGAAACCTCTCGTCATGAAACTGCTGTGCGGGTTCTCAACGAGGTACTGTTACCTGCAATGAAAGAAGTCGGCGATCGTTTCGGCGCCGGGGAGTTGATCCTGCCGTTTGTGTTGCAGTCAGCCGAAGTGATGAAAAAAGCCGTTACCCACCTGGAGCAGTATCTGGAAAAGCAAGAAGGCGTCTCTAAAGGCACCCTGGTACTGGCAACCGTTTATGGTGATGTGCATGACATTGGGAAAAACCTGGTCAAGACCATTCTGAGCAACAACGGCTACACGGTGATTGACTTGGGAAAGCAGGTTCCAGCCGAGACCATTATAACCAAAGCGGTTGAAGTCCAGGCGGATGCTATTGGATTGAGCGCACTTCTGGTCAGCACTAGCAAGCAAATGCCGTTAATCGTCAACGAGTTACACCGCCGCGGGCTGAAGTTCCCGGTATTGATAGGCGGAGCGGCAATCAACCGTAATTTTGGCAGAAGAATTTTACAAACCGACGACGGGGCTTTTTACGAGCCGGGAGTTTTTTACTGTAAAGACGCCTTTGAAGGGCTGGCAACAATGGACGCCCTGATGCACCCGGGCACCCGCCTGACCCTCATTCAGCAAATTGTCCGGGAAGCGGAAATCGAACTGGGCAGACGTCCTGCTGGAGAGCGGAACCGTGCCAGAAGTCTTGAACGTTCTGAAGTCCCACCTGCTACACGAATTCCCACAGTGCCATTCTGGGGCGCTAAGGTGGTGCATAGTATGCCACTGGAACTGGTTTTTCAGTACCTTTCTATCAATGAATTATTCCGCCTTTCGTGGGGAGCAAAGAACGCACACGGCGAAGCCTGGAAGCAACTGGAAGCCGAATTCACCGGGCGCCTGGAACGCATGAAGCGAGATGCCCTCAAAGAAGGCTGGTTAAAACCACAAGGGGTCTATGGATACTTTCCGGCACAATCGGAAGGAAATGACCTCATTATCTATGATCCACGCTCGCTGGTTGCCGGAGCCCCCGTTGAACTGATGCGCTTTACCTTCCCGCGTCAACCCGAAGGGGAACGACTCTGTCTGGCGGATTATTATGCGTCGGTTGAGTCAGGAATCATGGATGTGGTTGCGTTTCAAGTGGTGACTGTGGGAGAAAGTGCTACAGAGAAATTTGAACGTCTACAGGAAGAAGGCAATTACACCGAAGCCTACTACGTGCATGGACTGGCGGTACAAACCGCTGAAGCCAGCGCGGCTTACCTGCATGATCACATTCGCCGGGAATTGGGACTGGCAACCGGTCAGGGAAAGCGATACTCGTGGGGATACCCTGCGATTCCGGAACTGGCAGATCATCAAAAGGTATTCCAGTTACTCCCGGCTGAAAGTGCGTTGAAGATGTCCTTAAGTCCTGCATATCAGTTGATTCCCGAACAGTCCACAGCAGCGATTATCGTACATCATCCACAGGCGAAGTACTTCAATGTTGGGGAATCCCGGATAGAACAATTAATGAAGTAAGGTTTGAGAGGGAGTATGAAATTTAAAGAATTATTGAAGGAAAAACGTCCAATTCTTTCGGATGGTGCAATGGGAACATTGCTCCATCAAAGAGGGGTGGATTTCAGTGAGTGTTTTGATGCTTTGAATCTCACCAACCCCGCACTGGTTGCCGATATCCACCGGGCATACATTGATGCAGGTTCTCAAATCATTCAAACCAATACCTTTGGCGCCAACCGGTATAAACTGGCAAAGCACGGTTTGGAGAATCAGGTGGCAGAGATTAACCGCGCCGGAGTGGAACTGGCACGTCGAGTAGTTCTGGCTTCATTCAAGGATATCCTGATTGCAGGGGATGTAGGTCCTCTTGGAGTGCGGCTGGCTCCTTTTGGACGGGTGCAACTGGAACAGGCATACGATGCTTTCCTGGAGCAAATTCAAGCCCTGTCCGATGCCGGGATTGATTTACTGATCATTGAGACCATGACTGACCTTTACGAGGTTCTCGAAGCCATTCGTGCGGCTCGTGATGTGGACCCGGATCTGCCGGTGGTGGCTTCAATGACCTTTACCCGCGACGACCGCACCATGTTAGGAGATTCCCCTGAGAAGGTTGCCCGCAGAATATACGAAGCAGGAGCGGATGTCATTGGCATCAACTGTTCCGGCGGTCCCAATCAGATTTTACGCATCCTCAAACAAATGCGCCAGGCTGTACCAGATGCGGTCTATTCGGTGATGCCCAACGCCGGCTGGCCCGAACAGGTGGGTGGGCGCATCATGTATCCTGCCGCGCCTGAATACTTTGGAGAATATGCGCTGGCATTCTGTGAAACCGGTGCCAGCCTGATTGGAGGATGTTGTGGTACCACTCCCAAACATATTGAAGCCATGGCTCTTGCTCTTCAATCCAATCCTCGTCCCTGCGTAACGGATACCATTCTGATCCTTTCAAACAACCATCAGGAAGTTTCCGCACAGCCCGATCACCCCACTCAACTGGCGCAAAAACTGGCGCAGGGACAATTTGTCATTGCTGTAGAAATGGACCCGCCGCGTGGATTTTCCACTCACAAATTGCTGGCTGGTGCATCCCTGCTGGCGGATGCCGGCGCCGACGTCATTGACGTAGCCGATTCTCCCATGGCAAGGATGAGAATGAGCCCATGGGCGGTTTGCGACCTGATACAGGACAAAATTGGCATCGAAACTGTCCTGCACTTCCCCACCCGGGGGAGAAATCTCTTACGTGTCCAGGGCGACCTGCTGGCAGCGCACGCTCTCGGTATTCGCAATGTGTTTGTGGTTATGGGCGATCCCACCGCCATTGGCGATTATCCAACGGCAATGGACAATTATGACCTTGTCCCTTCCGGTTTGATTCAATTAATCAAACAGGGCTTCAATGCCGGCGTGGATCATTCTGGAGCCGATATCGGGCAGCCCACCTCGTTCTTTGTGGGGTGTGCGCTCAATTTGAACCCTGCAGACCCGGACAACGAAATTAAGAACCTTCGGCGAAAACTTCGCGCCGGTGCCGATTTCATCCTCACCCAGCCGATTTACGAAATGGAACCTGCAAAGGCATTTCTGGAACAGATTGAGGTTGCCCTGGGCGGGCCTCTGCCCATTCCCATGCTGGTTGGCATTTTGCCTCTTGCCAGCAGTCGCCATGCCAACTTCCTGCATCAGGAAGTGCCGGGCATCACCATTCCAGAGGAGATCCGTTTCCGAATGGAGCAAGCCGGAGAAAATGGTGCCCGTGAAGGCATACGCATCGCTATTGAACTGGCAGAACAGATTCACACATTTGCTCAGGGAATTTATATCATGCCGGCTTTCAATCGCTTTGACTATGCCGCTGAAATTATCGAAGCCGTAAGGAGCAAAGAACCTGCCAGCAGATAGTTTCCCGTGCTATACTTTGGGAAAATGATGAGGATGGCAGGATTCTATGCTGCTGACCATTGATATTGGCAATACCAATCTTACCCTTGGGCTTTTCGAGGGAGACCGACTCGGAGCCCACTGGCGTCTTTCCACCGACCACGAACGCATGCCCGATGAGTTTGGTATTCAAATCCTCGGGTTGCTTCAGCATGGAGGGTGTTCCGTTGCCCAACTGGAGGGGGTATGTCTGGCTTCGGTTGTCCCCCCGCTTACCAGCAGAATCATTGAAGCCTGCAAGGCCTACTTAGGGAAACAGCCTCTGGTGGTCGATTCCACCATCAAGACCGGCATTGAAATCTGTTACGATAATCCTCTTTCTGTTGGAGCAGACCGGATTGTGGATGCGGTAGCGGTCAAAGCGCTCTATGGAGGTCCTGCCTGTATTGTTGATTTTGGCACTGCCACCACTTTCGACGCCATCAGTGCAGAGGGGAACTACCTTGGAGGAGCCATTGCCCCGGGCATTGGCATCGCCGCAGAGGCGCTGACACGTCGCACGGCTCAGTTGCCCCGTATCAATATCGAACGTCCACCTTCCGTCATCGGAAAAAACACCATCCACGCCATGCAGTCGGGATTGTTGTTTGGCTACGTGGCGCTGGTAGAAGGGATGATTGCCCGTTTCCGCAAAGAACTTGGGGATGAGATGAAAACCATCGCAACCGGTGGACTGGCGGAAATCATCACCCGGGAAACGGACGTCATTCAGATTGTCAACCCCTGGTTGACCCTGGAAGGACTGCGCATGTTGTGGGAGATGAATCAGAAATGAGCAACCCAATTGCTGGAAAGTCGATTACGCTGGGCGTCACTGGCTCAATTGCGGCGTATAAAGCCGCAGATTTAGCCTCTAAACTGCATCAATCAGGCGCTCAGGTTGATGTTATCCTCACCGAAGCGGCGCTTAAGTTCATCACACCACTGACATTCCAATCGGTCACAGCGCGCAAAGCCTATACGGATGCTGACCTGTGGGGTGGAGAAGGGCATGTAACCCACGTGGCTATTGGACATGCTGCTGATCTTGTGATTGTTGCCCCCGCTTCAGCCAATACCCTTGCCAAACTTGCCCATGGGATTGCCGACAACCTGCTGACCGTGACTGTGCTTGCCTCTACGTGCCCTCTACTGATTGCACCAGCCATGGATGCCGGGATGTTTTCCAATCCGGCTACTCAGAAGAATCTGGAAATTCTCCGCGAACGAGGCACGGTCGTTGTCGGACCCGCGGAAGGACATCTCGCTTCAGGACTGGTCGGTAAAGGACGCATGGTTGAACCCATGGATATCCTTGGGCAGGTGCGGTACCTGCTTTCCCGAACGGGTCCTCTGTCGGGCAAACACGTGGTGGTGACCGCAGGGGGAACCCAGGAACCCATCGATCCCGTGCGCTTTATTACCAACCGATCATCCGGTAAACAGGGGTATGCTATAGCACAGGCAGCGCTGGATTTAGGCGCAGATGTAACCCTCATTACCACTCCCACGGGACTCAACGCCCCCTGCGGTGCGGCAGTGATTCACGTGCGGACCGCAGAGGAAATGCTTCAGGCTGTGTTGACGTACTCCCGCAATGCCGACTTGCTGATCATGTCTGCCGCCGTTGCGGACTTTCGCCCGGCACAAACTGCGGAACAAAAAATTAAAAAGACAGGCAAGGAACTTACCCTGACTCTGATGCCCACCACAGACATTCTGGCAATGGTACATCAGAAACGCCAGCAAAGCGGTTTTCCCCGACACGTCATTGGATTTGCTGCCGAAACGGAAGATTTATTGAACAATGCGCAGAAAAAACTGGTATCCAAAGGGCTGGACATGATTGTTGCCAACAATGTGAGCGCGTTGGATGCAGGGTTTGAAGTCGAAACCAACCGGGTGTCTTTCCTGTTCCCCGACGGCAGAAAAGTGGACTTTCCACTCCAATCCAAGTACGAAGTAGCCGAACGAATCCTGGGGGAGGCGCTTTCTTGGTTATAAAGAGACTGGGCATTCTCTGGGGTCTTTTCTTCCTGCTCATGCTCAGTGGCGTGGGATGTGAGACTACCCCGCCTCAACCGGCAGTATGGTCTGCCGATAACCCGGAAAAAGCTCTGGCACAGGAGATTCCGGAAGTCTTACCCACCCCCCGGCAGGAACAACGCCCTATTCCCACACCAACGCCCATGCCTCTGACTGAACTTCCGGATCTTCCCAACAACATTAATCCACTTACCGGGTTACCCGTCAGCGATATCACCCGTTTAGAGCGGCGTCCGGTGATGGTCAAAATTTCCAATTATCCACGCGCCGGACGTCCTCATATGGGGCTTTCACACGCCGATCTGGTCTTTGAGTACTATATTGGACTGGGGTTCAACCGTTTTCTGGCTGTATTTCTTGGCGATGACGCCCCGCTGGCTGGACCAGTGCGTTCCGGTAGACTGGTAGATGCCCAGCTGGCTGAGTTGTATCAGGGGATCCTGTTTTACGGAAACGCCGATGACCGCACGGATGAAGTTCTGGTACAGGAACTGGGTCCGCGGGCGCTGGCAGAACGCGATATTCCTTCACCACCCAAATATCGCATCGAGGCAGAAATCCCCGAAACGGCTCTGTTCGTTAACACCCGCGAGCTTTCTGAATACTACACCCGTTCAGGCAGAGGAAGCAATGAGCGCCGGGATCTGCGGGGAATGATTTTTAGCGATCAGATCCATCCGGTTAACGAAAAAGCCGACTTCCTTGCCGTTCAGTTCAGCCGGCAGGCGCGTGGAGAATGGCGCTACAACGCCGAAACTGGATTGTACGAACGCTGGATTGAAGCCGGTACCAGCGAAGAAACAATCCCCATGATTCGTCTGGTAGATCGTGAAAACAACAGGCAAATTGCTTTTGCCAATGTGATTTTGCTCTTTGCTACTTACACGGAATACGCCCCCACCCTGCACGACATTGCCCTGTTTGACCAGAACAGTGGAAAACGGGCAATTTTCTTCCGTGATGGTGTCCGCATAGAAGGCACCTGGGTAACTGCCAGTAATGGGCGTCCATTGCAGTTCTTCAATTCTTACGGGCTCCCCATGCATTTGAAGCCGGGTAATTCCTGGATTGTCCTGGTAGGAGAAACCTCGATATTTCGCAACCTGGCACCCGGACAATGGGAACTACGTTTTGATATCCCCTGAGGCAATATGCGCGTGCTGATCATCTCCGACATTCATGCCAATCTGACTGCGCTGGATACTGTTTTAAATGACGTCGGTATAGTGGATGAAGTCTGGTGCCTCGGGGATATTGTCGGTTATGGACCCGACCCGAATGAATGCATCAACCGGATACGCAGTCTCCCCAACCTGGTATGTGTTTTGGGAAACCACGACGCTGCAGTACTGGGATGGATTCCACTGGACGCTTTCCATCAGGATGCCCGGCATGCCATCTACTGGACACGCTCTGTTTTAACGAAAGAAAATCTGGAATGGCTGGCAGAATTACCTGAAAGACGGGTGGTTGGGGATTTTACCCTGGTGCACGGTAGCCCACGCAACCCCATCTGGGAATATTTGCTCGATCCCGTCAGCGCAGCCCAGAATTTTGCTTACTTTGACACCGATTTTTGTCTCATCGGGCACACTCACATTCCTTTGCAGTTTTCTTTTGTTTCGGCGGATTATCCTGCCCGCTGGACACAACCCATGGTCCGAAGACAGATTTCTCTCCGACCTCGCACCATGATTAATCCGGGCTCGGTTGGACAGCCACGCGATCACGATCCCCGTGCGGCTTACGCCATTCTGGAAACGGATGAACGCCTCTGGCTAGCCCGAAGGGTCATTTATGATATCGAGTCGGTACAACGACGTATATTAAATGCTGAATTACCCGCACGGCACGCCACCCGCCTTTCTGATGGATGGTAAAGGGGAACCTTTCAGGGGGATCAGTCGTCAAAGAGACATAGGAGGATAAAATGAAACGCTTCTGGATTGCCCTGCTCACGCTGATTTTATTACTCAGCGCCTGCTCTCCGGCTCGATTGGTAGCACCTGAATCCCAGGAATCCCGGCGGAACGCAGTTCCCGGTGAAATGTCGAAAAGCGCTGCACCTGCCTATGAAGGTGTGGAGAGCGCCAGCCTGATTATGCCCTCCGACCCTTCCACCGATCGTCTGGTGATTCGTAATGCCGACCTGAAAATTGTGGTCGAGGATCCTGTTTCTGCCCTGGATGAAATCACCCGAATGGCGGAAGAGATGGGCGGCTTCGTGGTTCAATCCAATCTCTATAAAACACAGACCGAAGAGGGGATTGAGATTCCTGAAGCCAGCGTGATCATCCGGGTGCCCGCGGAACGCCTGAACGATGCGCTGATGCAAATTAAGAACCTCGTCAAGGATAAGAATACCGATATTTTGAGCGAGAACGTCTCCGGGCAGGACGTGACCAAAGAATACACTGACCTGAAATCGCGCCTGACCAATCTGGAAAACGCAGAAAAACAACTGCAACGCATCATGGAAGAAGCCACCAAGACTGAGGATGTTCTGGCAGTGTACAACCAACTGGTCTCTGTGCGGGAACAAATAGAAGTCCTGAAGGGACAGATTCAATATTACGAAGAATCCGCCGCGCTTTCTATGATTTCCGTAACCCTGCGCGCCAGTGCGGCAGTCAAACCGCTGACTATCGGCAAATGGCAGCCAGTGGGCGTTGCCCGGGATGCCCTGCAAGCCACACTGAATACGCTCAAGTTCCTTGCCAACGCGGCAATCTGGCTTGTGCTCTACGTCATTCCCGTAGCAGTCGTCATTATCCTGCCCGTATGGCTGATCATCCGTGGTTTGCGCCGCCTCTTTCGCCGCAAAACCAAGCCATCACAACAAGATGGATCACTCCAGGGATAAGGTTTCCACATTGAAAATCCATTGGCGACCTTCAGCAGATTGAAGCGTCAGACGGGGAAAATCGGCATGAACAATGCGGATTTTCCCCGCTTTTTCTTGCAGGGGGAGACGCTGATAGGTGCTCACGCCATCCGGTAATTCGGTGGTCAGTACGATGAGTATGCTCTGAGCGGGGTCGCTGGCATCTGCCCCGGCAAGCACAGCCATGCCCTTACCGGCAACGACTCCCTGCCAGTAATTGGAAATGGTGGCATCTTCCGGACGAACCAGACCATCACTGCCTTCATAAATGCCACTGGCTGATTGCCATTCACCCATCAATGAATTCATGGAGTAACGGGGTAAGACGGGAGCCTCTTTGGGTGCCGGAGATGCGGCGCTTTCCAGCACCGCCTGCTGAGCTTTTTGTGCCAGTTCAATTTTTTCGGTCAAATTTTCCCGCATGGTCACATCCAGCGCAGGGTCAAAAAGGCTTTCCTTCATCTGTTGGATGTTCCATGCTTCTCGAATCGGTTGTACCGGTGTAGCACTCACAAAGGATTTACCCGTTTCATCAACAGGGGGCTCTTGCAGCCAGCGGGAAATGAACACGAAACCAGTAAACGCCAGCAACAGGATGATCCCGAGTATCAAAAATAATTTGCGCATACGGTCCTCACCAGCGAATATCGGTTGAATATTTAAGTTCATGTTTGACTCGAGTATCCCCATTCAAAAGGGACTGTAACTGCGTCCAGCCTTCCAGAGGGGTGTTATCCAGGTACTCACAGGTTGGATCGCCTGGTTTATCTTTACAAGCCTGATACTGAGTCAAGACACCTAAGAACTCCACAGGATAGCCATGCGCAGTGTATCCATACACACTCATCAGGTACCACTGCTGGGCATTGACCCCGTTGTTGGAATAAATTTCCGGGACGGGATACACCGGCTTTGACCCCCAGATCACATACCAGACCTGTTCTTTGGTCCAAACACAGGACTTGTTGATATCATAGCACCGGTAAGAGCCACAGGTTGCTCCCGGAGCCGCCAGATAAGGACAACCGGGAATGGCTCCAAAATTTATCATGATGGCTTCGTTCACCGAATCGTAGCCATCCAACCAGTCGCGAGTGCGGGTGTAATCATTCCAGGAAAGTTCAATATCATTGGCTCCTACAGCGCGAACCTGGGCGAACATGTTATTTTCGGTCAGCCATTGATTCACGGCATTGACCATTTGCGCCCATGCCCGTCCGTGGGCATAGTTTACTGCACAATAATCCCCACATCCGTCATATTCATAATTGTTGGTACCAATCCCAACCAGAACGAATGAAGTGGTATCCTCTCCAGTGCACACATAGTAACCTCTGGCGTACCACTTGACGGCTTCTGCAATTTCATCTGTGCTGGCGCGACCGCCTGGATAAAACAGTTTTGTTCCATAGACCATTTTTCCGGAAGCGTTTTGAAAATAGCGTGGTCCGCCAAAATCCAGAATCACCAGGTTTTCCTGTGTACCGGGCAGGGCGAGATCCCGCTTTCCCAGATCACACCCGCGGTTATACATCAGAGTAGGGTCTAAGGATTTAATGTAATAACTGGTAGTGTAAATTTCCGGACCGTACTGATTCTTCATGTTCATCACCACCGGCAGGTACAGGCGGGGTTCGGGGGTACTTTGCTGGGCATGGGAAGGAAAGGTTACCTGAACCATTGCCGGGATCAACAAAATAAGCACAATGAACCATCGAGTCCAAATTCCCATGAGGTGTTTCTCCTTCAGGAACACACAACAAGAGAAAACTTTTTCATCATCATAACATAAAAGAGGGGACGATTTTGAGAAATCCGGGTAAGGAGGATTGCTATAATGAGAATCAGATATGATGGATTTTCACTGGCACCTGCAATGGCTGGAAATTTATATAGCCCTTACGGAACAGCAACCTGTATCTTCATCCAATAGAGGGTTTTCATCTGTCCGTGAAAAACTGCTTCAACTGAAAGAAGGTGATCTGGAAACATTTCTCCAAATCTTCGAGAACACCAATGAGATAGTGCGCATTCATGGGGTGTACACCTTTCTGGCTTTTTTGAAAGAATGTCCTCCGCTCCAACGGATAGGAATTCTGAAAGCCCTTCAAGCCACACCGCCTTCCAGATACCTGCCTGCTTTTCAAGACCTGCAAAGAAGATGGAGAGGGGAAAGCCAACCGGCAAATTCCTCGCAAAAATCGAAAACTCCCTTTTCATCCACCTGCCGGGAATTTCCTCTCTCACGGGGTTGTGTATGCTGGATGTCCATTGAAAGTTTCTGGGTTTTGAAACTTTTGCCCTGGTTTCCAATTCCCAAAGATGACCCTTGACAGACACAAACAGGACAATATAATTACAGGCAGATGATGCGGGTGTCGCCAAGTGGTAAGGCAGTAGCTTCCCAAGTTACCATTCGTGGGTTCGAATCCCATCACCCGCTCTGCAACTGCCCGTTTGACGGGCAGTTGCGTTTTCTTTGAGAGACTCTCCATGCCCTCTGTTGAACTGTTCCGCTCCATTCGTTGTTTTCTGCTTGATCTGGATGGCACGTTCTACCTCGGCAATCAATTACTGCCGGGGGCAAGGGATTTAATTGAATTTTTTGAAACCAAAGGAATGGAATATCTCTTCCTGACAAACAACTCATCCCGCAGTCCCCGTAGATACCTGGAACGTCTTCGAGGATTTGGCATCCCTGTTCAACCCGGGCATATCTTCACCTCCGCAGATGCTACCCTGTATTATCTCCACCAGCATTTTTCCGGAAGGCGGTTGTATCTTGTCGGAACACCTGATCTGGAAGAACAGTTTCAGCAAGAGGGCTTTACCCTGACCGATCAAAACCCCGAGGTGGTTGTGGTTGGGTTTGATACAACCCTCACCTATAACAAATTATGGAAACTCTGCCGATGGGTTTCACAGGGATTACCGTATATCACCACCCATCCGGACATCAATTGTCCAACCGAGGACGGTTTTATGCCCGATATTGGCGCAGTAATAGCATTTGTTCAGGCATCCACCGGGCGCCTGCCCGACGTGGTCATCGGTAAACCTCACCCTCCCATGGTAGAAGCCTTATGCCACAAACTGGCTCTCTCCCCGGCGCAATTATGTATGGTTGGCGATCGCCTGTACACAGATATTGCCATGAAAGACGCTGGCGTGTATACGGTTCTGGTATTGAGCGGCGAGACAAAACCCGAAGATCTGATCTCCTCACCTTTTCAACCCGATTTTGTGTTCTCAAACTTAGCCGATTTGCTCAATTCATTACAAAAAGTCATAGTTTGAAAAGACACAAAAACCCCGCGCTTTGCAAAACTGCAAAGTAATTGAAGGGCACTGATAAGGTAAGAACCCCCAATTTTTAAGTACAATATACGTGTAGCGGATTAGACTTTCCCATCCTGTGGGTAAAGGAATCATGTTGAAATAATCGGGAGTGAATTAACCACCATGGCAGGACAAAAGAACATTCTTTACGTGGAAGATAATCCAGACAACCGTATGTTGGTAAGAAGGTTATTAACAGCATTCGGCTATGAGGTCATCGAAGCCGAGAACGCCACTCGGGCAATGGAAATTCTAAAGACAACGAAGCCGGTGCTCATTCTGATGGATATCAATATGCCGGATGTAGATGGTTATACCCTGACAAACCTCATCAAGTCTGATCCCGAATTATTCAACATCCCGGTCGTGGCTCTCACGGCAAATGTCATGAAGGGTGATCGCGAGCGCACACTGGACGCCGGATGTGATGGGTATATTGAAAAACCCATTGACGTCGATCGATTCATAGATCAAATCGAGCGTTTTCTTGCCTGATTGGTATTCATCCTGCAACTTTTTGTTCATGGTTCTCTGTAAGGAACATAACTTCCTATGACCGATAAAACTGTCCTCGTCGTTGAAGATAACGTATCCAACTTTGTGTTGATTGCCCGAATGCTGGGCTTCCTTGGCATTCACTGCGAATGGAAAACCAGTGGTTATGAGGTCGTCGAATATGCCGACACCCTCCCCAAACTGGACCTCATCCTCATGGACATTCGGTTACCTTACGAAGACGGGTACGGCGCTTTGAAGAAAATTCGCCAGTCCGAACGATTGAAAAACATTCCAGTGATTGCGGTCACGGCAGAAGCCAGTCTGGAGCAAATGGAAAAAGCCCGAAAAGCAGGATTTGATGGTTTTCTGGGCAAGCCACTGGATCCGGACAAATTCCCCGATCAGATTCAGCGCATCCTCAATGGGGAATCGGTGTGGGAAATGAACTACTAAGGAGTGAAGCATGGAGCGGTTGAAGCAGGTGTGGAGCGGGGTGAAGAACGCGGTACAGGAATGGGTCAAAGCCATCATTGCTTTATTCCGCCAGAATTCGCTTCGCCGTACCCTTGTTCTGGCAGTTTTACTGATCTCGTTAATTCCGGTCTTAATGGTTGGAGGTATCTCTTACTGGAGAACCCGTACGCAAATTTTTTCTCTGGTCACCAATCAAATTTCCAACCTGACCGATTACACCACCAATCAACTGGGTAATTTTGTTTTCAACAAACAGAGTTCCCTGTACACGTATTCGGTCACAGATACCTT